>ERZ772993.24-NODE-24-length-93991-cov-8.325307_pt1 | contig 93991 bp, 76 predicted proteins | sample MGYA00580670_ERZ772993 | MGnify/ENA primary metagenome ERZ772993 (study PRJEB29015, sample SAMEA2737936) | human oral metagenome | biome: human oral; feature: human-associated habitat; material: dental | place: China | collected 2136 ... | reverse complement strand
CGCGTTCGGTCGGGACCCCCGCACCGCCCGCCACACACAACCCACCCGCACCGCCCGCAACCAGGACCACCCGCACCACCCGCCGCACACACCCCGCCCGCCCCCCGCGCCACCGCCCCGACCGCGGACAGCGCCCGCCACAGTGAGATGAACGCCATACGCGCCCGGATCCGCATCACGGACGAGCCGCATCCGCATCGCGGACAGACTGCTCCTGAGCTGTGGACGGCGCCCGGTCCGACGCAACTTCCATTGACGTACTACGACAGACGTGGTACGTTTGTCGTGTGGTTGGGGATGCCCGGCCACGGCCTCGTGAAAGGAAGGAGGAAGCGATGATCAGCGCCGACGCGATCAGGGGGTACGTCGACCTCATCGTGCTGGGGCTGCTGCGCGGGCGCCCGTCCTACGCCTACGAGCTGGCCAAGACGATCAGCCAAGTGTCCCAAGGGCAGTACGCCATCAAGCAGACGACCCTCTACTCAGCGCTCAAACGACTGGAAGGACAAGGGGTTACCGAGTCCTACCAGGACGTCTCCGAATCGGGCAAGACCCGCACCTACTACCGCCTGAGCCCCACAGGCCAGGACTACCTCAACGACAAGATCGCGGAATGGGCCGACACCAAGGACCTCGTCGACCGCTTCGTGGAAGGAAGAGAATGATGGACACCATCGACAATTTCCTCGACGCCATGTTCGCCCCCTATCCGGCCTCGACGCGCCTGGCCGACGCCAAAGCCGAGCTGCGCGCCATGATGGAGGACGCCTACGCCGACGCCATCGCCTCCGGCATGACGCACAACGAGGCGGTCGGCCGTGTCATCACCGACTTCGGGAACCTCCAGGAGATCGCCCCCGTCCTCGGCATCGCCGACGACCTCACCGCCTCCGGGGGCGCGCCCCAGCCGGAGGCCGCCCCCGCGCCGGCCGGGGCCGACGGGGCCGAGGCCCCGAGCAGGCCCCGCGTCACACTACCCGAGGCCCAAGAACTCGCCGAAGCGCGCAGGCGCGGGGCCGCCAGCCTGGGACTCGGCGTCGCCATGCTGGTCTCGACCGGCATCCCCCTGTTCGCGTTCCAGGGGCTGGCAGAAGTCGGCCTCGTCCCCTTCAACGACGACACGGCCACCTTCCTGGCCCTGGTCGTGGACCTGGTCCTCGTCGCCCTCGGCGTCATCATGCTGCTGTCCAGATCCCGGTTGTTCGCCAACGTCAAGCACCTGGTGAACCTGGAGTTCACGACCGACCCCATCGTCACGGCGTGGGCGGCCAGGCTGCGCCTCGAGCACGAGGACCATCGCATGCGGCGCCTCGCCATCGCCGTCGGACTGTGGATCTGCGCGGCACTGCCACCCGCGCTCGTCCGAGCGCTGCCGCCCATCGGCATCGGCATGGCCGTGCCGGCGGGCGCCGACAACGGGACGCTCAACGGCGGCGACCTGTCCGAGCTCGCCCTGGCGCTGTCGGTGGCGCTCGTGGCGCTCGGCCTGTGGGTCTTCCTGCCCGCCAACTGGGCCGCGCAAACCCAGCAGACCCTCATCCGCGAGGGCCGTCAAGGGTACGACTACGACGAGGAGGACTACCGCGACCCCGTCATCGGGATCGTCGCCAGCGTCTACTGGCCGTGCGTCGTCGGCGCCTACTTCGTGTGGGGGGCCGTCTTCGACCAGTGGGACAAGTCGTGGGTGCTCTTCCCCGTCTCCGGGCTGCTCTTCGGAGTCTTCGCCGCAGTGCGGATGTCGATCCGCCGCGCCAAGGCGCGCCCCCAGTAGGCGGCGCCGAGGCGGACGCGGCACCCGGGTGGGTCCCACCCGGGTGCCGCGCGTCCCCGCCCGGTGCGGCCGCCAGGCGATGGCAGGGGCGGCCGCTCGGCGCGCGACCGGGCCGCCCGGCCGACGGGCGCGTCCCCGCCAGGGGGAGTGGCAGGGCTCAGGCCCCGTCGGCTCCCTCCGCCCTGGCGCGCGGTACTCGCTGTAGTGGGGCAACAGGGGCTCAGGCCCCGTCAGCCCCTTCCGCCTCGGCGCTCGTGCGGCGCGTCCACCGGTACAGCAGCGCGATGGCGCCCGCGAAGAACGCGACGCCGACCACCTGCCCCACGGGGGCGTACCCGTCGCCGATGAAAGGCAGCGCCAGCGGCGCCTCCGAACCCGTGGCCCCGGCGATGCCCGCGAAGACCACGCCGAAAAGGGACTCCCCGACGATCAGCCCCGTGGCCGCCAGAGTGCCGAAACGGCGCGCCCGGCCCGGTTCCGGGCGCCCGTCCGCCCACCGGTTGTAGAAGAACCCGATGAGCCCCCCGACGGGGATCAGGACCGTGAGCGACGACGGCAGGTAGATGCCCATGCCCACCGCCAGGGGCGGCAGGGCCAGCCTCCCCCTCGACAGGGGGCGCAGCGCCTCGTCGATGCCGATCACCACGGCGCCGATGACGGCTCCCAGGCCGAGCAGGCCCCAGTCGATCCCGCCGCCGAGCACCCCCTGCGCCAGCGAGGCGATGAGTGAGGCCTGGGGCGCGGCGAGCGCGCTCTCCCCCGCGCCCGGCGTCCCCTGGAAACCGAAGCTCGTCTGCATGAGGCCCAGGACCGGGGGGATCACCAGGGCGCCGAAGACGACGCCGATCACCAGAGCGACCTGCTGCTTCCACGGCGTCGCCTCCACCAGTTGGCCGGTCTTGAGGTCCTGCAGGTTGTCGTTCGCGATCGTTGCGATGCAGAAGACGATGGCCGCGGTGAACAGCGTGTAGGCGACCAGCGCCGTCGTCTCCTCGGCGGACGAGCCCGTCCCGTGGACCAACAGGACCGCCAGCGCGGTGAGGACGACCACCAGGATGCCCACGCCGGAGACCGGGGAGTTCGACGAGCCGATCAAGCCCGCCATGTAGCCGCACACCGCCGCCACCAGCAGGCCCGCGGCCAGGATGAAGACCACGGAAACGGCGATCAGTGCTCCCGTGTTGTGCGCGATGGCCGTGCCCGACGCGAAGAACCACAACAGGCCGCCGATGGGGAGCATCGACGCCAGGATCGAGGCCACGACCACGCCCGCGGGGATGTCCCTCTCCGTGCGCGCCACGCTGCCGTCCCCGTGCCTCGCGCGCGAGGCGGCCACCGACTCGCGCATGCCGCGCACGATCGGGACCATGATCTTCACGAGGGTCCACACGGCGGCCACCGCCATGACCCCCGCGCCGATGAAACGCACGTCGGAGCGGAAAACCGCGCCCAGGGCGTCCTCTAGGCCGTCACCCCCGTCCAAGGAGCCCGAGGCGAAGTAGGGGAGCAGCACCCCGTAGGACAGGAGCATGCCGACCAGCATCGCGACGCCGACCGTCATGCCCACCAAGTGGCCGACGCCGATGAGCGCCATTGACAACGACGACCCCAGCATCGTGCCCGTTCCGCCCAGCCGGAACGCGGCCGAGACGCCGCTCGCCGCGATCTTGAGGTTCGACAGCAGGCTCATGAGGGACGAGGCGAGGGCCCCGAGGACGATGGCGAGGAGCCCCCGCCTGTTGTCCTCCCCGGCCCCGTGGGCGTCGCCGACTTTGAGGATCTCGGCGCCCGCGACGCCCTCCGGGTAGGGCAATTCGGAACCGGTGACCAGGGCGCGGCGCAGGGGGATCGAGTACATGACGCCCAGGGAGCCGCCCAGGGCGCACACCAGCATGGTCTGCCAGTAGGGGAAGCCGTTCCACCACCCCACGATCACCAGGCCCGGCAGCACGAAGATCACGGCCGACAGTGTTCCAGCGGCCGAGGCGATGGTCTGGACGATGTTGTTCTCCTGGACCGTGTGGTCGCTCCACAGGCGCAGGACCGCCATCGAGATGACGGCCGCGGGGATCGAGGTGGCGAAGGTGAGGCCGACCTTCAACCCCAGGTAGACGTTCGCGGCGGTGAAGACGAGGGTGATGATGCCGCCGATCACGATGCCGCGGATGGTGAGTTCTTTGAGCGGGGCCGGTGCTTCGAGTGGGGCCGGGCGGCCCGCCTGTGGCGCGGACACGGAGTTTCCTTTCACTGCACGGATGGTATGCCAGGCCAGCCTAAGGCGGGGCGCGGATTCTGGCAGCGCGGGGGCGGTATGCGGGAGGCAGCGCCGACGTGTGCGAAGGGTCGCAGCTCCCGGCCCGACTTGCGCGACCATGACCCGCTTACGCTAATATGGCCGGGTAAGGTAGCGTGTCCGAGCGGCCGAAGGTGCAGCACTCGAAATGCTGTGTGGTGTAACAGCCACCCTGGGTTCAAATCCCAGCGCTACCGCCACGGGAAGCCCCGCGGCCCCAACCAGAAGTTGGGGCCGCGGGGTGTTCTTGGTTCAGGAGTAGTCGCTGTTCGCTTGACGGCCGTGGCCGCAGGCCGGCGCGCGGTCGTTCGAGCGGGGCAGCTGGAATCGCGGCCGACGCGCGGGCTGACTGGGCTGTTGGGTGGAGTTTGAAAGTGGGGCGGCTCGGGTGGGGCCACTGGGTGTTCGGCGGAATATTGCCCTTTATGCCCTTCTGGTGGAGTTTTGTACTGCAAAGCGAGCCGGTCGGGGCGGCGGTCGAGCTGTTTTGCGAGAGAAGCTGAGCCGCTGCGCGGGACAGCCCCGCGGAGTCGCTCGCGCGGATCGTGGTAGCGCTGTGAAAACGGGCCTGTCGTGCGCGGCGCCCGGACTCGGGCGCTCATGGGCCAGGTGGTTTCGCCGTGCCAGCAACGGCATCCCAGTGAGAACGGAATCCGTCGCGCCGCCACAGCCTGCTCCTGTATCCAGCGACCGGACCGGCAGCGGAATTGGCGCACTCCCAAGTGCGGGGGCTACTTTTCGGTGAGGGAAAAGCCGCAGCGGGGCAGGGAAAAGGGTATTGGAGTGTCGCAGCGGGGCAGGGAAAAGGGCATTGGAGTGTCGCAGCGGGGCAGGAAAAGGGCATTGGGGCAGGGAACCAAGTATTGGGGCAGGTAAATTGCCTACCCCAATGCGGCGTAGCCTACCCCAATGCGAGCCTGTGCCGATGGCTATGACACGCACCGTGGGGCTTAGCCTGTGCCGACGGTTATGACACGCACCGTGGGGCTTGGCCGGCGCCTGGCGGCTATGACGCGCTCCGCTGGGCCCCGTCTGTCGGCAATGACTCGCGCGCGGGCCCGTATCGCGCGGCCCGCCCCGCGCCCTCGCATGGCGAGGAGGCGGTGTGCCGCGTCGATCCCGAGCGCGATGACGAGGAGCTGCGCGTTCGCTGCGTGGTCCGGCGTCATCCGCGCGAGTCGGCCGCATCGCAATGGCCGGTGCCCTCCGGGCGCCCCTGTGGCGCCTCGGGCGCCGACCCCAAGACCCCTCCGGTGAGGGTGCGCAGCAGCTCGTCGCGGTCCGGCTGCGGGTAGCCGTCCACCCAGGGATATCGCTCCAGGATCTCGTCCACGCGGTCCTCGTCCAGCAGGCGCGCGATCTCGACGACCGCCGCCTCGTCGGGGGCGTGGAAGCTCCGCGGCGGCAGGGTGTCCGCCTCGACGTCCTCGATGGACAGCCACAGGGAACGGCTCACCGAGACCGCGATGTCGCCTTTGCTGAAACTGACGTCGACGTGCTCGTCGTCGGTGTTCGCCAAATCCGCGAGCAGCGCGGGAACGTCGTCGGGCCCGCCGTCGGAGTCCCCGCCGAACGCCCAGAGGAAGTACAGCACAACAGCCCCTATCCCAGATGGACCGGATGGGCCCAGTGTAACGCCCACGGTTGTGCGGGGGAGGGGCTGTGGGGGCGGCTGGAATGGCGGGGCCCGCCCGACAGGGGTATGGGGTGAGTGGATTGCCGGTGCGGTGCGAGCCGCCGGACAGGGGAGGGCAACGGCGAGGGGGGCGGCGCCCAGCGGCTCCGCCCCCTCACTCACCGCCGAGGCGGTGCGGGCGTCAGCTCTGCCACCAGCCCTTGACGGTGTCGACGGCCTGCGCGCCCAGGCCGGCCAGGGCCTCGTGGGCGTTGACCAGTCGGGAGGCCAGCCGGGCGCCGTTGAAGCGCTCCTCGGCGTTCGCCCAGTTGACGACGTTCCACCAGGCCTTGACGTAGTCGGCCTTGACGTTGCGGTAGTCGAGGTAGAAAGCGTGCTCCCACATGTCGATCATGAGCAGCGGGACGGTGGCGACGGGGATGTCGCCCTGCTGGTCGGTGAGTTGCAGGGTGACCAGGCGCTTGCCGACGGTGTCCCACGCGAGGACCGCCCAGCCCGAGCCCTGCAGGCCCAGGGCCGCGGCCGCGAACTGCGCCTGGAACTTCTCGAAGGAGCCGAAGAACTCGTCGATGGCGGCGGCGAGCTCGCCCTCGGGGCGCGCGGCGCCCTCGCCGGTCATGTTCGTCCAGAAGATCGAGTGGTTCACGTGGCCGCCGAGGTTGAAGGCCAGGTTCTTCTCGAGGAGGTTGATGGCGGCGAAATCTCCGGACTCGCGGGCGGCCTCGAGCTTCTCGAGGGCGGCGTTGGCGCCCGCCACGTAGTTCGCGTGGTGCTTGTCGTGGTGCAGCTCCATGATGGTGCCCGAGATGTAGGGCTCCAGGGCGGCGTAGTCGTAGGGCAGGTCGGGCAGGGTGTAAACGGGCATGGTGCTCCTTATGCGTTGTCCTTGGCCCTAGCCTAGTACTTTAGTCCCGGAATTGGGAGTGGCTAGTGCGGCAGGTCATAAGATGTGGTGCCCGTCCCGCACCCGGTTGCCGTCCGGCCGGTGCCCGCCGTCCGGAGAACTGTGATGCAGGGCGCTATTGGGCACCGGCGCTCCCGCCCGCATCAGCGCTTCCGGCGCACCAGGCGCCGCGCCACCGCCCAGACGAGGGCGAGGAACCCGCCCAGCGCCAGGCCGAACACCCCCGACAGGAACGACTCGGCGCACCACTGGGCGAAGCCGCCCGCCCCTGCGACCGCGTGCTCGGCGGCCGCCACCACGTGGTGGGGGCCGGTGGCCCCCAGCTCCGCGAGGCTCTCGATGACCAGGTGCCCGCCGACCCACAGCATCGCGACCGTCCCCACGACGCCGATCACCCGGAACACCCGCGGCATGGCCCTGACGATCAGGCGGCCCACGTTGTCCACGGGGCCGGGCCGGTTCTCCATCGGATCGGCCGCCGCGCCCTCCGGCGCTCCCGCGCGCGCCAGTCGCAGCCCGAAGTCGTCCATCTTCACCAGCAGCGCCACGAGCCCGTAGACGAAGAAAGTCATGAAGAACGCCACCGCGATGAGGATCGCCACCCGCCTCGGCGCCGACTCGCCGGCCAGTCCCGCCATCGACACGAGCATGATCTCCGAGGAGAGGATGAGGTCGGTGCGCGTCGCCGAGGCGACGATCCTCCTCTCCACCTCCTGCGGCGCTGTCTCCGGGCCCTCCTCCGAACCGGCCCCCGCCTGGTGGTGGGGGAGCCACCCCAGGGCGGACAGGACCTTCTCCCCTCCCTCGAAGCACAGGTAGGAGCCCCCCGCGATCAACAGGATGGGCAGCGCCCACGGCGCCAACCACGTGAGCGCCAGCGCGACCGGCAGGACGATGAAGAGCTTGTTGATCAGCGAGCCCTTCGCTATCCGCCCGATGATGGGCAACTCCCGGTCCGGGGAGAGGCCCTGCACGTACTGCGGGGTGACCGCGGTGTCGTCGATGACGACGCCCACCGCCTTCGACGACGCCTTGACAGCGCCCGCTGCGATGTCGTCCAACGACGACGCGGTCGCCTTCGCGAGTGTCGCGATGTCGTCTAGAAGCGCCACAAGGCCACTGGGCATGGGGGTCCTCCCATCGGGTCGGGCCGGTCGCGCGAGCGGGCGCGTTGGAGCCCGCAGCGCCAACGGGCGCAGTGCGCACCGGGTCGGGGTGATTATACCGGCGCGCCCGCGCCCAGCAGCAGACAGGCGCCCGTGGGACGAGAGCCCCGGAACCGCGGGCCTCCGCGTCCCGGGAACCGCAGGGGCAGGCCCGGGGACGCCGGATCTCCGCCCCGGGCTGCGGGGACGTCGGCTTTGAGCCGCGGCGGCCTGGTCCTAGTCTGGAGGCATGACTCACTCCTCGACGCCGGTCCCCGTGCTCGACATCGACCTCATCGACTCCCTGCGCGCCGACCTCGGCGCCTCGGAGTGGACGGTGGACCGCATCAACACGGCGCTCAGCGCCACCGCCACAGACGCCATGATGCGCGGGATGCGCGTCCCCGCCCTGCTGGAACTCGCGGGATCGCGCGACCCCGCTGCCGTCCTCACCCGGTTCTTCATGCTCGGCGCCGACGAGGCGTCCGACGTCCTCGACGCGGCGCTGCCCTCCCTCGGGGCGCGCGGCCTCGTCCGCCTCGGGCTGGCGGGCCCGGCGGGGGAGGAGGGCGCGCCCCGCGCCAGCGCTCCGAGTCCGACCGGGGGGAGCGGGGCCGATGGCGGCGCCCCGGGGGCCGACGGCAAGGACAGGGCAGCGGCGGGTACTGCGGAAGGGGCGCCCGGCCGCGCTGGGGACGCCGCTGCGGACGGGGCCGGCGCCCACCCGGCGGACGAGGCCCCCGGCGGAGCCGAGGAGGGCGCGCCCCCGCGCCTCGCCGCCCTCTTCGACCTGCGGCCCCACTCCGCCTCCCTGCCCGACCCCGACGACCCGGGCGCCCAGCGCGAGCACCAGTGGTGGGTCGCCTCGGACCTCGGAGAGGACGTGACGGGACGGCCCCTGGACGAGGACCACGTGCTCGGCATCGGCGGGGCGTCCCTCAGCCTGCTCGGGCAGACGATCCGCGAGCGCGTCGGCTCCGCCCTCGACCTGGGGTGCGGCTGCGGCATCCAGGCCCTGTACCTGGCGACCCACTGCGGGCGCGTCGTCGCCACCGACCTTTCGGCCAGGGCCGGGGCGCTCACCCAGTTCAACGCGGCGCTCAACGGCGCGCCGATCGACGTGCGCGTCGGCTCCCTGTTCGAACCGGTGTCGGGGGAGTCCTTCGACCTCATCGTGTCCAACCCTCCCTTCGTCATCACCCCGGACACGGTGCGCGCGGGCGCGGGCTTCCACGAGTACCGCGACGGCGGTATGCAGCGCGACGAGCTGGTGGGCGCCCTCATCCGGTCCGCGCCCGACCACCTCGCCCCCGGGGGCACGCTGCAGATACTGGCGAACTGGGAGATCCCCGCGGGCGCCGACCCCGATGGGCACTGGTCCCCGCGCGTCGAGGACTGGTTGTCGGGGCTGGGGGTCGACGCGTGGGTCGTCCAGCGCGACGCGCTCGACCCCGCGCAGTACGCGGAGATGTGGATCCGGGACTCGGGCGGCCACCGCATGTCCCACGAAGCGTTCGAACGCGGTTACGCCGCGTGGCTCCGGGATTTCACAGCCGCGGGGGTCGGCGCCATCGGAATGGGATTCCTCGCCGTGAGGCGCCCGGAGCCCGGGGAGGGGGAGCGGGCGCCGGGCGGTCCCGACCAGGGCGCCGGGGGCGGTCAGTGGCTCCCCGGGGGCGGCAGGGCGGCCTTCGACCTCGCCCTGGAGGGGCGCGCCCCGCGCGGAGTGGACGTGGCCTGGGCGCTGCGCTCGCTTCGCGCCCCGCGGACCTGGGACCTGGCGCTCACGCGCGCCCCGGATGTGCGCGAGGAGAGGCATTACGTGCCCGGCTCGCCCGACCCCTGTCTGCTCGTCCTCCACCAGGGCGCGGGCCTGGGGCGGTCCGTCCCCGTCTCCCCCGCGGTCTCGGCCGTCGTGGGGGCGTCCGACGGCGCTCTCACCGTCGGCCAGATCGTCGCCGCGGTGGCGGCCCTGACCGACCGCGAGGCCGACGACGTGTGGGAAGAGGCGCGGGCGCCGCTGGCCGAACTCATCCGGTGGGGGTTCCTCACCTTCTGACGGGCTGCCCGCGGACCTCGGTCCGCGGGGGCTGGCCGACGGGAGCCGGGGCCGGACAATGGGATCCGGGCCCGGGCCAGTGCCCTTGCCACGGCGCTGCGCGCCCTGCGCGCCCCGCCCCAGGCGTCCGCGGGTCCGCCCACGGGGCCGCGGACGGACTCAGCGCCCATGCGCCCCCTCCAGCCGGAGGATGTTGCCCCACCACTTGGCGATCAACCACTCGTCGTGCGTGGAGGCCACCAGGGTGCCTCCCCACTGCCGCAGGGACTCCTCGAGGGACTCCAGCGCGTCCAGGTCCAGGTAGTTCGTGGGCTCGTCGATCACGAGGACGCGTGGGTCGGCGCGCGCCGCCCAGGCCAGCTGCGCCCTGCGCTGGTTCCCCGCGGAGAGCCCGCCGAGCGGCCTGTTCCACAGGGCAGGGGGAACGAATCCCCTTCCGGCCTTTCCGACGCCCAGGCGCCACGCGTCCTCGGGGACCAGGGGGTCGCCGGGCTGGGGTGGTTCCTGGGGCACGAGGACGGCCCCGGGGGCGGCGTTGACGCGTCCGTGCGCCCCGGCGGGGGCTCCGCGCGCGATCCACTCCAGCAGGGTGGTCTTGCCCGACCCGTTGGGGCCGGTGATGAGCAGGTGCTCGCCGTGGCGCACCTCGAAGGAGGTCGGCGCGAGGCGGCCCTCCACCGACGCGCCGCGGACGGACAGCGCGATGCCCCCCGAGCGCGGGAGCGGCGGCGGCCCGCCGGCGGTGGACCCCGACGGGCGGGGGAAGACGAACACCGCCTCGTCGTAACGGGGCTTGGGGACTTCGCGGGCCGCCAGGGCGGCCAGCCTCCGGGAGTCGTCGTTGATGCGCCGCGTCGAGACGGCCTGGGCGCGGTCGGCGTAGTACTTCTGCGCCATCCTCGTCTCCGTGCGGGGTTTGAAGCGCGCGTGCCCGACCACCGCCGAGTCCCGCCGGTGCGCCGCGAGCCGCCGTTTCACAGCCTGCTGCTCCGCGTGGACGGCGGTGTGCCGCGAGCGCGCGGCCGCCTTGTCGCGCAGGTAGTCCGAGTAGGACCCGCCCACCCGGTACGCCCCGAAGTCCGCGGGCTCCCCGTCGACGACCGCGAGCGCCCGCCACGGCGCCGGATCCAGGTCGAGCAGCGCCGTCGCCGTGCGCTCGATGAAGGCCCGGTCGTGGCTGGTCATGAGGACCGGCCCCGGCCAGCCGTCGATGGCGCGCGCCAGGTGCTCGCGCCCGTCCGCGTCCAGGTGGTTCGTGGGCTCGTCCAGGACGAGGGCGTCCGGGCGCTCGACGAGGACGAGGGCCAGGCGCAGGCGGGCGCGCTGCCCCGGGGAGAGGGAGGCGAGGGCGCGGGAGCGGTCGACGCCGCCCAGGCCGAGGGCCTCCAGTGTCTGCTCGAGGCGCGCGTCGATGGTCCACGCGTCCCGCGCGGTCATCGCAGCCAGGACGCGGTCGTACTCCGCCTCGTCGCGCGGGGAGGCGCCCTGGGCGAGGCGCTCGGTGAGGGCGTCGAAGCGCGCCGCCAGTGCGCGGGTGCCGGAGGTCGCGGCCTCGATGAAGCGCGCGACGGTGCGCGCCCCGTGCGCCTCTGCGGACGGGGGGAGCGGCGTGGACCCCGTCGGCGAGGGCGGAGGGGGTGCTGCCGACGGTGGAGCCGTTGTGGGCGGAGGAGCCGCTGCGGGCGGCAGTGCCGTCAGGAACGCCGCGGCCGGAGGGACAGGCGGGGCGCTGACCGTTCCGGAGTCCGGCTCGAGCAGGCCGGCCGCCAGGGCGAGCAGCGTCGACTTGCCGACCCCGTTCGGGCCGACGACGGCCAAGCAGTCGCCGGGCCCGCATGCGAAGGAGACATTGCCGAGGACGGGCGTCGCGCCGTAGGAGAAGGAGACGTGGGAGAAGAGGACCGTGGACATGGCGCACCTATGGGAGGAGGGAGGGGAGGCGGGGCGTCATGTCAGGAGGCCATGCGTCGATCATACCGGGAACAGGACGCGCAGTGTTCCAAAATGCGTCTGAGTTCCGGAGTATTTCTACGGCAGCGGGGCGGAGTGTTCCAAAATGCGTCTGAGTGTGACGGTTTTGGGCTGTTTTCCCCGATTTTGAGTGGACTCAGACGCATTTTGGACCACACGCTTGGAGGGCCTCCGTTGTCACCCGAGACTCAGACGCATTTTGGACCAGTGTCAGCTGGGAGCGCTGGGGGCTGCCCGGGGGTTGGGCCTCACCCATGCCTCTGCGTCTGGGCCGACGGCGCCACTATGCGCCGTAGTGGTAGTGGCAGGAGACGCCGTGGACGGATTGCGCGTCACTGGTGATCCAGTGGACGAGGCGGTGGCGGCTGTCGATGCGTCTGGACCGGAATCCAGCGAACCCGTTGTGCGAGGGACTCGGGCTTCCTGATTCCCTTGCGGCCGCTGACGGCTTGGTCGAGGACTTCGGTGTAGCGCGCCCCGGAGTGGGTCATCGTCCTCATGAGGGCGTTGTGCGTGAATCTACACAGGGAAGGGCGGGGAGGGGACCGTGCTGGCCTCCTCCCCGCCCCGTGAACATGGGTGAGCTGCTTCCAAATGACTCCTTCGTCTGTCTCGGGCGGTGCTCCCGCGGTGTCAATGCGCTCCTGGTGCTTCCAAACGGTTCCTCCGTCCGCCTCAGCGGGCTTTCCCGCCTTCTCTGTCTGACAGCATCGACTCTAGGGGGCGAACCTTGGGGAACGGGTTGAAGAAGCCGTGAGAATCCTGGGATTCCAGGGCGTCACGACTTGATGTACGTCGCCCCGTCCTTCGTCCACTCGCGGATCGCGGGGATGGCGGCGGGCACTTGCCCCAGCCACTCGGGCAGCGTGCCCTCGACGAACTCGTGGTTGGCCAGCGACCTGGCGCAGGCGAAGAAGTCCACGCCAGCGCGGGCCGCCGCCTCCATTTGCGCGGTCCAGTCGTTCGCGCCCTGGAGCGCGTAGACGCCCGTGCCGTTGACGATGACGGCGATCCCCTTCGCCAGGCCGAGTTGCGTGAGGTTGCCGAGGTTCGACAGCGCCGCTGGCCAGCGGGCGACATCTGAAACGTGGAGGATGTAGTCGTAGCTCATATTGCCCTCTCCTGTGGAATGACGTCGTGGTGCGAGTGGAGTCCCCGGCGGGGTGCAGGGGAATGCTACCGCGCCACGGCCGCGCGGTACAGGGCTGGTGGAAGCGGGTTCGAGGCGTGGGCCCCTCCGCCGCGCCACGGCCGCGCGGAACAGGGGGTACAGGGGGCGGCCATGACCTCGCGGAGCCGGGCGCGCGGCCTGGCGGAATCGTCGGGCGCGGACGGCGCCTGAGTGGGGCGCTGCGGCCGGGGGCGGCCGTCAGTGGCCGCGGTGGCGAGCTTTCGCTTTCTCGCGCTCGAGTCGGCGTCTCTCAGCCGCCGCCTCCCGCTTCTTCTGCTTGGCGCTTGCGGCCCGGCGCTGCGCCGAGCGCTCGCGGTCCGCGTGGATCGCCTCTTGCGAGGCAGTCGATGGGCGCGCCTGGCGGGCGAAGCGGGACGCCTGGCGCTGCGCGCGCTTGGGATTGGGCCGCTTCGGCTGGCGCTCGGGGCCGACGGGGACGGCCGCGGCCTCGTCGAGGCGGCGCGTGAGCGCGCTGGCGTGGGCGAGCAGGAACTCGTACAGTTCCGCGTCCGAGGGCTGTGCGCCGAACACGATCCGAACCGCTCGGACACGGCCCTCCTCGTGGCGCTCGATGACGACGACCCAGAACCGGCCGTCGAAATACAGTGTGGACTCCGTCTTCATCATGTGTCTCCAGGCGCACCGAAGTGGACCTGATGACGCTGGATTCTGCTCGGGGCAGCGACGGATGCGGGGCATCGTCCAGACTTCCCACTGGACTGTGCGGTTCGCGTACCAGGACTGACGCCCCATTCTACGTCCTGCGCCCTTGGGGCGCGCAGCGCCGCCCGGTCCCGGGCGCTACAGTTCCGGTCGGGGGGCAGCGGCGGCCGCGAGGACGTGCTCCGCGTCCTCGTCCAATAGGAAGGACAGCAGTTCCGAGGCGTTCTCCCGTCCTTCCCCCTCCCACAGCCTCAGTCCGAGGACGGTGTTGATGAGCATGCCCCGCGCGAGGAAGAGGGCTGCCTCGTCCGCCGCGAGTCCGCGCTCGTGGCGCAGGACGCGGTAGATCGAGTCGAAGCCCTCCCTGGCGAGCGGTCCGAAAACCGGGTGGGCGCCCATCGTGTAGAGGCTCATCGTCATGAGGAGCTTGGAGCGGTCGGCGACGAGTTCCAGGTAGGCGTCCCCCAGCGCGCACCGGATCTGCTCCGACGAGGCGCCGGGAGGGACGGGCGCCGAGCGGAACGCCTCGCGCACGGCGTCGAAGGTGTAGGCGGCCGCCTCGGAGTACAGCGACTCCTTCGACCCGAAGGTCCGCACCACGTAAGCCTGGGAGACCCCGGCCTCGCGGGCGATGGCGTCGGTCGTGGCGCCCGCGTACCCGTGCTCCCCGAACACGTGGACGGCCGCCTCGAGCATGAGGCGGCGCCGTTGCGGCGCGGGGAGGCGCTTCGGCGCGGGGGGCGGCATAGTGGTCTCCAGGTCTGCGGGGGTCCTGGTGTGGATCCTAGTGGGAGGGGGCGGGGCGGCTCAGTGCTGGGCGTGGGCGCGGACCCGGGCGGTGAAGGCCGCCCGCCGCTCGGGGGTGTCCTTCTGGGTGTCCATGTTGCCCAGGATGAGGGCGCCCTTCGGGCGGATGCCGTTGAAGGCCAGGACCATGTGCTTCCACCGCGACAGCGGTCCGCCGTAGATGCGGTAGAACACCGCGGGCGCGCGGCTGGTGACGATGAGGGACGCGGTCTTCCCCTTGAGGAGCCCATGGGGTTTGGGGTCGTAGCTGTAGGAGAACCCGGGGGTGAGGACGCGGTCGAGGAAGCCCTTGAGGACCGCGGGCTCGGCGGACCACCAGATGGGGAAGAGGAAGGTGAGGTGGTCGGCCCGGCGGATCATCTCCTGGTAGCGCTTCGGGGCGGACTCGTCGTCCATGTGCCGCCGGTAGCCGTAGCGGAGCACGGGGTCGAAGTCCTCCGCGGACAGGTCGATGGTCTCGATGTCGTGGCCGTGTTCGCGCGCGGCCGTTGTGTAGGCGCGGGTCAGCTGTGCGGAGAAACTCTCCGGGTCGGGGCTGCCCTGGATGGCTAGGATGCGCATCTGTCCTCCTATGGTTGTAATCAGTTGATTACAACCATAGGAGGAGAGATGCCTTTGCGCAAGCGGGAACGTGGTTCGGGGGTGTGGGGCGCATCTCGGACAGTCGACGAGGCGGGGGTGTGCTGGTTGGGTGTCCTGGTGGGCGGTGTGGGTGAGGCTGGGATGTGGCGGGTCGGGGCCGTTGTCAGCCGGTGCGGTAGCAGCGCCCCGCATTGGGGTGGGCACGGACCGGCATTGGGGTAGGAAACGGGTTACTGGGGCAGGCGCGGACCAGCATTGGGGTGGGCGTGGACTGGCATTGGGGTAGGAAACGGGCTATTGGGGCAGGCGCGGACCGGCATTGGGGTAGGAAACGGGTTACCGGGGTAGGCGCGGACCGGCATTGGGGTGGGCGTGGGCCGGCATTGGGGCAGGAAACGGGTTATTGGAGTAGGTTAATAACCTGCCCCAATGGGTGTTTTCGTGCCCCAATGCGTATTCCCCGATCTGAACGATCCGGAGTGCCTGACTGGGCTGTGGCAGAGGAGGCTTCTGCGCGGTCTAGGTCGCTCCGCCGCGCCTGGGAGGGGGCTGCGGTAGAGGACAAGGCGACTGTCGGGTCTGTTCTCACAGCGATAGCGCCGGCAGGTCCTCCGGCTGTTCTGCGACAAGGTGTCTGTCGGGCCGGTTGTCACAGCGATACCGTCAGTGTGACCCGGCCGTCCGAGGGTCCGGTGCCCATCGGGGCGCGTTTTCACAGCGATACCGACACGGTGGGCTCCGTTTTCACAGCGATACCGACACGGCGGGCTCCGTTTTCACAGTGGTGCCCCTGGTTTCACAGTGGCGCCCCTGGTTTCACAGCGATACCACGCCGCAAGTGTTATAGCGCTCTTGGGCTTCTCGTTTCGAGTGCAACGGTGCGGAGGCGGGTTGGCGGCCCATGGGTCACTGAGGGCGGAGGAGGGCAGCGCCGCCGCCAGCCCTTGTCGACCGGTCCCCGGCGCTTGGAGCTGGTGGCCCCGCCTGGTGCGGGAACCAGCACCGGTGCCCCATCCTCAGTCGAGCTTGTTGTTGAACCTGTGGGTCCCCGGCCTCTTCGTCGTGCGGGCGCGGATCTGGTCGTCGATCCAGCGCTCCCAACCGGTCGCGTACTCGCGTGCCTGCGGGCCCATCGGCTCGGCCCCGTCCAAGGCGATCATGTCGTCCACGATCAAGAGCTGCGGGCCGGGCACCGGCATGTCCCACGGGACCACCGCCCAGGGCCGGCCCGGGCTCAGCAGGGCGAGGCCGCGGTTGCGGTCGTGGAGGTCGTTCCACCGCTCGGTCTCGCCGCCCTCGGAGATCCACCACCACCGCGTGACGCGGAACGCCTCCCACAGCTGCGCCCAACTGGAGTACTGCTGGCGCAGCGCCCAGTCGATGAGGGCGAGGGTGTCCCACGCCTGCTCGGAGGTCAGCCAACCGAATACCGCCCCGTTGCGGGCGAGCATGGCGGCGCGGATGAGGTCCCACGCGGTGTAGTCGATGTTGCGGATGTTCCGCTCGTTGTTGCGCATCCGCTCCACGCGCCACAGGGCCTCGGCGTGCGGCTGCGACGTGGCGGCGTCGAGGCGGAACCTCGCCGCGTCCGCCTCGGCCAGCTGCGGGTCCGACCAGCGGTCGCGTTCGGCCGCGAAGGTGGAGCGGTGCCCGTCGGTCAGCAGGCTGTGCAACTGCTCGATCAGTTCGGCGCGCGACGAGATCCCCCAGTCGCGCTCGATCATGGTGCGGTTGTCATCGGGATCGGAGAGGTCGAGGAGCTCCCACGGGTCGTGGTGGCACAACGCATAGGGGGCGGTGATCGCGATGAGGCGGTGGTGCGCGGCGGGGGTGAAGTGGGCGGGATCCGATGTCCACACCGGCATGTGGTGCCGGTTGAGGGAAGCCCATTCCTTCGCGTCACCCGCCGCCCTGACGTCGTCGGGCACCGGCGGCAGGGGCCCGAATTTGCGCTTGAGGTGGGCGCGCCACAAGAGCACTCCGATGATGACGGCGGCAATGAGGACGATGGCGATGCCAACGCCCACCAGGTTCATGGAGGTGGTGGAGCTCATGGTCTCGATTCTTCGGAACGTGCCCGCAGGGCGTCCGGGCAGGGGGCGGTCGTCTGGCGATCATTATACGGAAAGGAGGCGGGGCGGGGCCCCGCTCCCGGGCCCGGCCCGGGCCGCCGAGGGGGAGGAGGGTGGACGTCACAGTACACAAATGCTTCACGGGCGTTGTAAGGTCTGCGTAGCGCCCAGCGGCCACCGAGCCGCGGGCGCCACTCATAACCACCCACCCCGCACAACCACCCACCCCGAGCGCACGGAAGGACGAGCATGGCGGCGAGCAAGCTGGTGATCGTGGAGTCCCCCGCGAAAGCCCAGACGATTGAGGGCTACCTGGGCCCCGACTACCATGTGACGGCCTCCATCGGGCACATCCGCGACCTGCCCCAGCCCAAGGAACTCCCCGACACCATGAAGAAGGGCCCCTACGGGCGCTTCGCAGTCAACGTCGAGGACGGGTTCAAGCCCTACTACATGGTCAACCCCGACAAGAAGAAGAAGGTCGCGGAACTGCGCAGGCTCCTCAAGGAGGCCGACGAGCTCTACCTGGCCACTGATGAGGACCGCGAGGGGGAGGCCATCGCCTGGCACCTGCTGCAGGTCCTCAAGCCCAAGGTCCCCGTCAAGCGCATGGTGTTCCACGAGATCACGAAGGAGGCCATCCAGCGGGCCCTCGACAACACGCGCGACCTGGACACGGACCTGGTGGACGCGCAGGAGACGCGCCGCATCCTCGACCGCCTCTACGGCTACGAGGTCTCCCCCCTGCTGTGGCGCAAGATCCGGCCCTCCCTGTCGGCCGGCCGCGTCCAGTCGGTGGCGACGCGCCTGGTCGTCGACCGCGAGCGCGACCGCATGGCCCACGTGAGCGCCGAGTACTGGTCGATCAACACCGCCTTCACCTGCGCCGGTCAGGCCTTCAGTGCCCGCGTGGCCTCCGTCGACGGGGCGGCGATCGCGACGGGCTCGGACTTCAGCGAGAAGGGCGGGCTGAGCGCCAAAGCCGTCAAGGCCGGCGTCCTCCACCTGGACGAGGCCACGGCCCGCTCCTACGCGCAGGCGCTGACTGACGCCCCGGCCTCGGTCGTCGACTCCGTGACCCGCAAGCCGTACCGGCGCCGCCCGGCTGCCCCCTTCACGACCTCCACCCTGCAGCAGGAGGCCTCGCGCAAACTGCACTGGAACGCGTCGTCGACCATGCGCACCGCCCAGTCCCTCTACGAGTCCGGCTACATCACGTACATGCGCACCGACTCCACGGCGCTGTCGGGGCAGGCCATCCACGCGGCCCGCGAGCAGGCCACCCAGCTCTACGGGGCCGAGGCCGTGGCCGAGGCTCCGCGCACCTACGGGACGGCGTCGAAGGGCGCGCAGGAGGCCCACGAGGCGATCCGTCCCGCCGGGGACCACTTCCGCACGCCGGGCGAGGTGGCCTCGTCCCTGTCCAAGCAGCAGCTCGCCCTGTACGACCTGATCTGGAAGCGCACCGTTGCCTCCCAGATGGCCGACGCGCGCGGGTACACGGCGACGATCCGCGTGCTCACGGGCATCGACGTCGACGGCGAGCGCCACGGCGTGGTGTCCTCCGCCTCGGGCACGGTGATCACCGCGCCGGGCTTCCGCCTCGCCTACCAGGAGGGGCGCGACCAGGGCCGCTACGACGCGGAGAAGGCGGACTCCGACTCGGAGAAGACCCTGCCCGACGTCGCCGAGGGCGAGGCCGCCTCCCTCACCCGGGCGACGCCCGACGGGCACGAGACGCAGCCCCCGGGGCGCTACACGGAGGCGACGCTGGTGAAGACCATGGAGGAGCTCGGCATCGGGCGCCCCTCCACCTACGCGGCCACCATCCAGACGATCGGCGACCGCGGCTACGTGACGCACCGCGGCCAGTACCTGGTCCCCACGTGGCTGGCGTTCTCCGTGACCCGCCTGCTCGAGGAGAACCTGGCGAACCTGGTGGACTACGACTTCACGGCCTCCATGGAGGGGGACCTGGACCGCATCGCGGCGGGGGAGGAGAACGGCGCGGAGTTCCTCTCCGGTTTCTTCTTCGGCCCCGACAGCTCGGGTGAGACGGGAGGCCTGCGGCACGACGTGGCCTCCCTGGGGGACGACATCGACGCGCGCGCCGTGAACTCGATCGACCTGGGGCGCGGGGTGACCCTGCGCGTGGGCCGCTACGGGCCGTACTTGGAGAAGGCGGACGGCGCCCGCGCGAACGTCCCGCCGGAGGTGGCCCCCGACGAGTTGGACGACCAGCTGGTGGACCAGCTCTTCGCCCGCGCAGCCGACGACGGGCGCGAGCTGGGCGTCGACCCGGACAGCGGCCACACGATCATCGTGAAGGACGGGCGCTACGGCCCCTACGTCACCGAGGTCCTTCCCGAGCCCGAGGGGGACGTCGGCGCGAAGGCGAAGAAGAACGCCGCCAAGCCCAGGACCGCCTCCCTGTTCAAGACGATGGACATCTCCACTGTGACGCTGGCCGAGGCGCTCCAGCTGCTGTCCCTGCCGCGCGAGGTGGGGGTCGATCCGGCCACGGGCGAGGCGATCACCGCGCAGAACGGCCGCTACGGCCCCTACCTGAAGAAGGGGACGGACTCGCGCACCCTGGCCAGCGAGGACCAGCTCCTGACGATCACGCTCGACGAGGCGCTGGCGGTCTACGCCCAGCCCAAGACGCGGGGCCGAGGCGTGGCCCGGCCGCCGCTGCGCGAGTTCGGCGAGGACCCGATCTCCGGCAAGAAGGTCACCGTCAAGGACGGGCGCTTCGGCCCCTACGTGACGGACGGCGAGACCAATGTGACGGTGCCGCGCGCGGAGACGGTCGAGGACCTGACCGCCGAGCGCGCCTACGAGCTGTTGGCCGACAAACGGGCCAAGGGGCCCGCGCCCAAGCGGACCCGCAAGACCGCCGCGAAGAAGACTGCGGCCAAGAAAACGGCGACGAAGAAGACGGCGGCCAAGAAGACGACCGCCAAGAAGACCACTCCGAAAAAGGCGGCGCCCAAGGAGAAGGCGCCGGGGACGGGGGCCGGCGGCGAGTAGCCGCCGGGCGCTCCCCGGGTGGGCGCGTCCTGCGCGGCTCACGCGTTTCGGCCGGTGGCGTGGGAAGATAAGCCCATGCATCTGACCAAGGGGAGTTCCATGAGTCCGCGCGGAATCTTCATCACCTTCGAGGGTGTTGACGGCGCTGGCAAGACCACGCAGATCCGCAACGTCCGCGAATGGTTCGAGGAGCGCGGCTTCGAAGTGGTGATGACCTGCGAGCCCGGAGGGACGCCCCTGGGGGCGGAGCTGCGGCGGCTGGTTCAGAACGGGCCCGACGACATCGATCCGCGCACGGAGGCGCTGCTGTACGCGGCGGACCGCGCCTACCACGTCGCCACTGTCGTGCGCCCCGCCCTGGCCAGGGGCGCCGTGGTCCTGGGCGACCGCTACATCGACTCCTCCTTGGCCTACCAGGGCGCCGCCCGCAGCCTCGGGGTGGACGAGATCGCCGCGATGTCGGCGTGGGCGACGGAGGGGCTGAGCCCCCGCACGACTTTCCTGCTCGACTTGCCGCCCGAGGTGGGGGCGGGCCGGCGCACCGACGCCCCCGACCGGATGGAGCGCGAGTCCGCGGACTTCCACGAGCGCGTGCGCCGCGAGTACCTGCGCTTGGCGGACGCCGAGCCCGACAGGATCGTCGTCATCGACGCGGTGGGCACCCGCGAGGAGGTGTTCTCCGAAATCAGGGGTGTCCTCGTCGAGCGCTTCGCGGACAGCGCCCCCGTCTCCGGCGCCGCCTCCGCCAGCGGGGGAGGCCCCGCGCAGGACCAGACCTCGGACGCGGATCAAGGAGCGTCGGCGCCGGACCGGGCCTCCGACCCGGATCGGGGCGCGCCGGCCCAGGAGGACGGGACCGGGGACGGGGCGGTCCCGGGCCACGAGGGCGCGGACGACGGCTCCTCCGACCGGGCGCCCGCCAGCGGGGGCGCCCCCGCGCCGGACCACGACCCCCGGGGAGGGGCGCCCGCCGGGGACCGGCCCCCCGCTCCCGGTGAGGCCCCCTCCGCCCCGGCCCCCCTCCTCGGCGAGGCGCAGGGCGCGCTGTGGGAACTGTGATGGACGGTGTCTTCTCCGGGCTGATCGGGCAGGAGGCGGCGGTCGCCGTCCTGCGCGAGGCGGCCGGATCCGCGCGCGCGACCACCGCCGCGGGGGACGGGGATGCGGCGCGGGCCATGAGCCACGCGTGGCTCATCACGGGCCCGCCCGGATCGGGGCGCTCCGTCGCCGCCACGGCCTTCGCCGCGGCCCTCCAGTGCACGGGCGAGCCCGTGGGCTGCGGCCAGTGCCCGGGCTGCCGGACGACATTGGCGAAGACCAACGCCGACGTGGTCTTCGTGGCCACCGAGACCTCGATCATCACCGTCGACACCGCGCGCTCCCTGGTGCAGCAGGCGCAGAGCTCCCCCTCCCAGGGGAAGTGGCGCGTCCTCGTGGTCGAGGACGCGGACCGTTTGGGCGAGTCCGGGGCGAACGCCCTGCTCAAGGCCATCGAGGAGCCCCCCGCGCACACTGTGTGGTTGCTGTGCGCGCCGAGCCCGGAGGACATGATCGCCACGATCCGTTCCCGCTGCCGCCACCTGGGGCTGCGCATCCCCCGCGCGGGCGCCGTCGCCGACCTGCTGGTGGACGAGGGCGTCGCAGACCCGGAGACGGCGCTGGAAGCCGCGCGCGCCGCGCAATCGCACATCGGCCTGGCCAGGGCGCTCGCCCGCGACCCGCAGATGCGCCAGCGCCGCCGTGAGATCATCACGGCGCCCGCGCGCGTGCGCAGCGTCGGCGAGGCGGTCATCGCCGCAGGGCGCCTGCTGGAGACCGCGAGGGCCCAGGCGGACGCGCAGGTCGGCGAGCGCAACGCCCGCGAGAAGTCCGAGTTGCTGCGCCAGCTCGGCATGGACGAGGGGGAGCGCGCCACGAAGCAGTCCCGCGCGCTCCTGCGCCAGCTCGAGGAGGACCAGAAAAGGCGCGCCAAACGCGCCCTCACCGACGCCCTCGACCGCGCCCTGGTGGATCTGCTCGCCATCTACCGGGACGTGCTCATGGTCCAGCTGGACTCCGGGCAGGAGCTCATCAACACGGACCTGTCCGACCTGGTCCACGGGATCGCAGCCGACTCCAGCCCCGCGCAGACCATGGCGCGCATCGACCACATAGAGCAGGCGCGCAGACGGCTCATCGCGAACGGCAACGTCCTGCTGGTCCTGGAGGCGATGGTGGTCTCCCTGCGGCCCCAGGCGTAGGCCGCCGCTACTATTGCCCCATGAATACTCGCCAGATCTGGGCGACGGTCGTCGCCGTCGTCGCCGTTGTCGCCGTCGTCTGCGTCACGGGGTTCTACTACGGGTGGTTCGCCCCGCTCCAACTGGAGGGGGCAGCGGGGCCGGTCGCCTCCTGGACGCCCCGCGGTGACGGGACCGACGGCTACTACTCCCAGAAGCTCGTGTGGGGCTCCTGCGACGGCGTCACCCTCAACGAGGACGAGGGCGAGAACACGGACGACCCCACCGTCTACCAGTGCGCGAGGGTGAGCGCCCCCCTGGACTGGGACGCCCCGTCCGGTGAGTCGATCGAGCTCGCCGTCGCGGTCCGCCGGTCGGGGACGGCGAACGCCCCCTTCCTCTTCGTCAACCCGGGCGGCCCCGGAGGGGCCGTCGTCGAGAGCCTCCCCTACTACGCGGGGTCCCTCCTGGGCAAGAAAGTGGTCCGGGCCTACGACATCGTCGCGCTGGATCCCAGGGGCGTCGGGCAGTCGACGCCCGTGAGGTGCCTGAGCGACTCGGAGCGCGATGAGAAGAACGCGGGCGGGGACGGCAGCTCCGACACTGCGGACCTGACTCCCGACGAGATCGTCGCCGCCGCCGAGCAGGAGTCCGCCGACTTCGCGGCCGGCTGCGAGCGGTTGACCGGGGAACTGTACAAGCACGTGGACACGGTGTCCGCCGCCAAGGACTTCGACCTGGTGCGCGCCCTGGTGGGGGCGCCCGCCCTCAACCTGCTCGGGTACTCCTACGGGACGTTCCTGGGCGCCACTTACGCGGGGCTCTTCCCGGACAAGGTGGGCCGTTTCGTGCTCGACGGCGCGGTCGATCCCGCTGTGGACGTCAACGAGATGTCGGCCATGCAGATGCGCGGCCTCGACGCCGCCATCCAGCACTGGATCGACGACTGCCAGGCCGGGCCCCGCTGCCCGCTGGGCAAGTCCCACGCGGACGGGGTCTCCACGCTCGTGTCCTTCATCAAGGCGCTGGAGTCGCAGCCCATGCGGACGCGCGACCCCCAGCGCCCCCTCACCTCGAACCTCGCCCTCTCCGCGATCTACGGGGCGATGTACGACACGTCGTGGTACCAGACGCTGACCAGCGCGGTCGGCCAGGCGATCTCGAACGCCGACGGCAGCGCCCTGCTGGAGATCGCGGACCTGCTCAACGAGCGCAACGACGACGGGACGTACAGCGGGAACTCGCTGGACGCCCTGGTGGTCGTCAACAACCTCGATTACGGGCCCGTCGGAACGGTCGACGAGTGGGCGGAGGCGGCCAGCGCCCTCGAGGCGGAACTGCCGATCATGGGGCCCTACGGCGGGTACCCGTCGGCTGGCCTGGCGGCGTGGCCGACCGGCCACGCCGAACGCGCCCCGATCGCAGCCGCGGGGGCGGCGCCCATCGTGGTCGTCGGGACCACGCACGACCCCGCCACCCCGTACCCGATGGCGCAGTCCCTGGCGTCCCAGCTCTCCAGCGGGGTCCTGGTCTCCGTCGAGGGGTGGGACCACACGTCGTACAAGCGGGGCGGGAACCAGTGCGCTGTGGACGCGGTCGAGAAGTACCTGGTGGACGGGACGGTCCCCCAGTCGGGCCTCATGTGCCAGTGAGGGCGCCTGTGACGGGAACCATGTGATGGCCGCCCGTTCAGGTTTGCCTCGGGCGCGCCGTGCCATTAGAGTTGTGCCGTTGCCCCAGCGCCCCCGACGGGGGCGGGGCGCGCCGCCTTAGCTCAGTCGGCAGAGCGATTCACTCGTAATGAATAGGTCGTGGGTTCGATTCCCACAGGCGGCTCTCAGAACCCGCGCCATCGCCGATGGCGCGGGTTCCCTCTGCGCGCCTGCGCCCCGGGGCCCGGGCGGCCACGGCCCACCGGGCGCGCCGCTGCCGGTCGCAGCCGCAACACGGAGGGCCACGGCGTTATTCCATTGCGGGGCCCGTTCGTGAGCCTTCCGACGAACGGGCGCGTACGCTCGCTTTTCTGGGACTTAAGGACCATGATGGAGGGGTGTCCGGGGGGCCTGCGGGCCCCCGTCCCCCGTGGTCCGGCCCGGCGCGGGCTCCGGACCCGCCAACCCAGACAAGGAGATCCGCTATGACTGTTGAATCCACCGGTTTCAAGGCTTCCGACGTCCTCGCCGGCGAACTGCAGAAGGTGCTGGTGGACGTCACCGCCCTGTCCCTGGTGGGCAAGCAGCTCCACTGGAACATCACCGGCGAGGGCTTCCGCTCGCTCCACCTGTACCTCGACGCGGTCGTCGATATCGCCCGCGAGGCCTCCGACGAGTTCGCCGAGCGCATGCGCGCGGTCTTCGCCGTCCCCGACGCGCGCCCGGACGTGGTCGCCCAGAGCAACTCGCTGCCCGCCGTGCCCGAGGCCCTGGTGACGACCTCTGAGGGCGCCGACCTGGCCGTCGCCGCGATCACCGCGACCGTGGGCACCATGCGCGACGTGCACGAGAAGGTCGACGCCGAGGACTCCGCCTCCGCCGACATCCTCAACGACTACATCCGCCGCCTCGAGCAGCAGGCGTGGTTCATCCGCTCCCAGAACGGGCGGGACTGACGCGCGGGCCCGCGGCCCAGTGCCGCCCCCGGGGGACCCCGGGGGCGGCTTTTTCACGACACGGCGTCATGAATGACCGCCGTCACATCCGATAGGGTGGTGGTCATGACGGACGACCGAACGAACGGCGCGCCAGCGCCCGGGGACGGCCACGGAGCGCGGCGCCCCGCCGTGGTCCTGGCCAACCTGGGGACCCCGAGCGCCCCGACCCCCTCCCATGTCAGGCGCTTCCTGCGCGAGTTCCTGTCGGACCGGCGGGTGGTCGAAACTCACCCGCTGCTGTGGCGCCCCGTCCTGGAGGGCGTCGTCCTGCGCGTGCGCCCGCGGGTCGTCGCCAAGAAGTACGCGGGCATCTGGACTCCGCAGGGCTCCCCCCTCATGCGCTACACCCTCCGGCAGGCGGAGCTGCTGGGGCGCAGGATGCCCGATGTGGACGTCCAGGCGGCGATGCGCTACGGCGAACCCGGCCTGGGCGCCGTCCTCGACGCCCTGCACGCGCGGGGCACCAGGCGCGTCGCCGTGCTGCCCGCCTACCCGCAGTACTCGGCGACCACGGTGGCCTCCCTCAACGACGTGGCCGCCCAGTGGCTGCGCCGCAACCGAGACGGATTCGACCTGCGCCTCGTGCGCTCCTTCCCCACCGCCCCGGCCTACATCGACGCGCTGGCATCGGCGCTGGAGTCGCACTGGGGCCGCTGCGGGCGCCCCGATTTCGCAGCCGGGGACGCGGTGGTCGTGTCCTTCCACTCGATCCCCCAGGCGATGGACCGGGCCGGGGACCCGTACCGCTCGGAGTGCATGGGGACTGTGGCGGCCCTGGAGGCGCGCCTCGGGCTGGCGCGGGGGGCCCTCACCGTCGCCTTCCAGTCCGTTTTCGGCCCCGCGGCGTGGCTGGGGCCCGCCACGATCGACACGGTGACGCGGCTCGGAGCCCGGGGGTGCGCCCGGCTCGACGTGATCTGCCCCGGGTTCATGGCGGACTGCCTGGAGACCCTGGAGGAGATCGACCAGCTCAACCGGGAGGCCTTCACCCGGGCCGGGGGCTCCGGTTTCCACTACGTCCCGTGGGGCAACGACTCCGAGGGGGCGGTGTCGGCGCTCGCCGAGCAGGCCCGCACCGCAGTCGCCGGTTGGGTGTAGGCCCGGGGCCGGTCGGCGCTCTTGTCACATCGGACCGGGCTGCGGACCGATCCCCGCGCCGGCGGGCCCGGCGTTAGCCTCGTGGCATGACTCCCCACAGCGACCCCTCCCCCTGTCCCCGTTCCGCGGCGCCCGCCTCGTTCGCCACGCGGGCGGTCCACGCCCGCTTCGACCCCGATCCCGTCACCGGGGACGTGGTCCCCCCGGTCCACGTGTCCTCCACCCACGTCCAGAACAGCCCCGGCGACCTCAAAGAGGGGTTCGAGTACGGGCGCTGCGGCAATCCGACGACGAACGCGTTCGCCGGGGCGCTGGCCGCACTGGAGGGGGCCGAGCACGGTTTCGCCTTCCCGTCGGGCATGAGCGCCGAGGACACGCTCGTCCGCCTGCTCACGCGCGCGGGCGACCACGTCATCCACTCGACGGACGTGTACGGGGGCACGCACAAGCTCTTCTCCGTCATCAAGCCCGCCGAGGGCGTCTCCTCCGAGGCCGTCGACCTGACCGACGTGGAAAGGGCGGCGCGGGCCATCGGGGAGCGCCGACCGGCGCTGGTGTGGGTGGAGACCCCGTCGAACCCCTTCCTCACCGTCACCGACATCGAGGCCGTCGCGGAGCTCACCCACCGGGCGGGGGGCCTGCTGGTCGTGGACAACACCTTCGCCACCCCCGTCCTGCAAAGGCCCCTGGAGCTGGGGGCCGACGCCGTCGTCCACTCGACGACGAAGTACGTGGGCGGCCACTCGGACGTGGTGGGCGGCGCAGTGGTCCTGCGCGACGGCCTGCGCCTCCCGGACCGCATCGAGCCCTTCTTCGGCGACCGCGACGCCGCCGTCGAGATGGCGGGGCTGCAGATGACGGTGGGCGCCGTCGAATCACCGCGCGACGCGCACCTGGCGCACAGGGGGCTCAAGACGCTCGCCCTGCGCGTGGAGCGGCACTGCGCCAGCGCCCAGCGCGTCGCCGAGTTCCTCCAGTCCCATCCGAAGGTGGCGGCCGTCCACTACCCGGGGCTGCCCGGCCACCCCGGCCACGCCCTCGCCCGGCGCCAGAACCCCCTCGGGGTCGGCGGTGTGCTCTCCTTCGAGGTGGCCACTGAGGAGCAGGCGCTGGTCCTGTGCACCCGCACGCGCGTGTTCGCGCTCGCGGCGTCGCTGGGGGCCGCGGAGTCCCTCATCGAGCACCCGGCGGTCATGACCCACTCGACGCGCGCGGGGGGCGTCGGCGGGGTCCCCGGGACGCTGCTGCGCCTGGCGGTGGGGCTGGAGGACGCGGCGGACCTCATCGCGGACCTCGACCAGGCCCTCGCCCGGATCTGAGGGCGCGGGCCAGGGCCGAGGCGGCGGTCGCCGAGGCGGTGGCCACGATGGCGGGGACCAGGATCCCCGCGCCCTGCTGGGTGAACTCGGCGACCAGGACCAGCCCCGTGAAGGGGGCGTCCATGGAGGCGCCGAGGAAGACGGCGGCCCCGATGAACACATGGGCGGCGACGGGGGAGCCCGGCCACGCCTGCGACCACGCCAGGCCGGACAGCGCGCCCAGCCCCGCGCCCAGCGCGACCGCGGGGGTGAGGACGCCGCCCCACGCGCCCGCCCGGATCGTCACGAGGGTGGCCACGGCCTTCGCGGCGAGCACGAGTGCGGCCACCGCCAGCCCGGCCCCGCCCGCCCACGCGGCGTCGAACTGGGTCTGGGCGCTGGCCTGTCCGTTGCCGAGCACGGAGGGCACCCACACGGACAGCGCGCCGACCGCGGTGAACGCCGCGGGCAGGGTCCACAGGAGGCGGGCGCCGCGCGGGCGCGCCCCCGAGGCGGCGGCCACCGCGCTCTTGAACGCCCATCCCAGCCACCCGATGACGGCGCCGAAGACCGCCGCCCACACGGTCAGCGAGAGCGATGGGAACAGGTCGGGGACTGTGTAGAAGGGCTCCGGGCGCGCCCACCCCGTGGAGACCAGGACGGCGATGCCGGAGGCGGCCAGTGCGGCCGCGCACGCGCGCGCGGACATCCCGACCAGCAGGATCTCCAATGTGTACACGGCCCCGGACAGGGGGATCGAGTAGACGGCCGCCAGCCCGGCTCCGGCGCCGCAGGCGACGATGATGCGGCGGTCCCGGGGGGACAGGCCCAGGTGGTCGCCCATCCACGCGCTCAGGGAGGCGGCGACCTCGCGGGGCGCGACCTCGCGTCCCACCGAGGCGCCGAGGGCGACGACCCCGATCTGGGTGAGCGCGTGCCACAGGGCGCGGACGACGGGCATTGACTCCCCCTGGACGCACCGGGCGACTGGGACGACGTCCTTGTTGGAGCGGAACAGCAGTGTCCAGGAGATCCCCCCGATGGCGCCCGATGCGGCGAGCACCGCGACGCGCTTCCACCAGGGGGCGGCTTCGACTGCTTCGAGGAGGGTCCCCGAGTGGGCGTCCCACACGAGCGCTGTGAGCGAGTGGAGGATGTGGATGCAGGCGAGGCCGACCAGGCCGGCGATGATCCCTGTGAGCGCCGTCGCGCAGGCGAAGCGGATCGTGTCCGCGAGTGCCGGGTGGCGGGGCCGCCGGGGCTCCGGGGGCGGGGGGGTCACTGGGGTCGGCCGTCCAATCTCGTTGCGACACGGGTGAAGAGCGTGGTGAGGACGCGGATCTCCTCCTCGGATATGCCGTCGAGGAAGAGCTCGCGGATGACGGAGCGCTGGACCAGGGCGGCGCTCTGGAACACGCGGGATCCCTCGTCGGTGAGCAGGACGAGGCCGCCGCGCCCGTCGCCCTTGCACGCCTCCCTGCGCACGAGGCCGCGCGCCTCGAGCCGTTTGAGGGTGTGGGTGAGGCGGGAGCGGGAGAAGACGACTTGTTTCGCCAGGACCGAGGGCCGCACCCCGGAGTCGGCGGCGCGCGAGGTCATGAGCAGCACCGAGTACTCCGCCATCGACAGGCGGGCTTCGCGTTTGAGGGCTGATTCTATGCGTTCTGTCAAGCGTGCGGTTGTTGTGAAATATGTCTCCCAGGCGTGCGCCCTCCTGGAAAAGTGTGCGGGGGTGGTGGGCACGTTTTCTCCTTCGTGGGGATTCTCCGCGGGCGGCGGCGCGCACGGCGGCGGATGCAGCTCAGTATAACTTTTCGTAGTGGTTCCGGGACTGTGACACGGAACGGCCCGCGCTCCGCCCGGCTGTGGAAGGGGGAATAAGCGGGGAGGGGGACGGGGCGGCGGGAATGGAATAGAAGGGCGCCGGCCCGGGAAGGCGTATACGGTATTCGCGGCATTGCGCATTGCGGAGGCGCGGCAATGGGATACAGTTAACGTGATATTCACCCGCATACTCCTGGCAAAGGAAGGCACTGATGAAGACAACCAAAACCATCACCGAGGTTTTCGATGATTTCGACGGGACTCCCGCCGATCAGAGCGTGCGCTTCGCGTTCAATGGGGCGACCTACGAGATCGACCTGACCCGGGCGCACTTCGAGGAGTTCGCCGAGGCGCTGCAGCCGTGGATCAAGGCTGGCCGCCGTATCGGCTCTGGTGCCCCGCGGTCTTTGAAGAAGCGCCGCAAGCGCACCCAGCGCGAGGTCGAGGAAGCGGCGAGCATCTCCATGGCGAACGCGAAGATGCGCAAGTGGGCGGGGGAGAACGGGTACTCCGTGTCCCCCAAGGGCCGTATTCCGCAGAAGGTTGTCGAGGCCTACCTCGAGGCGAACCCGAACGAGTGAGTGCGGGCGGATAACGCTGTGCCACAGGGGCGCGGGGCGGCCCGCGCCCCTTCGTGTATTCCGCAGGAGCGCCGAACGGGGGCGGGGACGGCTCTGCGGGTCCGTTCCCATGGCGGCGGGCCCCTTGAGCGGTACCGCGTTGTGCGGGCGTTATAACGCCTGCGCAGTGGTGCTTTCCATGAGGGCGGCGCAGTTCGCGCAACGGGACGTGCGGGTGGTGGTGCGCGCCCGCAGCCGGGGACTGCGGGCGCGCACTGGGTCTCAGGCCGTGGGTTAGAAGGTGGGGATGAAGATCTCGACGCGGCGGTTGGCCTGGCGCCCGGCGGGGTTGTCGGTCCCGTCGTCGTTGGTGTTGGGGGCGACGGGTTTGGTCTCGCCGAAGCCCTGCCAGTCCAAGGAGGCGGTGGCGCCGTTCTTCTTGAGCTCGTCCACCACCGCCTTGGCGCGCTGCTCGGACAGGGTCTGGTTGGAGGCGTCGTCCCCGACGGAGTCGGTGTGCCCGTAGACGTGGGCGACGGGGGCGCCTGCGTCGGTGAGGACGCTGGCGAGTTTGGCCAGGGTGTCCGCGGCGTCGGCGCGCACAGCGGACTCGCCGAAGTCGAAGAGCACGGAGTCGTCCAAGGTGATGGCTGTGCCGCACGACTGGGAGGGGGCGAGGCCCGCGACGGGCGGGAAGGCCCCCACCGGTTGGACGGGGGGCAGCGGGTCGGCCGGAACCGTCGTGTCGCCGTTGACGGTGGCCGTGCCGTCGCCGTTGTTGATGATGTACAGACCGGTGTCGTCCGTGTAGTAGCCGCTGCCGTTCCCGTAGTTGAAGTAACGGGTACCCGTCTTGTCGTTCCAGAAGTAGCTGGAGCCGTTGGGATCGATCTGGATATCGTCCCCGGTGTCCTTGTTCGAGTAGTTGCCCGATCCGTCGGCCCAGCGGTTGATGTCCACCGAGGGGGAGTAGTAGTGCCCCGATCCGTCCGGATTGACGCTGATGCTGATGTCGTCGTCGTCGTTCCTGTAGGTGCCGCCGCCCTGCCCGTCGTAGGAGACCCATATCGGCCCCTCGGAGATGTAGCCGCTCCCGTCGCCGTTGTTGGAGGCGGACAGGTCGCCGCTCTGGGTGAGGCTGGACCCGTCGCCGGAGAACGTCGTGTTCCCCGAGTGCTTGTAGCCGGCGGCGTCGCACGAGGCGGGCGCCACGGTGACGCCGGGCACGGAGGCGACGGCGGAGGAGACCGAGGAGATGACCGCCTTGTCGGCGTTCTGGGCGAACACGTCGATGGGCGGGATGGAGAAGAGGGGGATGGGCGGGATCTCCCCGGGCTTGTACCCGGGCACAGCGGCCCCGGGGGCCTGGGAGGAAGGGGCCTGGCTGGGGCCGGCCGATTGCGCGGCCCCCGCGGACTGGTGCGATCCCCCCGAGCACCCCGCGGCCACGAGGGCGGCGGTGGCCGCGAGGACCGCCGCTGTCATTGGGTTCTTCCTCATCATGTGTGGTCCTCCTGGATTGCGCGCCCACCGGTATCGCCGGGGGCGCGCCTTTGATCGGAACACCGCCGCCCGCGCCGCGGGCCCTGGCGGTGATGGGGCGCTCCCGGCAGGAGCGCCTGTCACCGGCAGCATAACGTAAATTATGACCGCGTGGTAGCACTGCAACCCATTGGTACGCCTTGAAGTCGCGTCATGGTCTTGAGTGGATGGAGCGGATGCGCTTGAATATTGGGAATGCGGTCAGGATCGCCGGTGGCTCCGGACGCTGTGCTGGCCGGACGGCGGTGCGGCCGGGACGGGCGCAGATCCTCTGCGTATCCGTCCAGCGGGTATGCAGGTTCCATGCAGAGACCGCCCAGTGGTATCCCAAGATTTGAACAGGAGTCGTCCGCGCAGCGCCCAGCGCGCATGCGGTTCCTTCCCAGGTCCAGCGCGAGGAGACTCCGCCTCGCCGTTGCAACGGCGCGGGAATCCCGTGCCCGGCGCAGCGGGTGCGCCCCGCCCTGCGCCGCCCTCCGGGCCCGCTGGCCAAGCCGTGCGCCCCGATGGCACAATGGGGGACGAGTACTCCGGGGTCGGTGCAATTCCGAACCGGCGGTGAGAGTCCGCGACCCGTCCGCCAGACGCGGACGGCTGATCCGGTGGGAATCCGGAACCGACGGTGAGAGTCCGGATGGGAGGAGTGCGGAGGGCGCCCGGCGCCCTCTTCACCGTGCGTACCCGGATGCCGGAAAGAGACACCGTGGCACGCGGATCGAAGCCCCGGGGCGCGCTCGCAGTGGTCGCCCCGCTCGCATTCCTCGCCATCTGCCTGCTCGGCTGGTGGGCCACGACGTCAGCGACCGGCATCGAGGCGTGGAGGCTCCCGTCGCCAGCGGCGGTGGCGGCCCGGGCCGTGCAACTGGCCCACAACCCGCAGACGTGGTCGCGTGCGGCGGTGACGGGCGGGGAGGCGCTGGCCGGGTGCGCGATAGGGACGGCGGTGGCGCTGCCACTGGCCTACGTCGTGTACCGCAGCCGCCTCGTCTCCGCCGCGGTCGAGCCCTTCCTGGGGGCCACCCAGGCCCTCCCGGCCATCGCGATCGCCCCCATCGTCGTCCTGTGGACCGGCTACGGCCCCCTCTCCGTCGCACTCCTGTGCGCGCTCATGGTCTTCTTCCCCATCCTCGTCTCGTCGGTGGTCGGACTGCGCCACATCGACCCCGAGCTGCTCGAGGCCGCCGCCCTCGACGGCGCCTCCGGGGCCACGATGGCGCTCACGATGGAGCTGCCGCTCGCGGCGCACTCCATCCTGGGCGGCCTGCGCAACGGCTTCACCCTGTCCGTGACGGGAGCGGTCGTGGGGGAGATGGTCATGGGGGGCACTGGCCTGGGACAAGTGCTCGTCCAAATGAGAACCAATGTCGACACGGCCGGCATGTTCGTCGTCATCGCGCTGCTGTGCCTCATGGCGACCGTCCTCTACGCGGTCATCTACCGCGTCGAGCGGTCGAGGCGATACGACACCACCCGCTGAAGGAGCACCACAATGACCCTCTCACGCATCCTGCGCGCCGCCGCCGCCCTGGCGGTCACGGCCCTCGGGCTGAGCGCCTGCGGATCGCAGCAGGCAGCCCCCGCCTCGGGCGGGAACGACCGGTCCACATCGGTCGTGGTGGGCCTCACCTACATCCCGAACGTGCAGTTCGCCCCCGCCTACGTGGCGGTCTCCGAGGGGATCTTCACGGACAACGGCGTGGACGCCTCCGTGCGCCACCACGGCTCCGACGAGGGCCTGTTCACCGCGCTGCTCGCGGGTGAGGAGGACGTGGTCATCGCCTCGGGCGACGAGGCGGCCGTCGCCTCCACGCAGGGCATGGACCTCGTGTCCATCGGGAGCTACTACCGCGACTACCCGGGCACGGTCATCGTGCGCGACGACTCGCCCATCCAGTCCCTGGCCGACCTCAAGGGCGCCACCATCGGGATCCCCGGAGAGTACGGGTCCAACTGGTACGCGACCCTCGCCGCCCTGCAGGGGGCGGGCCTGACCCTGGCCGACGTCACCGTCTCGTCCATCGGGTACACGCAGCAGGCCGCCCTCACGCAGGGCGACGTCGACGCCGTCGTGGGCTTCTCGAACAACGACCTCGTGCAGATGCGCCTGGCGGGCCTGGACGTGCGGTCCATCGGCCTGCCCGACGACGCCCCGCTGATCGGCGCCTCCATCATCACGACGCGCGCGTGGGCCGCCTCGCACCCCGATCAGGCGCGCGGCGTCGTCGCCTCGCTGGGCGCGGCCATGGAGGCCATCCACCAGCGCCCGGACGCCGCGATCGAGGCGACCATGGCGCAGACGGGCACCGACTCCGGCGCCGAGGCCGCCGCCCGCGCGGTGCTAGAGGCGACGGATCCCCTGTGGGTCGACGAGTCGGGCAGCGCCAACACCGCGCAGGACTTGGAGCGGTGGGGCATGATGGCCGACTTCCTCCGCCAGATCAACGCCGTCACCACGGACATCGACGTGTCCTCGGTGGTGACCAACGACTACGCGGCCGCGCCCCGGTCCAGCTGAGGCGGGCGAGTGCGCTGCGGCCGCCCGCGGCTTCGAAGTAGGGTGGTCGCGTGGTAGAAACGCTGTCCGCCCAGGCCCGCCTGCTCGAGCTCTTCTTCGAGGTGCTCGGCGCTGAGCGCGGGCGCTCGAAGGCCCGCATCCGCCGCATGGACGCGTACAGGGGGCTGGGGGAGCGCGCCTTCGAGTCCCAGTTCCAGCGGGACAAGGACGCGCTGCGCCAGATCGGCGTCGACCTGCGGGTGGGGGCCGGTCCCGATGGCGACACCTACTCGATCAGCCCCGGCTCCTTCGCCCGCGTCGGCGCGCGCCTCAACCCCGTCCAAGCCGTCCTGGTCGGCCTCGCGCTGCAGGCGTGGTCGCCCGGTGACGGCGTCGGGCCCAGCGCGGGCCCCAAGGTCGCGGCCGCCTCGGACGGATCGGGGGCGCCCGACCTGCTGCGGATGGACCTCACAGGGGTCCGCGCCGCCGCGGACTTCGCCACCGGTATCCGCGAGCGCCGCGTCGTCTCCTTCGACTACGAGGGGGTGCGGGGCACTGAGGAGCGCAGCGTCGAGCCCTGGCGGATCGTCGTGCGCGGCCGCGCGCTGTACCTGTGGGGCTTCGACCTGGACCGCGGGGCGGACAGGCTCTTCCGCATCAGCCGGGTGGGCTCCGCGGTGTCCTTCCTCGGGCAGGCCGGGGACGCGGACGAGCCGCCCGCGGATCTTGGCGACCCCTTCGCCGACCGCCGCGTCGCCCCGGTGCTCGCCGTCCTCGGCGACCCGGGGCGCTTGGCCCGCCACCTGGACGGGCCGGTGGGGGAGGAGCCCCCGTCCTCCCCGTGGCGCCTGTGGCGCGGGCGCGAGGCGGACGTGGGCCGGTGGACCAGCAGGGTCCTGGCGCGCGCCGAGGACGTGGTCGTCGTCGAGCCCGTGGAGCTGCGCGACGCGGTCCTGCGCCGCCTGGAGGCCGCCGCCCGCCTCGACGGGGACCGTGGGGCGGAGGGCGCCAATGCCTGAGGAGACATCGCAATCCGTCGTGCGCCTCCTGTCGCTGGTGGCGTGGCTGTGGGACCACCCCGGGGTCGGCGTCGACGAGGCGGCCGCGCACTTCGGGCGCTCGAAGCGCCAGATGCTGCGGGACGCGCGCTACCTCGCCGAGGTCGGCGACTCCCTGCCGGGCGGCTCGCTCGACCTCGACTGGGAGCGCCTGGAGGAGGACGGCGCCCTGGTGATCCGCTCCGCGCTGGGCGCCGACGCGCCCCTGCGGCTCAGCGCCCAGGAGGCGACGGCGATCCTCATCGGCCTCCAGGCCCTGTCCGACGTCGTCGGCGACGAGTACCGGCGGCAGATCCCGGGGGCGGCCATGGCGGTGCGCGCCCTGGCCTCCGAAGACGGAGGAGGGGAGGTGACGCTGCGCTCCCGGGGGGACGACCAGGACCAGGACGCGGCGCTGCGCGGCCTCTTCGACGCGCTCGGCCGGGCCATAGCAGGGCGCGAGCGGGTGTCCTTCACGTACACGAACGGGCAGGGGGGAGTCTCCTCGCGGCGGGTGAGCCCGTGGGCGCTGGAGCGCTCGGCCACGGGGTGGATCCTGCGCGGCTGGTGCCACGGCGCCGGGGCGGAGCGGTCCTTCCGCCTGGACGGCATCGAGGGCCTCGAGGCGGAGGGGGGCCGCGCCCGCCCCTCTCCCCGCGGCCGCGCCGGGGGCGGCGCGCCGTCGGTGCTGCGCCTGCGCGCGCGGCGGGGCGCGGCGTGGGTCGTCGACGAGTACGGCGCGCGCGTGGCGGGCGAGCACGGCGACGGGACCCTCGCCCTGGAGGTGCCCGTGTGGGACCGGCAGTGGGCGCTGTCCCTGCTCATCGACTTGGCGCCCCACGTCGTCTCAGTGGACGCGCAGTGGGCCCGCGGAGCGGCGGACCAGGCGCGCAGCGCCCTCGCCCGCTGGCGGGAAGCGGGGGAGGCGGTGGCGCTCCCATGAGTCCCAAGCGCAAGAGGCGCCGCGCCCAGGCCCCCGCCGCCGAGCCCCCGGCGCGCACCGGCGCCGGGGAGGGCAGCCCCGCCCAGCGCTACGCCGCCTTCAAGGAGCAGGCGCGCTCCGACGCGTCGGAGCGGGCCCGGTGGGCGGCGGCCCTGCCCTTCACCCCCGACGCCTTCCAGGTCGAGGCGCTCGACGCCGTCGAGGCGGGGGCGGCGGCCGTGCTCGTCGCCGCGCCGACGGGCGCGGGCAAGACGGTGGTCGGCGACTTCGGGGCGCACATGGCGCGCCGGGGCTCGATGCGCGCCTACTACACGACGCCCATCAAGGCCCTGTCGAACCAGAAGTACCTGGAGCTGTCGGACATGTTCGGCGCCGACCAGGTGGGCCTGGCCACGGGGGACACGTCGATCAACCCCGGCGCCCCGATCGTGGTGATGACCACCGAGGTGCTGCGCAACATGATCTACGCGGGGGCAGGCCTGTCGGATCTGGCGGTGGTGGTCCTCGACGAGGTCCACTACCTGTCGGACCGGATGCGGGGGCCGGTGTGGGAGGAGGTCATCATCCACCTGCCCCGCCACGTGCAGATCATCGCCCTGTCGGCCACGGTCTCCAACGCCGAGGAGTTCGGCGCGTGGATGGGCGAGGTGCGCGGGGGCTGCGCCGTGGTGGTCTCCGAGGACCGCCCCGTTCCCCTGTACCAGCACATGGTCGTGGGGGACGAGATCCTCGACTTGTACACCCCCTCGGGCGCGCTCAACCCCCGGCTGGTCCACCTCACCGCGCCGCGGAGCCAGCGGGGCCCCGGCGCAGCGGGGCGCCGGGGGGCCGGGGAAGGGCCCCGTGGCGGGAGGCGGCGCGAGTCGCGCCCCTCGACCCTGGTGGCCCTGGACAGGGCGGGCCTGCTGCCCGCGATCACCTTCGTCTTCTCCAGGGCGGGCTGCGAGGACGCCGTCCGCCAGGTCGTGGCGTCCGGCATCGCGCTGACATCGCGGGCCACGGCCCGCCGGATCGGCGAGTACGTGGACGGGGTGGTCCGGGCGATCGCCCCGGAGGACTGCCAGGTCCTCGGAGTCGACGCGTGGCGGGAGGCTCTCGTGCGCGGCGTCGCCGCCCACCACGCCGGCATGCTGCCCCTGATGAAGGAGGCGGTCGAGCACCTGTTCTCCCAGGGCCTGATCTCGATGGTCTACGCGACCGAGACCCTGGCCCTGGGGATCAACATGCCGGCCCGCACCGTCGTCATCGAGTCCCTCCAGAAGTGGAACGGCTCCTCCCGCGCCCCGCTCAGCGCGGGGGAGTACACGCAGCTGTCGGGGCGCGCGGGCAGGCGCGGCATCGACACGGAGGGCCACGCCGTCGTGTCGCACCGGGGCGGCACCGCCCCCGAGGAGGTCGCCGCCCTCGCCTCGAAGCGCACATACCCGCTGGTGTCGGCCTTCCGGCCCACGTACAACATGGTCGTCAACCTGCTCGAGCACTCCACGGTCGAACAGGCGCGGGAACTGCTCGAGTCCTCCTTCGCCCAGTTCCAGGCCGACCGCGCGGTGGTGTCCCTGGCCTCGCGCCTGCGCGACGCCAGGGCGCGGGCCGGGGCACTGCGCGGGGACCTGGCGTGCCAGTACGGCGACGCGGCCGAGTACTGCGCGCTGCGCGACCGGATCTCCCGGGCGGAGAAGGAAGGGGCGCGCCGGCGCAGGGCGGCCGCGGGGGCCGGAGCCCGCGCCGTCATCGACTCCGCCCGCCCGGGGGACGTCCTCGCCTTCCGGGCGGGCAGGCGCGTGCGCCACGTCGTCGTCGCCGCGTCGGCGCGCGCAGCCGATGGCAGGACCGCGCTGCGCGCCGTGACCATGGACGCGAAGTGGCGCACCCTCACTGCCCACGACTTCGCGGGCGGCGTCCGCGCGGTCGGACGGATGGCCCTGCCGGGCGCGGGCGGACCGCGCGGGCGCAAGGGCCTGGTGCGCCTCGCGGCGGACCTCGTGCGACTCGTGCGCTCGGGGGCGCTGGCCCCCTTCGAGGACGCGCGCGGGGACGGCGACGACGCCGACGAGCTGCGGGCGCGGATGCGCGCCCACCCCGTGCACCGCTGCCCCCACAGGGAGGAGCACGCCCGCGCGGGGGCCGCGTGGGCGAGGGCCGACCGGGAAGCCGCCTCGCTGGCCCGGGCCGTCGAGTCGCGGACCCACTCCGTGGTCAAGCAGTTCGACCGCGTGCGCCGCGTCCTGGAGTCCCTGGGCTTCCTCGACGGCGGCCGCGTCACCGCCCGCGGCCAGCAGCTGCGCCGCGTCTACGGCGAGCGCGACCTCGTGATCGCCGAGGCGCTCGCCTCGGGCGCGTGGGAGGGCCTCGACGCGCCGGGGCTGGCCGCCATCGTCTCGGCGTGCGTGTACGAGTCGCGCGGGGACGGGGCCTCTGCCCTGCCCGCGGGCCTGGGGCCCGCTCCGCGCCGGGCGTGGGAGGAGACCTCGCGGGTCGCCGCCAGGGTCGCGCGCGCCGAGGCCGCGGCCGGTGTGGACGCCTCCCCGCCCCCAGACCCCGCGCTCATGGCGGCGTGCTCCGCCTGGGCCCACGGCTCCACCCTGGCGACCGCCCTGGCCGACTCGGGGATAGCGGGCGGGGACTTCGTGAGGTGGACGCGCCAGGTCATCGACGCCCTCGGTCAGATCGAGTCGGTGGACCCCGCAGGGCAGGTGGGCGCCAGCGCGAAGCGCGCCCGTTCGCTCCTGGCGCGGGGAGTGGTCGCCTGGTCGGGAGTGGAGGAACGATGAGGGACGAAGAGGCGCAGTGGCGCGGGGCGAGGGCCGGAGCGTCCAGGGCGCTGGGGGGGATGGCGGTCAGCGCGGCAGCCGGATCCGCCCTGTACCTGGCGTTCCCGCCGGTGGGCTGGTGGTGGACGGCAGTGCCGGCGCTGGCTCTCCTGGTGGCCTGCGTGGACCGCGCCCGTGCGGGCCGCGCCCTGCTCAACACCACGGCGTTCGGGGTGGCCTTCTGGGCCCCGTTGATCCCGTGGGTCGTGGTCTCCACGCGCACGCCCCTGGCGTGGGCGGCCCTCGTCGTCTCCCAGGTCCTGTTCCTGTGGCTGTGGTCCCTGTCGGTCAGCCTCATGCGGGTGTGGTCGTGGGCGCGCTCGCCCGTCGGCCAGGCCCTCGGCTGCGCACTGGCGTGGACGGGCGTGGAGCAGGCGCGCTCGGCCTTCCCGTGGTCGGGGTTCCCCTGGGGGACCGTGGCGCTGCCGCAGGTGGACTCGCCGCTGGGGCGCCTCGCGCCCTACGGAGGGGTCGCCCTGGTGTCCTTCGCCGTCATGGCGGTGGCGGTCCTGGTGCGCCGCGCCTTCTCGTTGGCGGGGGCGGGGCGGGAGCGGTGGTGGTGGCGCCCCGCCATGCTGGCGGGCGCCGCCGCGGTGTGCGTGGCGCCCCTGGCCATCGACTTGCCCAGCGCCCAGGAGGCGGGGGCCCTGACGGTGGGCGTCGTCCAGGGGAACATCTCCCTGCCCGGCTCGCGGGCCTACTCCCACGAGGGCGAGGTGACGGGCAACCACGCCTCCCAGACGCGCCGCATGCTCGAGTCGGCGGGCGGGGGAGCGGTGGACCTGGTCGTGTGGGGGGAAGGGTCGGCCGACCGCGACCCGGCCGGCTCGGCCGTCGTGGCGCGCGACCTGGAGGACGTATCCGACGAGGCCGGCGCCCCGGTGCTGATGGGCTACTCCGTCCTGGCCGACGACGACCACGTGTGGAACTGGCTGGCGCTGTGGTACCCGGGCTCGGGCCTGGACGCCCAGTCGCGCTACGCCAAGCAGGTGCCCGTGCCCTTCGGGGAGTTCATCCCGTTCAGGCCGCTGATCGCGAGCCTGGCGACCGAGGCGGCCCGGCAGAACCACGACATGGCGGCGGGAGGGGAGCCTGGGCTGATGACGGCGCGCCTCGCCGACGGCCGCGAGGTGCCGATCGCGGTGGGCATCTGCTTCGAGGGCGCCTACGAGTCCGTGATCGGCGAGGGCGTGGCACTGGGCGGGCAGGTCATCATCACGCCGTCGAACAACTACCTCTTCGAGTCCTCCGCCGAGTCCGCCCAGCAGGCGCAGTTGCTGCGCATGCGCGCCATGGAGTACTCGCGCAGCGCGGTCCAGGCGTCCACGACGGGCGTGTCGGCGGTCATCCGGCCCGATGGCTCCGTGCAGGCGTCCACGCCGGTGATGAGCGCGGCGAGCATGGTCGAGACGGTGCCGCTGCGCACCTCCCTCACGCCCGCGGCGCGCATGGGCGCGCTGCCCGCCCGCGCCGCCATGGCCCTGGCGGGGGCGCTGCTCCTCGCCTCCGCGGTCCGCGCCCGCGTGGCGAGGTCCGCCGGGGATGCGCGGGTGGCCGGGGATGCGCGGGACGAAGAAAACGGAGATGATTAACCCATGTCACATCCTTCACATCTGTGGCGGGCGCCGGGCAACGACGGCTCGGGACTCGTCATCGTCATCCCCACGTACAACGAGCGCCGGACCCTGCCAGTGGTCGTCAAGCGCGTGCGGGCGGCGCTGCCCGCTGCGCACTTGCTCGTCGTGGACGACTCCTCGCCGGACGGGACGGGGGAGTGGGCGGACTCCCTGGCCCAGGGGGACGGGCGGATCCACTGCCTGCACCGGCCCTCGAAGTCGGGGCTGGCGACCGCCTACGTGGAGGGGATGGAGTGGGCGCTGCAGCGGGGCTACGGCTTCGTGGCGCAGATGGACGCCGACGGGTCGCACCGCCCCGAGGACCTGCCCAAACTGGTGGCCCGCATGGGCGGCCCGGACCGCCCGGACCTGGTGATCGGCTCCCGGTGGGTGCGCGGGGGCCGGGTCAACGGGTGGTCCCGCAAGAGGATCCTGCTGTCGAAGGCGGGGAACCGTTATGTCAGATTCTGCCTGGGGACGCCCGTCAGGGACGCGACCGCCGGCATGCGCCTGCACCGCGCCTCGTTCCTGCGCGACAGCGGCGTCCTCACGCGGGTGTCGACCACGGGATTCGGCTTCCAGGTGGAGATGACGCAGGCGGAGGGGGCGCGCGGCGCCCGCATCGCCGAGGCGCCGATCACCTTCGACGAGCGCATGTCCGGCGAGTCGAAGCTGTCGGGAGCGATCTTCGTCGAGGAGCTCGTCATGGTGACGAAAGGCGGCCTCAGCCGTCTGGCCGGGGCCGCCCGCCGCCTCGTGGGCCGCTGAGCGAGCGGGGCTCACCCCTTGCGGTAGTGCCCCTCGGGGCGCAGGCGCCCCTCGCGGTACGCCGCCAGCTGCTCGGCGAGCACCTGGTCGAGCTCGGCCATCGAGCGCCGTTCGAGCAGCATGTCCCAGTGGGTGCGCTGCGGCTTGGCGGGCTTGGCGTCGTCGTCCTCCTCGGTTTCCCCGAGCAGATCGGCGCTGCGCCCGCAGCGGCACTCCCACGTGGGCGGCGCGGTGGCCTCGGTCGACAGGGTCACCTCGAACTCGTGCCCTTTGGGGCACAGGTACCGGACGATGAAACGGTCGGCGAACACCACTCCGTCCTCGGACTCGAGGGACTTGGCGCCGATCTGCATGCCACGCAGTGCGCGGTCTGCCATGGTTTGCCTCCTGGGGGCTGATGGTGAACCCTTCGATTCTACCGGACTCGTCAAACGCGGCGGGCCCCGGTCCGCCGGGCCGGCGCCCGCTGTCCCGCACTCCGATCCGATAATGCACATTATGTCAGATATGGCGGACGGCCCCGCCCCGCCGTGGCGGACCGTCCCCCTGGCCGCCGACCAGTACAGTTGACCGCATGACAGACGCATCCACCCGGCCGCCCGCCCCCATCGCGCGGCGCTGGAGGCCGGCGGTCCTCGAGGCCCTGGTGCTCGTGGGCTGCTGCTGCGCGTACTCCGTGGCCTGCTTCCTCGCACCGGTCACGCGCGAGGCCGCCATGGCCCACGCCGCCCAGGTCGCGTCCTTCGAGGCGCGGACCGGCATCGACATCGAACTGGCGGCCAACCAATGGCTCGTCGCGCGCCCGCTGATCGCCCAGGCGGCGTCCCTGCAGTACGCCGTGTCCTTCTTCGCCTTCACGGCCGCCGCGCTCGCCATCATGTGGTGGCGCAGGCCCGACCGCTACCACCAGGCCCGCAACGCGCTGTTCGTCATGACGGGCGGTGCGCTCGTCACCTACTGGACCTATCCCCTGGCGCCCCCGCGCCTCGTCGAGGGCAACGGCATCGTCGACGCTGTGGCGCGCCACACTTCCGCGTACTCCAGCCTCTTCGGCACCCTGGCCAACCCCTACGGCGCGATGCCCTCGATGCACACGGGCTGGGCGGTATGGGTGGCCGCCGTCCTGGGGGCGTTCGTGTGGAAGCGCGCCTGGCAGCGCGCGCTCCTGGCCCTGCACCCCCTCGTGACGATCGCGTCCATCATCGCCACGGGCAACCACTACGTCGTCGATGCCGTTGCCGCTGTGGCCTACTTCCTCATCGCGTGCGCGCTCGTCGCGATCGCGGGGTTACTAAGAAATGTGAGATTGGACCGGCCCAAGTCCTAGTCGTGGCGCGCTGTGGGATATACCCTTATGGCATGAAATGTGGCGTGGATTTTGGAACGACGACAACCACCGTCGCCGTCGCTGACAGAGGCAACTACCCCGTCGTGTCCTTCGAGGACGGCGCCGACACCCGGGACTACGTCCCCTCGGTGGTCGCCTTCGACGACGGGAAACTGGTCTTCGGCTTCGAGGCCGACAGGGCCGCCCGGGCGGGGGCGCCGCACATCCGCTCCTTCAAACGGTTCCTCGCCGACCCGGACGTCACGGCGTCCACCTCGATACGGCTGGGCTACCGCGACGTGGAGCTCATGGACGTGCTCACCCGCTTCCTCGCCCACGTCGCCGACTGCGTGCGCACCGGCTCGTCGGTGTCGCGCGTGAGGAAGTCCGAGCCGCTGGAGGTCGCCGTCGGCGTCCCCGCGCACGCCTGGTCCGGCCAGCGGTTCCTCACCCTGGAGGCCTTCAAGAACGCCGGCTGGGACGTCACCACGATGCTCAACGAGCCCTCCGCCGCCGGATTCGAGTACACGCACCGCCACGCGGGCACCCTCAACTCCAAGCGGACCAGCGTCCTCGTCTACGACCTCGGCGGGGGCACCTTCGACGCCTCGGTCGTCGAGGCGGCCGGGCGCCGCCACGAGGTCCTGGGCTCGCGCGGCCTCAACCTGGTCGGCGGGGACGACTTCGACACGATCCTGGCCAACCTGCTCGCCACGGCCGCGGGAACGGACTCCGCCCGCCTCGGCGAGGAGCGCTGGGCCGCCCTGCTCGACGACGCGCGCGCAGCGAAAGAGGCGCTCATCCCCCAGTCCCGCCAGATCACGGTCGCCATCGACGACCAGCAGGTGACGATCCCCGTCACCGCGTTCTACGAGGCGGCGACCCCGCTGGTCGCCTCCACCATCGACGCCCTGGAGCCCCTGCTCACCCCGGTCGATGGCGTCGGCCAGCTCGGCCCCGACGTGGCCGGCCTCTACGTCGTCGGCGGCGGCTCCCAGCTGCCCCTCATCTCGCGGGTGCTCCGCGAGCGCTTCGGGCGCCGCGTCCACCGATCCCCCCACACCGCGGCGTCCACTGCGATCGGGCTGGCCATCGGGGCCGACCCCGACTCGGGGTTCACCGTCCGCGAGCAGCTGTCGAGGGGCGTCGGCGTGTTCCGCGAGCTCTCGTCGGGCTCCACCGTCTCCTTCGACACGCTGCTCACCCCGGACATGGGCAGGACGCCCGGGCAGAGCGCGGGCCTGAGCCGCCAGTACCTGGCCGCCCACAACGTCGGCTTCTTCCGCTTCGTCGAGTACACGTCGGCCGACGAGGCCGGCGTCCCCCGGGGCGACATCCACCCGTGCGGCGACGTCTACTTCCCCTTCGACCGCGCCCTGCAGGACTCGGACGCGGATCTGTCCTCCGTCGAGGTCGTGCGCACCGAGGAGGGGCCGCTCATCCAGGAGCACTACTGGGTGGACGAGAACGGGATCGTGACCGTCGAGATCCGGGACACCGAGACCGGGTACACGGTCCGCAAGGAGCTCGGCAGGTAGCCAGCGCAGTGGACTGGCGGAGGCCGGTGCCCGGAGGGCGACTCCGGGCACCGGCCTGTTCGCGTCCATGCGCCACCGCCCGCCCACGGGCGGGCAATCCCGGCAACCGCTCGTGGCCGCGGTGCCCACGGGGCTCCCGCGCCTGACCCGTTGCCATCGCACGGCGCGGCCCGGGGCGCCAGGGACGGCGGCGCCCGTCGGCGCGGTGCCGACGGGCGCGTGGGCGATCGGGTTGCGGCGCCGCTCGGGCGGCGCGGATCTCAGGAGGCCGAGGACATCCTCTGCCTGCGCCGCTGGGCGAGCTCGTCGACGAATGCCCCGTCGTCCGGGCGCTCGATCGGAAGCTCCGCGAGCGACCCCTCGACCTCGCGCCAGACCCGCCCGACGGCGATGCCGAAGACGCCCTGCCCGCCCTGGAGCAGGTCGATCACCTCGTCGGTGGAGGTGCACTCGTAGACGGAGGCGCCGTCGCTCATGAGCGTGATGGAGGCGAAGTCGTCCACTCCCCTGTTCTGCAGGGTGCCCACCGCGACGCGGACCTGCTGGAGGGACACGCCCGCGTCCAGCAGCCTTTTGACGATCTTGAGGACCAGGATGTCCTTGAAGGAGTACAGGCGCTGGGAGCCCGAGCCGCGGGCCGCCCTGATGGAGGGCTGCAGCAGGCCCGTGCGCGCCCAGTAGTCCAACTGGCGGTAGGTGATCCCGGCGGCGGAGCAGGCGACGGGGCCCCTGTAGCCCATGTCATCGGTGTCGAGCCCTTCGAGGGGGTCGCCGAAGAGCATGCCCTGCCGCGCTGCGTCGGCGTGTAAAGGCTCGGCACTCACTGGTGGCTCCTTGTGTTCACGTTCTTGATCCATTCAATACGCTAGAGGCTGGCGCCCACCGGGTCAACGACCCACGCGGAGGGCCTCACCCTCAACTATAGGTTGAAACTCACTCGCCTATTCGGCGAGTTGCGACAGGGACACGCGCAGCAGTTCCCGGTGCAGGTCGGCCACGGCCTCCCCCAGCTCCAGGGAGCGCGCCGAGGCCCTCTCCTTGTCGGCGCTGCGGCCCCGGGCCCGCGTCGAGGACACCGCTTGGTCGATGATGTCGGCGTTGCGGTCGGCTCCCGTGCGCACGGTGCGCAGCACGCGCGCATCCACGCCCAGGGACTCGATCCGGGCGAGCAGGGCGACCACCTGGACGCACCGCGAGGGGAAGTACCCGGCCAGGTCCGGGGTGATGAGCCCCAGGCGCGCGTACCGCGTCACAGTGTCGACGTCCACGCCGGTCAGGTCGCACAGGTCGGAGGCGGGGATGAAGCGCCTGCCCTGCGTGGACACGACCCTTCCCTCCGAGGCGACCACCTGCGCCTTGCGGGAGGGGCCGGGGTCGTGCCCGGCGTCGAGGGCCGCCAGCTTCTCGCCGATCACGCGCAGGGGCGTGAAGGAGTCCCTCTGCTCGGTCAGCACGAAACGGATGCGCTCGACGTCCGCCTCGGAGTACTTGCGGTAGCCGGCCCCGGTCCGCGCCGGGCGCACGAGGCCCTGGTCCTCCAGGAACCGCACCTTCGAAAGCGTGACGGCGGGGAACTCGGCCCTCAACGACTCGACGACCCTGCCGATGGAGAACGACGGCGCCCTGCTCGCCCCCTGGGGCCAGGGCCCGGCGCCCCGCCCGGGGGGAGCCTCGTCGTCGACCGGCTCGAAGGCGCGGGCCGCGTTCGCCATAGCGCCCCTCACGCCTCTTGGGGCGAGGGCTGGTAGGTGAGGCGGTACTTCCCGATCTGCACCTCGTCGCCCGCGCTCAGGCGCGCCTGATCGACGCGCTCGCGGTTGACGTAGGTGCCGTTGAGGGAGCCGGAGTCGCGGACGATGTGCCCGCCGTTGTCGGCGATGAACTGGCAGTGCTTGCGCGAGACGGTGACGTCGTCGAGGAAGATGTCGGCCTTGGGCGAGCGCCCGGCGTTCGTCACGTTCGGGTCCAGCAGGAAGCGGGCGCCCGTGTTGGGGCCGCGCTGGACGATGAGGAGCGCGGAGCCGGCGGGGAGGGCGTTGACCGCCTCGCGGTCCCTGGCCGACAGGACCACCGGCGCTTCCTCGATGTCATCGGGGACGGGCGTGATGCCGAAAACCGATGTCGCTGTGGGGTCGAAGTCTTGCTGGGGTTCCATGGCGGGCTCCGTAATTTACGTTGTCGAAGGCTGTTTCCGTTGCTTGTTTCCAGTGTAACGGGCATGGGGGCGGAGGGCATAGCCGCCGGGCCGTCCGCTGGCGGGAAGCGCGGCCTCAGCCGAAGGACGCGTACTGCGGGCTCAGCGGCACCGCCAGGGAGTCGATGACGACGTCGTCGACGGGGTCGATGGACACGACGGCGCCCTTGGCCCTCATCTGCGAGGCGGAGCCGGCCTGGATCTCCAGCGCCGTCGATATCGTCTGCGACGAGCCGATCGCCTTCCACTCGTAGGGCGGGTCGATGGCCGTGCCGTCGACGCTGATCCGCCCGTCCGCGCTGGTGAAGGACGAGCGCGTGGACAGGCGGTTGCCGTTCAGCTCGATGGCCTCGGCCCCCGCGTTGCGCAGCTCCCCCAGCGTCATGACGAATTGCGCGGTGGTGAGCGCCCCCGCCGGATCCGAGATCCGCATGACGACGCCCGGCCCGTGGACGGCGACGGTGCCGGCGTTGATCTCCGCCTGCACCCGGGCGTTCTGGGCGGCCTCGTCGCGGGCTTCCTGCTGGGAAGCGGCGTTCTGCAGGGCGCTGAGCCGGTCCTGCAGGTCGGCGCGCCTCGTGCGCAGCCCCCGCTCCTGGGTGGTGAGCTCGTCCAGGAGGACCACGAGGTCCTGCTCGGACAGGGAGTCTATGGGGTCCTGGCGCTGCGAGCGCACCTGCGTGACCAGGGCGAACCCCAGGACCATGCATATGACCAGCAGAACGGCGTGCGGTCCGCGCGGGACCGCCCAGAAAGCGCGGTGGGCGCGTTCCCGCAGGCGGTGGGCCAAGTGGTCGTGGTGGGGGCCGTGGGGCCCGGCGGGCTCCTCGGCGGTGGGGGCGGGGGTGGGTTCGTCCATGGTCACGCGTTGAAGATCAGGCGCCGGATCGACGCGGTGTTGGAGAAGATGCGGATGCCCAGGACGACGACCACGGCCGTGGTCATCGCCGAGCCCACGCCCAGCTGCGAGCCGAGGAAGACCAGCAGGCAGGCGACGACGACGTTCCAGAAGAACGACATGACGAAGACTCGGTCGTGGAAGCTCCCCTCCAGCCACGCGCGGGCGGCCCCGAAGAGGGCGTCGAGGCCGGCGACGACGGCGACGGGCAGGAACGGCGTGAGCCAGGTGGGCACCGCGGGGTCCACGATCAGTCCGAGGACGATCCCCGCGGCGAGGCCGATGACTGCTATCACTGGGCTCCTCCTTGGTCGTTGGGGCGGGCGTACTTGCGCGGTAGCTGCTCCAGGGCGGGCATCGCCAGCCCGGAGGCGGTCTCGGCGCGCACGGTGATGCCGTTGACGGACTGCGCGCTGGACAGGTAGTCCCCGGTGGCCCCCCGCACCAGTGCGACGGACATCGCGTTCGCGTCGCCGATGGCCGCCACGGAGTACGGCGACGCCACCGGCGTGATGTTGACCAGGATCGTCGGGCCCGCCGTGCGGATGAAGGTGCCGGGGCCCACGCGCTGGCCGTTGACGCTGACCGCCTCGGCCCCCGCCGCCCACAGCGCGTTCACGACCATGACGATGTCCTGGTCGCGCACCAGGCCGCTGCCGCGCCCGGTGCGGCCCGCGCGGTCGGCCAGCGTGACGACCAGGCCGTCCCCGCTGACGGGCTGCGCGGAGTTCTCCAGGGTGAGGGCGGGCGCGTCCCCGGCGGCGCCGGACTGCCCGGCGTAGGAGGCCACGGAGGAGGACAGGGACTGGATCTGGCCCTGCAGGTCGGCGACGGCGCTCTGCTGCGCGGCGACTTGGCCGCGCAGTTGGTCCTTGACGGCGTCGGTGTGGACGGAGCGCAGCGAGCGCACCGTGATGGCGGACGCGAAACCGAGCGCCAGCGCCGCCGCCCCCACCAGGGCGCGCCCCATGACGGTGCGGGCTGCCCCCGACTCGCGCGGCCCGTGGGCGACGTAGCCCGCGTCCAGCGGGTTGTTGAGCAGGGAGGTGAGCAGCGACATCGAGGCCGCGGGGTCGCGCGGCGCCGTCCCCCCGCCGGGGGCCCGGTCCTCCCCGCGGTCCCCTCCCCCGCTCACCGGTCCTCCTTCCACGCCTCCTGGACGCGGCGGGAGCGCTCGTAGGAATCGCAGTGCTCCACCACCACGCGCCGCAACTGGGCGGGCGCCCCCTCGTGCGAGTCGAGCCAGGCGCGCAGCGCGTCGAGGGTCTGGGCGACGGTGCCGGGCCTGTCGATGTCGAGGCCCACGGCGAGCACGCCGCGCACGTAGCGCAGCGACATGCCGATCGTGTGGGACTGCCAGAACTCCTCCATCCGGTCGATGGCCGCGCCGGTGCCCGCATCGCCCTCCCACGAGGAGGCGGCCAGCCCCGCCAGGGTGGCCGAGAGGATGTCGTTGGACAGGGCGCCGGAGAACACGGACTCCCACGCCCCGGCCCGTGAGTCGGCGTCGGGCAGGGAGGCCAGGGCCCGGGCGGCGTGGCGCTGCGCCTCGCCCGACCCGTCCGCGTCCCGCCACGCGGTGATCCCATCGGCGTCCACCAGGCCGCGGGCGGCCAGGGCGCAACGGGCGCGCCACGCCAGGTCGATGTCGTCCCCGGCCGCGTACCCGCGCACCAGCTCCGTGAAGGCGCCGGGGCCGTAGGCCTCGAACTCGGTGATGAAAGCGCGGGTGAAGGCCCGCGCCGCGTCGGCGTCCCCGGTCTCGCGGGCGTAGCGGATCGTCGCGGCGGACAGGAGCTCGCGCAGGCCCTGGCGGGCGCCTCCGGGCAGGTAGTCCCGGATGGCGGAGTGGGCGAGCGCGAGCAGGCGGTCGCGCACGGCGGGCTCGGCCTCGGACTCGACTGCGACGAGGGCGGACTGGACGAAGCGCCGGGGATCCACCAGTCCGTCGCGCAGCGCGTTCCACAGCGCCGCCCAGACGACGGCCCGGGTGATCGCCTCCGGGCAGGTGCCCGCGTAGGCGAGCGCCACGTCCGTGGAATGGGGGTCGAGGCGGGACACGGCGTAGGTGAGGTCCTGGTCGTTGACGACCACCATGTCCACCTCGGCGGCCCCGCCCGGGTGGGCGAGGGCCCCCTCCGGGTCGATGGGGGCCGACTCCCCCTCGATGCGCACGTCGAAGCTGTGCGTGGCCTCCAGGCGCCCGCCGCCGAACTTCCACGTGGAGACGACGAGCCTGTGGGGGCGCAGGACGCCGCCGCTGGCCCCGCCGCTCTGGTGCAGGGTGAAGTCGGTGACCTCGCCGAAGGGGCCGGTCGACCACGACGCGGAGAGGACGGAGGGGCCGGTGGTCTCCAGCCACGCGCCCTTCCACTGCTCCAAGGAGCGCCCCGAGGCGGCCTCGAGGGCCGCGAGCAGGTCCCCCAGGCGGGTCGCGCCGAAGGCGTGGTCCTGGAAGTAGCGCCGCGCGCCGGCGTAGAAGGCGTCCTCGCCCACCCACGCGACCAGCTGCTTGAGCACGGCGGCCCCCTTGGCGTAGGTGATGCCGTCGAAGTTGGTCTTGGCGGCCGCCACGTCGGGGATGTCCGCGGCGATGGGGTGCGTGGTGGGCATCTGGTCCTGCTCGTAGGCCCAGGCCTTGCGGTTCACCGCGAAACTCGCCCACTCCCCCCTGTAGCGGGTCGCGGCGGCAGCGGCTGTGGCGCCCTGGTTCTCCGCGAAGGACTCCTTGAGCCACAGGTCGTCCCACCACGCGGGGGTCACCAGGTCCCCGAACCACATGTGGCACATCTCGTGCAGGATCGTGTTGGCGCGGCGCTGGCGCTCGGAGAGGGTGGGGGCCGTGCGCGACAGGTAGGTCTCGTTGAAGGTCACGCAGCCGGGGTTCTCCATGGCGCCCAGGTTGTACTCGGGCACGAACACCTGGTCGTAGGTGCCCCACGGGTAGGTGGTCCCGTAGCGCGCGTGGTAGAAGTCCAGGCCCGCGCGGGTCACCTCCAGGATGTCGTCGGAGTCGATGAAGGGCTCCAGCGCCTTGCGGCACATGAGCCGCAGTCGCAGGTCCGCGTGCCCGCCGTCGGCCGCGCCGCCCTGCCAGTGGCCGCCGTCGACGACCGCCCACGGGCCCGCGACGAGGGCTGTGATGTAGCTGGACAGGGGCGGTGTCGTCCCGAAGTCGTGGCGCACCGAGTCCGGGGCCCCGGGCAGCTCCTCGGAGGCGTCCAGGGGCCCGTTGGAGGAGACGACCCACCCCGCCGGGGCGGTGACGTGGAAGGTCCACCGGGGCTTGACGTCGGGCTGGTCGATGCAGGGCCACGCCCTGTGGGCGTCGTTGGGCTCGAACTGCGTGTACAGGTAGACCAGCCCGTCCTCGGGGTCCTGGTAGCGGTGGAGCCCCTCGCCCGTGCGCGAGTACCGGCAGCGGGCGTCGACCTCGATCTCGACGGGGGCGCCCGTGGGGACGCCGTCGATCCAGACGCGGTCCTCCTCCGCGGTGAAGGCGCGGTCCTCCCCGTCGATCCGCACGGCGTCCACCCGGCCGGCCACGTCGATGAACAGGCGGGGGGCGGCGGTGGTGAGCGCGAGGCGCGATGTGACGGGGTAGTCCTCGCGGGCGAGTTCCGGCGCGCCGGAGACATCCACCGTGACGTCGACGGAGGAGAGCTCAATGTTCCCACTTCGGTCAGATGCTTCGTTGCGTGACAGGATCTGCATGTCCCCATTCTAATGCCCAGGGCGCAGCGCCAGGGCATCGCGACACGTTTACCGTCCGCGATAGGCACTAGAGTGGTGGCCATGAGCTCCGTGACAGACATCCGCCCCTCCACCCCCGCCGTGCCCCTGACCAGTGTCCTCCCCGGCTCCGCCGTGCGCGCCGCCTACGGCCCCGACGGCGCCGAGACCGCCTGGGCGGACCTGGGCACGCGGATCGCGGGCGTCACCGTCTCCTCCGACGACTGCGAGCCCCAGTGGCTCTTCGTCGCGATCCCCGGCCTGTCCCAGCACGGGATCCGCTTCGCCCGCGCCGCGAAGGAGGCGGGGGCCGTCGCGGTCCTCACCGACGCCGCCGGGGCCAGCCGGGCCGTCTCCGAGGGGCTGGGGCTGCCGGTCGTCGTCGTCGACGACCCGCGCTCCCACGTGGCTGCCCTGGCCGCCGCCGTCTACGGCCACCCCGCCCGCGACCTCGTGACCCTGGCGGTGACGGGCACCAACGGCAAGACCACGACCTCCTACCTGATGCGCGCCGCCCTGGCGGCCGTCCACCCGCGGGCCGCGCTGTGCGGCACGGTGGAGACCCGGGTGGGGCCGGTGTCCTTCGAGGCCGAGCGCACCACCGCCGAGTCCCCCGTCGTCCAGCGCTTCCTGGCCCTGGCCCGCGAGTGCGGGGAGGGGGCGGCGGTCATCGAGACCTCCGCGCACGCCCTGAGCCTGCACCGCGTCGACGGCGTCGTCTTCGACGTCGCCGCCTTCACGAACCTGCAGCACGACCACTTGGACTACTACGGGGACATGGAGGGCTACTTCAACGCGAAGGCCCTGCTGTTCACCCCCGAGCACGCCAAGCGCGCAGTCGTGTGCGTCGACGACGAGTGGGGCCGGCGCCTCGCCGCCTCCGCCCCGATCCCCGTCACGACCGTGTCGGCCCTGACGGACGCCCCCGCGCACTGGCGCGTGCGCGGCACCCACCCCGACCCCTCCATCGGCCGCACCGTCTTCACCCTGGTGGATCCGGACGGGACGGGCCACGAGGTCCGCATGCCGATCCTGGGCGAGGTCAACGTCCAGAACACCGCCGTCGCCCTGGTGTCCGCCGTGGCCGCGGGCGTCCCCCTCGACGGGGCGCTGCGCGCGCTGGAGGCCGCCCCCCAGATCCCGGGGCGGATGGAGAAGGTCAACCCCGTCCCCGGCAACCAGCCGCTGGTGGTCGTCGATTACGCGCACACCCCGGAGGCGCTGGAGTGGACCCTGCGCTCCACGCGCGAGCTCACCGCCGGGCGGCTGCACATCGTGTTCGGCACCGACGGGGACCGCGACGCCTCCAAGCGCGAGCACCTGGCCGGGATCGCCGCGGCGGGGGCGGACGTCCTGTGGGTCACCGACGAGAACCCGCGCACCGAGGACCCCCAGTCGATCCGCGACTACCTGCTCAGGGGCATCGCCTCCCAGCGGCCCTCCATGGCCGACGTCACCGAGGTGGTGACGTGCAGGCGGGACGCCGTGCGCCGCGCGATCCTGGCCGCGCAGCCCGGCGACACCGTGATCATCACCGGCAAGGGCGCGGAGTGGTACCAGGAGGTCGAGGGCATCAAGCACCGCTACAACGACGTGCCCGTCGCCCGCGAGGTGCTCGAGTGCGACCTGCGCTCCCACGTGTGAGGCGGCGCGCCGTTGCCGCGCCCCGCGCCCGGGGCGGGTTTTCCACGTAAACTGGGCCGGTGAGCGACCACTACCCCATTCACGGAACCGAAGCGGACGGCGCCCCGGCCGCGCCCGGGGAGGGCGGCGGGCAGGACGACGAGGCCCGCGCGCGGGCGATGCGCGCCTCCCTCGACCAGTTCGAACTGGACGAGGAGGACTTGGCGCTGCTCGACTCCCCCCCGTCGGAGGACGACGGCGCGGGCACCCGGCCAGGGCTCCCGGTCCTCGCCGTCGTCGGGCGGCCCAACGTCGGGAAATCGACGCTGGTCAACCGCGTCCTCGGCAGGCGCGAGGCGGTCGTCCAGGACACCCCGGGCGTCACCCGCGACCGCGTCTCCTACCCCGCCGAGTGGGCGGGCCGCGACTTCACCCTCGTGGACACGGGCGGCTGGGAAGTCGACGTCAAGGGCCTGGACCGGTCGGTCGCCGAGCAGGCGGAGACCGCCGTCGACCTGGCCGACGCGGTCGTGCTGGTGCTGGACGCCACCGTCGGAGTCACCGCATCGGACGAGAGGATCGTCACGATGCTGCGCGCGAAGCGCAAGCCCGTGGTCCTAGCGGCCAACAAGGTCGACTCCGCGGTGCAGGAGGCGGACGCCGCCTACCTGTGGGGGCTGGGCATGGGCGAGCCCCACCCGGTGTCCGCGCTGCATGGGCGGGGCGTGGGGGACCTGCTCGACGCCGTCGCCGCCGTACTGCCCGACGAGTCGGCGCACGCCCCCGCCCCGCCCTCGGGCGGGCCCAGGCGCGTCGCCCTGGTGGGGCGGCCCAACGTCGGCAAGTCGTCGTTGCTCAACGCGCTGGCCGGGTCCTCGCGCGTCGTCGTCAACGAGCTGGCCGGCACCACCCGCGATCCGGTCGACGAGCTCATCGAGCTCGACGGGCGCCCCTGGTGGTTCGTCGACACCGCCGGGATCCGCCGCAAGACGCACCGCACGACAGGCGCGGACTACTACGCCTCCATCCGCACGCAGGCGGCCATCGAGAAGGCCGAGGTCGCCCTGGTCCTCATCGACGGCTCCGAGCCCCTCACCGAGCAGGACGTGCGCGTCGTCCAGCAGGTCATCGACGCCGGGCGCGCCCTGGTGGTCGTCACGAACAAGTGGGACCTGGTCGACGAGGAGCGCCAGCGCGCGCTCCGCGGCGAGCTGGAGCGGGACTTCGTGCAGATACAGTGGGCCCCGCGCATCAACCTGGCGGCCAGGACCGAGTGGCACACGAACCGGATCGTGCGGGCCCTGGACACGGCCCTGGAGGGCTGGCAGACGCGCATCCCCACAGGGCACCTCAACGCGTTCCTCGGGCAGCTGGTTGCCGCCCACCCGCACCCGCTGCGGGGTGGGAAGCAGCCGCGCATCCTCTTCGGCACGCAGGCCTCCTCCAAGCCCCCCCGTTTCGTCCTGTTCACGACGGGCTTCCTGGATCCTGGGTACCGGCGCTTCATCGAGCGGCGCCTGCGCGAGGCCTTCGGTTTCGCGGGCACGCCCATCCGCATCTCCGTGCGGGTGCGCGAGCGCCGCAGGAGGTGAGCGGGGCGCGGCGCGGATCCGCCCCCGGCGGGGCCGCCGCGTTCGGCGCGCTGGGGAGGCGGTTCCGCGGCGGACCGCATCGGCTCAACACGGCGCAGGGGGCGGCGCCCCGGCCGCGCGCGCCAGGGGATGCGATAGCGGGCGCCCCCCGGGGGGCGCCCGCCGCTGAAGGCGCGGCCGACGGGCCGCGCGGATCCGTCAGTCGTCGACGTCCACGAAGTCGTCGTCCTCCAAGTCGTCATCGTCGTCGTAGTCGTCTTCGTCGTCGAGCAGGTCGAAGGGCAGCTCAACGCCGTAACGGGTGAAGAGCTGGTCGTCGTAGGTGAAGAACGCGTCGCGCAGCGCCTCCTCGGCGGCCACCAGGGCGTCCTCGTCCACTTCCCCGCCGTCCCGGGCGATGTCGAAGTGGTTTTCGAACGCGTTGAGCAGCCTCGTGAGGGCGCGTCGAGGATCCGTTGTCATGGTGTCAATCCTACTGGCTGCGGCCCGCCGTCATGGCAGGTTGAGTTGCGAACGGATAACGGAGACCATCAGGTCGGTGCCCTTGATCTCCGCGGTCTGCTCCGCGCCGAGGATGCGCACCGCGCCGTCGGAGTCGAGCAGCTGGGAGGCCCCCATCGTGGGGCCCAGGGGCAGGATCACCCATTCCTTCGTGGGCTCGTAGGTGGTGTCGGGGTCCTCCCCCTCCAGCTGGGCGGAGATGTTCGCGATGACCACGCGGGCCTGCTGGCGCGCGGCGTCGGCGCGCTTGGACTCGCGGACGTCCGTGATGTCCCCGACGGCGTAGACGTTGTCATGGCCCTTGACCCGCAGGGTCGGCTCGACGGCGATGGTGCCGTTGGGGTGCAGCAGTGGCTCGAAGGCGGTGCCCGACAGGAACCCCGTCACGGGGCGCGCGCCGTAGCACTGGAACCAGATATCGCCCTCGATGGCGTCGCCGTTCTTCGTCTCGACCATGAAGTGCGCCAGGTCGCCCACGTTCTGCGGGGGCAGGTAGGCCAGTTCGGATCCGGTGATGACGCGGACCCCCAGCTGCGCCAGCTGCTCGCTGATCTCGGCGCGCAGGCCCGGGGAGTAGCCGGGCGTGGACAGGATCTCGTCGCCCTTCTCGACGATGGTGATCTCCAGGTCGGGGAAGGCGTTGGCGAGCTCGCCGGTCAACTCGATGCCCACGGTGCCGCCGCCGACGACCATCGCCGAGCGCGCGCGCCCCAGGTTCTCGTGCAGCTGCTCGAGGCGGGCCTTGGCCACGCCGGACTTGTAGGAGGAGTACTTGGCGGGGAAGGGGTAGCTCGAACCGGTCGCGAGCACCACGTAGTCCGCCTCGATGGGCTCGCGCCCGAAGACGTGGACGGTCGTGCCCTCTACCTTCGACACGGTCCCCTTGACGACCTCCCCATGGGACAGGAGGTTCGTGTAGGGCATGAAGATCGACTGCTCCCACACGGAGTCGACCGCCGCGCGCAGGGCCGCGGCGTGGTGCACGAACTGGTCCTTCTGCTCGATCAGGACCACGTCCGCCAGGGGGTCGAGTCCCTTCGCGACTGTGACGCCGCCGTATCCGCCGCCGATGACCGCAACGCGTGCCATGACCATCCTCCTTCGTTCGGGCCGTGACCATTGTGTCATGGCGGACCCGGTCCCGCCTGGGACCCCGCGCCGTGCCCGCCAGGCGCCCGGAGGGCCCCGTCGGCGGCCGAGGGCGCGTCAGCCGGCGCCGCCGCCCAGTCCCAGGGCGCGGCGCACGTCGGGCGGGAAGAAGCCGGGGCCCTTGAGGACCTTGCCGTCCCCGCGCAGGCGCACCGTGCCGTCGGGCATGAGTTTGGACAGGTTGGAGGCCTGGACCTCGGCGAGGACCCGGTCCAGGTCGATGCCGGACTCGATGGCCATCCCGTAGACGACGTAGACCAAGTCGGCCAGGGCGTCGGCGGCCTCCACCACGTCGCGGACCCCCTCGTCGGCGTCCGCGGCGGCCCGGGCGGCCTCCTCGACCAGGGAGCGGGCGGCGGGGCCGTAGACGGCGCCGATGAGCTCGGCGTACTCCTCGCTGACCAGTGCGACCCGCATGCCGAGGCGCTCGTAGTCCAGGGTGGGCGCCGCGTGCTCGGCGAGGCGGTCGGGCACCGAGTACGTCTGGTGGAACTGGCGGACCAGGCCCATGGGCCGCCCGGGGTCCAGGGCCGCGGGCGCCCCGGCGCCGGGCCCGTCCCACGGGGTGTCGGGCTCGCGCGGGTCCGTGGCGAGGACGCCCGCCGCCCACAGCCGCCTCCCCGCGCGCCTCTGGACGCCCTCGCGGCGCAGCCCGTTGCGCCACACCGCCTTCCACGACCCCCAGTTGCCCTCGTTGCCGTACCACTGGACGCGGGTGGCGCCCATGGCCGTGAAGGCGGTGTCGAGGGCGAGGGCGACGGCTCTGGTCATCACTCCCTGGCCCCAGTGGTCCTTGGCGGTGAAGTACCCCAGTTCGAGGCAGTCCGGGATGAGGGGGACGGGGCGCATCTCGATCCTGCCGAGGAACTCCCCGGTCCCCTCCCCCACGATCGCCCAGTCGCAGCCGCCCCGCTCCCAGCTCCCCGCGGTGGCGGCGACGTTCGCCTTGGCCATCGAGCGCTCGTAGGGCCACGGGATCGTGGTGAAGCGCGAGTACGCGCGGTCCTGGAGGACGGCCGTCATCGGGTCGATGAACTCCTCCCCCATCGGGACCAGCTCTATCCCGGGCCCGGGCACGGTCAGCGGTTCGATCGCTCTCATCGTCCGTCCTCTCGCGAGTGCGCCCACGCGGTCGTGAGCACGTTGGCCATGGCTGTCGCGCTCAGGCGGTCCTGGACGACGAAGCGCGAGCCGAGGATGTAGGTGGGGAGCGCGTCGACCCCCATGCCCACGCCCATCTGGTGGTCGGAGTAGACCTGGGAGGCCCAGCGCCCGTCCGCCAGGGCCCCCGCCGCGACTGCGGCACCGAGCCCGATGTCCTGGGCGCAGCCGATGAGCACGTCGGGGTCGGACACGTCGAGCCCCATCTCGAAGTGCGCCCGCATGATGGCCTCGGCCGCCTTGAGGTGGGCGGTGTCCGGGCCCGTCGTGGCGCCCGCGTCGATGTCGGCCTCCCCAGCCGCGGCGATGACGCGGTGGGCCCGGGAGGTGGGCGCCACGACGAGGGACTCGAAGTCGAAGACGACACCTTCGGCGCGCCCAAGGGCGCGCAGGCGCTCGTCCTCCTCGGCGACCGCCTCCGGCTCCATCCCCGCGGTCCGGGCGAGGTGGGCGGCGCGGGGCGTGTCGACGGGGCCCTCCAGGTCGGGTTCGAGCACGTGGGCCCGCAGGACGACCTCGACCTGGTCGGCATGGGGGAATGCGGACAGGGCGGCGCGCAGGTGGCGCAGCCCCAGGTAGCACCACGGGCAGGCGGTGTCCATCCACATGTCGATGCGCATCCGCACTCCCTCCGGGCCGCGCCCACTGCTCTACGGGAAAGCCCCGGAGCCTTCCGGCCCCGGGGCACTCTTCTCGTGCGCGGAGGGGGACTTGAACCCCCACCCTCGTAAAATGAGGACTAGCACCTCAAGCTAGCGCGTCTGCCTATTCCGCCACCCGCGCAGGCGGCCCGGACGACGTGTCGTCCGCAAGCGAGAAGAACTCTAACACGGTTGTTCCGCACCGCGCCAATCGGGCCGGGTCGGCCTCGGGGGCCTCAGCGCCTGCGCTTGCGCTCGCGCGCGGAGAAGCCCTTGAGGCGCGAGTCCAGCGTGGAGAACACTTTGACGATGGCCCCGATGTCGTCGTCGGTCATGCCGTCCAGCAGGTACTCGCGCACCGTCTGCTGGTGCAGTTCCGTGGCGGCCAGGACCGTTTCGACGCCCTGGGTGGTCAGGCACGCGTCGTAGCCGCGCCGGTCGATGGCCGAGGGGACGCGCTCGACCCAGCCGTCGCGTGAGAGGTTCGACACCAGGTAGGTGACGCGGGAGGGCGAGTAGACGACCTTGTCGGCCAGCTCCCCCATGCGGAGTCGGTGCTTGGGGGCCTCCCACAGGGCAAGGAGGATGTTGTAGTCGGGCATCGTCACGCCGAAGGTGCGCTTGAGGCGCGTCTCGAGGATCCCCTGGAGGCGCCCGGAGGCCTCGAAGAACACGCGCCAGGCTGCGGCGCGGTCGTTGCCCGGGTCCGTGATCGGGTTGAGTCCCGGTCGGTCGTCCACATCTCCTCCATTCGGTGCGCGGCGCGCTGGTGCGGCGGTCCGCCCCTTTCGGGAATAATAGGCGATAGTGACGCGGAAAGCACTCAACCTACCGAGGCGGTGTTCATGGGAACCACATTCAGCTGCGCCCTTTTCGACGTGGACGGAACGGTGGTGGACTCCGCGCCCGCGGTCGTCGGTGTGTTCGAACAAACCCTGAGATCCTTCGACCTGCCCGTCCCGGAGCGGGAGCGCCTGCGCGCCTACGTGGGCCCGCCCCTGCGGTACTCCTTCGGGGACCTGGGTTACGCCCCGCCCCTGCTTGAGCGCCTTGTCGCCACGTACCGGGACCTCTACTCCCACTGCTTCCTGGAGCCGCGCCCCTTCGACGGGATCGAGGGCCTCTTCGCCGCACTGAGGAGCGCGGGCGTGGCCCTGGCGACGGCGACGTCGAAGCAGGCGCCGATGGCGCTCGCCCAGTTCGAGCACCTGGGGTTCATGGAGTACTTCGACGTCGTCGCCGGGGCGACGCCGGACCCGGAGTCGACGAAGACCACGGTGATCCACGAGGCGCTGGAGCGCTTGGCCGGCCTCGGGGCGGACGTTTCGCGCCCCGTCATGGTGGGCGACTCCGTGTGGGACGTGCGCGGCGCCCACGAGGCCGGGCTGCCGGTCATCGGGGTCGGCTGGGGGTACGCCACCGAGGGCGGCCTGGACGAGGCGGACTGGCGGGTGGAGACCATGGAGGAGCTGGCCGCCCTGTGCCTGGGCGGGGGCCCGGTCTAGCGGAAGTCGCGGGACCGGGCGGCGACGGGGGCGGCGACCTCCCGCAGGGAGTGGGCGCGCACGCCCACGGCCCCGTCGCGGCGCTCGAGGCGCCCGCGGACCTCGACGGCGCGGGCGCGCAGGGCGGCGGCGCGGTGGGCCGCCCACATGCCCGCCGCGCACGTGACGTTGACCATCCCGCTCTCGTCCTCCAATGTGAGGAAGACGGTCCCCGCCGCAGTCGGGGGCCTCTGCCGGTGGGTGATGAGGCCGGCGACGGACACGATGGCGCCGTCGTCGCAGCCGTGGAGGGCGGAGACGGGGAGGGCGCCGGGGTCCAGGTTCGCCCGGACGAGGGCGAATGGGTGGTCCCCGGTGGTCAGGCCGGTGGACTCGGTGTCGGCGCGCAGCTCCTCGACGGCGTCCATGGCGGGCAGGTCCGGCGCCGGGGCGGGGTCGATCCCCGGCAGGGCGGGCTGCCATCCCCCGTCCGCTCCCACGGGCCCCCGGGGTGCTCCCAGTGCCCCGGCCGACCACATGCCCTCCCGCCGGGAGGCGCCCAGGGAGGCGAGCGCGCCCGCATGGGCGAGGCGCTCGAGGTCCTTCCCGCCCAGCCGGGCCCGCCGGGCCAGGTCGCCCACCGACGAGTAGGGGCCCTCCCCCCTGGCGGTGGCGGTGCGCTCGGCCGCCGCGCCCAGGCCCGCGATGGAGCCCAGGCCGATGCGCACGGCCAGGCGGGGGTCGACGTCGAGGGGGACGGCCTGCGGGACGGGCTCCGGCGCCCGCGGGACTCCCCCCTCCCCCTCGTCCCCCTCCTCCACGACCGCCCCCACGCGCGAGTGGTTGACGTCGGGCGGGGCCACGCGCACCCCGTGGCGGCGCGCGTCGTGCACCAGGGAGGAGGGCGAGTAGAAGCCCATGGGCTGGCAGGCCAGGAGGGCCGCGTAGAAGTGCTCAGGGGCGCGCAGCTTGAGCCACGCGGAGGCGTAGACGATGTGCGCGAAGGAGAAGGCGTGGGACTCGGGGAAGCCGAAGTCCGCGAAGCCCTTCAGCTGCTCGACGATGGCCGCGCCCGTCGCCGCGTCGATCCCGCGCCTCCCCATCCCCTCCATCAGGGCCGGGCGCAGCCCCTCCACGCGCTCGACGCCCCGTTTCGCCCCGAGTGCCCGGCGCAGGCGGTCCGCCTGCGCCGGGGTGAAGCCCGCGGCGTCGGCCGCGATCCGCATGAGCTGCTCCTGGAAGAGGGGAACGCCCAGGGTCTTGGCCAGCGCGGGCTCGAGCAGGGGGTGCAGGTAGGAGACCTCCTCCTCGCCGGCGCGCCTGCGCAGGAAGGGGGTGACGGATCCGCCCTGGATGGGCCCGGGGCGGATGAGCGCCACCTCCACGACGATGTCGTAGAAGCAGCGGGGCTTGAGCCTGGGGAGGGTGCTCATCTGCGCCCGCGACTCCACTTGGAAGACGCCGACCGTGTCCGCCGCGCACAGAAGGTCGTAGACCCCGGGATCCTCCTGGGGCAGGGTGTGCAGTCCGATGGGGAGCCCCCGCCTCCCCAGCAGGGGGCTGCTCCTGCGCCCCCACGGCTCCCCCTCCGGGGCGCCGGCGCCGGCCAGGCGGTCGAAGGCCAGGCGCAGGGCCGAGAGCATCCCCAGCCCCAGCAGGTCGAACTTCACCAGGCCCGCGTCCTCGCAGTCCTCCTTGTCCCACTGCAGCACGCTGCGGCCCGGCGCGGACCCCCAGCTGATGGGGCAGACGCTGGAGACGGGCTGGTCGGTGAGCACCATGCCCCCCGGGTGGATGCCCATGTGGCGGGGCAGCCCCGCCAGGGCCTCCGCCGCCCGGGCCACCAGGGGCGGCGCCGGTGCCTCGCCCCTCGACCACGCGGCCGCCTGCCCCTGGGAGTGGCCCAGCGCCCGCGCGGCGTCGCGGATCGCCGAGCGCGGGCGGTACGTGATGACGTTCGCGACTTGCGCTGCCCTGTGGCGGCCGTAGGTGTCGTACACGTGCTGGATGACCTCCTCGCGCCTGCCGGACTCGATGTCGATGTCGATGTCGGGCGGGCCGGACCTGGCCGACGAGAGGAAGCGCTCGAAGAGCAGCTGGTGGCGCACGGCGTCGACCGCGGTGATCCCCAGGCAGTAGCACACTGCGGAGTTCGCGGCCGACCCCCTTCCCTGGCAGAGGATCCCCCGCGCGGAGCAGAAGTCCACGATCTCCTTGACGATGAGGAAGTACCCGGCGAAGCCCAGTGAGGCGATGACCTCCAGCTCGTGGTCGATGGTCCGCCACGCCCCCGGCGACTCCCCGCGGTCCCCGTAGCGCTCGCGGGCGCCCTCGTGCGCCAGACGCGCCAGCCACGAGTCGGGGGTGTGTCCGCCCGGCACGCGCGTGCGCGGCAGGCGCGGCGCCACCAGGCGCAGGTCGAAGGCCGCCTCCCGCGCGATGTCGGCGCTGGCCGCCACCGCCCCGGGGTGGTCGGCGTGGATGAGGGCCATCTCCTCCGGGCCGCGCAGGAAGGACCGCGACGCCGCCAGGTGCCCCTCCGCCTCGTCGAGGCTCATGCCCAGCCGCGCCGCCGCCAGCACGTCCCCCAGGGCCTGCGAGGCGGGGCCCGCCATGCGCGCCCCCGTCGTCGCCACGAGGCGCAGGCCCCGTGTGCGCGCCAGGCCGGCCAGGGCGTCGGCCTCCTCGGGGCCGTCCCCGGCCCTGCGCTGCACCTCCACCACGACGGCGTCGCGCCCGAAGAGGTTCACGAGGGAATCGAGGACGCGCCTGGCCCCGGCAGTGCCGTGGGAGCGCAGGGCGCGGCGCAGCGGGCCCCGGCCCGATCCGGTGAGGACCAGCCAGTCCCGGGCGCGCCCGGACAAGTCGTCCAGCCGGTGGCTGCTGCCGCGCCGTCCGGGCCGTGACAGCGCGTGGTCGCTCATCGCCGAGACCAGGGCGGAGTACCCCTGCGGGGAGGCCGCCAGCACGGGCAGCCGCACCCCGGGGTCGTGGGCGCCGGGGCGCAGTCCCCAGCCCCGCCCGCCGGCGCCGGGCAGCGCCGGGCGCAGCGACGAGGCGTCGATGGTGAGCTCGGAGCCGTGGACGATGGGCAGGCCGGCCTCGCGCGCCGCCATGGTCGTGCGCACAGCGGAGTGCATGCCGTCCACGTCGAGCACCGCGAGGGCCTCGAGGCCGAGGCCCTGGGCGGCCCGCACCATCTCGGCGGGCTCGCACGTCCCGTCGAGGAAGGTGAAGGCGCTGTGCGCGTGCAGTTCCGCGTAACGGGGCCGGGTTCCACTCACCGCGCCAGGATATCGAACAGATGTTCGATTCGCGAGGCGGGCCGCCCGCGGGCCGTGGCGTACCCTGTCCCCATGGCAACCATGCGCGCGGCCGCGCTCGGATCACCGGGCTCGCTGGCCCTGACGACACGGCCGGTCCCCGAACCCGGTCCCGGCGAGGTCCTCCTGGCTGTTGAGGCCACGACGATCTGCGGCACCGACTTGCGCATCGAATCGGGCGCGAAGACGCGCGGAGTGACTCCGGGCGTCGTCCTCGGCCACGAGGTCGCGGGCAGGGTCGCGGCCCTCGGCGGGGGTCTGGGAGCCGGCGCCCCCGCAGTCGGGGCCCAGGTGGGCCTCGCCCCCGAATGGGTGTGCGGGTCGTGCGGCCCCTGCGCCTGTGGGCGCGCCAACGTCTGCGAGAACATGCGCCTGTTCGGCACCACCGTCGACGGGGGCCTGGCCGACTACCTGCTGGTCCCCGCCCCTGCCGTCGCCCAGTGCGTCGTCGCGGTGGAACGGGAGGCCGACCCGGCGCTGCTCGCCCTCGCAGAGCCGCTCTCGTGCTGCCTGCGCGCCCACGCCCGCCTCGGCATCGGAGCCGGGGACACCGTGGCCGTCCTGGGCACCGGGCCCATCGGGCTCATCCACTGCGCCCTCGCCGCCCGCGCGGGGGCCAGGGTCATCGCCTCGGGCAGGCCCGCCAGGCTCGAGCCGGCCCTGCGCTTCGGGGCCGCCCACGCGACCGCCGCCACCGGCGCGGAACTGGTCGCCGAGGCGCGCCGCCTCACCGGGGGCCGCGGGGCCGACGCCGTCATCGTGGCCGTCGGCGCCCCGGAGCTTGCGGGGGTGTCGCTGGAGCTCGCCGCCGTCGGCGCCCGCGTGTCCTACTTCGCGGGGTTCAGCGCCGGGGCGTCGGCCACCATCGACCCCAACCTGGTCCACTACCGCGAACTCGCCGTCCTCGGCTCGGCGAACGCCACCCACGCCGATTACGCCGAGGCGGTGCGCCTGCTGTCGTCGGGGGCCCTGGATCTGGGAGGGCTCGTCACCCACCGCTTCGCCCTGGGCGACGTCCACGCGGCCTTCGACGCGGTGCGCCGCAGGCGCGGCCTGAAGGCGGCCGTGCTGCCCGGCATGGGGTGAGGGCGGCGGCCGCTCCAGAGCGCCGCCGGGCCGGCGGGCGCGGCGCAGGGCATGGGGCGTGGCCCCGCGGGGGCTACTCGGGGAGCGTCGGCTCCGCCCCGCCCCGAGCCAGCTCCATCCTGAGCGCCCGCCTGGCTCCCTCGCGCGCGCCGCGCACCCTGAACCCCATTCTCTCGTACAGCGCCCTGGCGCCGGCGTTGTCCTCGTAGACCGACAGCGACACGGTGGAGACGCGCTCGTCGGCGAACACGATCCGGAGGAAGGCCTCCAGCGCCCTGCGGCCCAGGCCGCGCCCGGTCCTGGCCGGGTCGATGATGAAGCGCCCGATGTGGGCCTCTCCCCCGTCGGTGGACATCCACTGCACCACGCCGACGAACGCGCCCCCGCAGCGGATCGAGTGGAGGCCCTCCAGGGCGGCCACGCGCCCGCGGGTCAGTGGGAAGGACAGGGCCGGGCCCGCCCACTGCTCGAGGAAGGCCGCGCCGCGCGCGTTCACCCAACCGCACAGGGCCTCCGCGCCGTCGCCGTCCACGCCCTCCAGCACCTTGACATCGTCCACGCAGTCCTCCTCACGTCCTCCGCCGCCGCGCCCGGCGGACACCGCCACCCTACTCCAGCAGGGCGCGCAAGTCCTCGGCGCCCAGGGAAGCGCCCGCCGCCGCGCCATCGACCACCTTGGACACCAGGCGCCGCTTCCGGTCCTGCAGCTCCACCACCTTCGCCTCGATCGTGTCGTCGGCGACCAGGCGGTACACATTGACCTTCTTCGACTGGCCGATCCTGTGCGCCCGGTCCACCGCCTGCGCCTCGGCCGCGGGGTTCCACCACGGGTCCATGACGTACACGTAGTCCGCCTCGGTGAGCGTCAGCCCCGTCCCCCCGGCCTTGAGGGAGATGAGGAAGACCGAGGCTGCGCCGCTGCGGAAGCGCTCGATGACGCGGGCCCTGCCGCGCGTCGCCCCGTCCAGTTGCGCCACCGTGATGCCCCTGCGCTCCAGGGCGCGGCGTATGCGCGCCAGGAAGGACGTGAACTGGCTGAAGACCAGGGCCTGGTGCCCGCGGGGCACGATCTGGACGAGCTGGCCCACCAGGTACTCGGTCTTGGCCGAGCCCACGTGCGCGTAGGCGCCGTCCACCAGGGCCGGGTCCAGGGCCAGCTGCCGCAGCCGCGTGATCGACGCCAGGACGTCCATCCGGTTGCGGGGGAAGTCCTCCATGAGGGACAGGGCCCTCGCGCGCTCGCGGGTGAGGTGCTGCTCGTAGATGTGCCTGTGCTCCTCCCCCAGCTCCACGCGGGCGAGCGTCTCGACCTTGTCGGGCAGGTCGGGGGCGACCTCCTCCTTGGTCCGGCGCAGCACGAAGGGCGCGATCAGCCTGCGCAGCCGGTCGAGGGCCGCGGGGTCCCGCCCCGATTCGACCGGCTTGCGGATCCGCTCGTTGAACACCTCCCACCGGGGCAGCAGCCCGGGGCACGCCAGGGCGAGCACCGACCACAGGTCGGCGACCGAGTTCTCCACGGGCGTTCCCGTCACCGCGAAGCACCAGGGGGCCCGGACCGCTGCCAGGGCGGCGTGGACCGCGGTGCGCGGGTTCTTCACCGTCTGCGCCTCGTCGACGACCAGTCCCGAGAACTCCTGGGCCGCCCACTGACCGGCCTCGAGGCGTGCGATCGTGTAGGAGGTGATGACCAGGTGGGCGCCCGCGCACTCCTCGGCGACGCTCGTGCCGCGCCTCCTGGCGGTGCCCGCGACGACGCGCGCGTCCAGGTCCGGGGCGAAGCGCCGCGCCTCTTCCTCCCAGGCGCCCAGCACGGAGGTGGGGGCGACGACGAGGACCGGCGGCGCCTCCGGATCCGCGTCGCGCAGGGAGTGGACCGCGCTCAGCAGTTGCACGGTCTTGCCCAGGCCCATGTCGTCGGCCAGCACGCCGCCCAGCCCGGCCCCGGCGCGCGCCGTCAGCCAGTCGTGCCCCGCCCGCTGGTAGGGGCGCAGCCGTGCGGTGAGGGCGGGCGAGACGGCCAGGCCCGCGCCGGAGGGGCCGTCGGTCCCGTCCAGGAGGAGGCCGACGGCCCGCCTCCACCGCTCGCTGGCGCGGACGTGGTCCGCGGACTCGGAGAGCGCCCCCCACAGCCCGGCCTGGGCGGCGCTGATGCGCGGGGAGCCCGCATCGGAGTCCGTGAGCACCGCCGCCTCGGCCAGCAGCGCCCGCAGGCGCTCGACGCGCTCCCCGTCCAGGGCGACCCACGTCCCGTCGACCAGGACGTGGTCCTCGCCCCTGGCCAGGGCGGCCAGGACGTCCTCCATGGCGATGGCGGCCCCTGCGACCGTGACCTCCAGGCGCAGGCCGAACCAGTCCGTGCCGGAGTCGTCGACCACCGCGGTGACCCTCATGCCGTCGTCGTCCACTCTGATGCGGCGCACCTCGTCGGCGATGTCCCACACGACGCCGGCGTCGGCCAGGGCCCCCACGGCCGCGTCCAGGAAGGCGGGCGCCCTCCACGCGGGTATCCGCGCCGTGGAGGGCACCGGCCGCCACAGCCCGTCCTCACTGAGCGGGGCGCCCAGGGCGTCGATCCGCTCCGCGCGCGAGGCGAGGCCGGGGTCCGAGGCCATGGCCCCGGCCAGGGGGACGCGCGAGGGGGCGGCGCCGAAGTCGTACTCCGCCCACCACCGCACCGCCACGCGGTCCCCGCCCTCGAGGCGAACGGTGGCGACGATGGCCGCGCGGGCGTCCTCCACGTCGGCGAAGGTGGAGTCGAGGGAGACCACGTGGGCGCGCCTGCGCAGCCCGGGCAGCCACGAGGCGCGGAACTCCGCGAGGTCCGCCACGGGCACGTCCACGGCGCCGCCCTCGGGCAGGGCGTCCAGCAGGGACACGCCGTTGACCCTGGCCAGGGCTGTGCCGCCCTTCGAGACGAGCAGCCGGGGTTCGACCGCGATCCTGGGAAGGCGCTCGACGCGGTCGCCGTCGCGGGCCACAGCCCGCAGTGTCAGGGCATCCGGCCCCAGGGAGGCGTCCAGGTCGACGTCCCAGGTCGTGTGCTCGAGCTCGAGCGGCGTGAGGGGGTCCATTCCCGCCCATAGCGCCACTCCCGCCCGCTGGAGCCTGCGCAGCCAGTCGAAGGCGCCGTCCCCCAGGGACTCCAGGGACACCTCGCCGCGCGAGCGCCACGCGCCGCCCTCGCGGGAGCGCCGGTAGGCCTCGCGCATCAGGGACAGGTGCGTGGGGTTGATCCCCTCGGTCACGGACTCCCACCGCGTGTTGGTCAGGTCCGGCCAGCCCGCGCGCTTGTCCGTCCACGCCGTCCTGGCGCCACGGCGCAGCGGCTTGAGCCAGATCGGCGCCGAGGGGTCGTGGGCGTCGACGAGGAGCCCCAGGGGCTCGCCCCCGGAGGCCGCCGTTCCGATCATCGTGGCCAGGGCCCGCTTCCACGGCGCCTCTTCCGCCAGGGCCCTCCCGCGCAGGTCCTCGCGGCAGGCGATCACTGTGGCGACCCCGTGGGCGCAGTCGACTCCGATGGGGCAGGCGCACGAGATGCCCGGCCTGGCGGGCTGGGGGACGATCCGCGTCTTGTAGGTGAGGGCCCCGTCGCGGACGCGGCCGACCAGGCGGTCCCCGTCCTCCCACTTGGTCTCCACGACCTTGCCCGCCCTGTAGGCGGCCAGGCCCCTCGCCCACACGGCGGCCCCGGTGCAGGCGATGATGTCGTCGTCGTCGAGGGAGGCGATGCTGCGCGCGAACGAGGAGGAGGGCATCCCTCCACTCTACGCGCGGTCGCGCCCGGCCTGTGCCGTCGGGCGCGGGGAGCCTTTCCCCTGGCGGGGGCAGCCACTTGCGCATCTCAGGGCTGAGGCTGTCAAGCGCGGGGAGCCCTGCTCCTTGGTGGAGCTCTGTGCTGCGAGGCGGCCGCTCGGGGCTGTGCGCCGACTGATCGGCCGCTCGGGGCTGTGCCTGGCAGGAAGTGCCCTTCTCGCGGAGGCCTGTATTGAAAAATGGGCCGGTCGGGAGTCGAGCACCGTTCGTTTTGCAAGCGATGCCACGCATTTAAAGGGACACCTCGCCCGCCGGGCCCCTGTGGCGGCTGTTCCACAAGCGAAGCGGAGTTCTCAAAGGGATACCGTCAGTTTGCAAGTGTTATAACGCTTGCAGAGCGTGGTATCACTGTGAAAGCGGAGGCATCGCTGTGAGAACGACCCACGGCGCACAAGTCCAGGTACTCGCCGACCGGGCGGTACCGCTGTGAGGACAGCGCGGAGCGCTCGGGTTCCGCTGCGCTGGTGCGGGTTGGCGCCTGTGCACGAGGGGCCCGAGAGGGCCAGCGGCGGTGCGGTTGTGGGCCCGGTGAGCCGCATCGGGGCAGGAAACCACCGGGCGAGGGCGACGAGCCCATCGAACTCCGGGTCTGGCGAGTCACATTGGGGCAGGAAACCGCCTATTGGGGTAGGCAAATTGCCTACCCCAATGACCCGTTGCCTACCCCAATGCACACGGGCGCCTACCCCAATGACCCGTTGCCTACCCCAATGCGGGGGCGCGCCCGCCCACAACCGCGCAGCGGCCGCGGAAGGCACATGGCCACAGATGCCCCGGCCCGCGCGGAAGGGACCAGGCCGGCCAGTGGCGCGACGGCGAGACCCTGCAGACGCCCCGGCCCGTGCGGAAGGGACCGCCGGTCCTCAGCAGTAGGCCCCCTCGACCGCCCAGGCCCCCGCGCGGAATACGAGCAGCAGATCCTCCGCGCCGCCCTCCCCCTCCAGTGCGACGCGCAGGTAGGCGCGGGCGGAGCCCTCCGCGTCCCACCAGCGCCCGGCGACGGCCCACGGGCCCGCCAGTGGGCGGACGGGAACCGTCCTGGCCCGCCCCTGCGGGTCGAGGACCAGGAGGGCCGGTTCCGCGCTGAGCAGTCCGCGCCCGGTGACGCCGATGGGTGCGCGCCCCGGGGCCGCGCCCAGCAGGAGCGCCGGACGCGGCTGGTCGTAGAGTGCCGCGGGCGGCTCCTCCACTCCCCCCTCCCAGTCCCCGCCCCCGGGGCGGGCGGGGCCAGGGGCGCCCCAGGGGACCAGGACGGCGCGCGAGCGCGGGTCGTACCCGCCGCGCAGCCGCGGCCGGGACACGGCGCCCTCCCCCGCCAGCCCTTGGAGTCTGGCGGCGAGGCGCCCGACGCCGCGCTGCCGGGCGTCGGCCCCCCACAGGGGCGTGAGGGCGGCGGCCGGGTAGGGTTCGACGGCCGTGAGGCGGAGGGAGCGGATGGGGCCCTCCGGCCGGGCGGCGCCCTCGGCCCAGCCCAGCAGGTTCCAGCGCACGCGCTCGGCGATCTCGTCGGGGCTCATGAGGTCGACCCCGCGCCACCTCCGGGTCAGCTCCCCTCCTCCCCCGGCGCTGGCCTCGACCAGGAGGGCGTCGGCGAGCAGGCCGCGGCGCGCGAGGAGGTCGGCGAGGTCGTGGGCGCAGCGCAGGGCGGGCGCCAGCACGGCGTCGACGTTCTCCCCTCCCTCGTCGATGTCCACCCCGGTCCCGATGTCGCCGAGGGGGCGCGGCGCCCCCGCCAGGACCAGCTCCCCGCCGCTGGCGGCCCGCCACAGGAACTCCCCCGCTGCCCCGAAGCGGCTGGAAACGGCCGTGGCGCCCATGCCCAGCAGGTCCGCGCACACGCGGATCCCCAGGCGGCGCAGCAGCGCGACCGCCTCCTCGACGCGGTCGCGTAGGCCCGGGGGTGCAAGGCCCGTCACCACCGGCCCCAGGGGAACGCCCGAGAGGAAGCGGGCCGTTCCCCCCGCGGGGACGATGCGCCCCTGCCTCGCCGCGCAGACGACGCCCAGGGGGCCGTCCGCGATCCCGGCGAAGCACTCGACGCCGACGCGCTCCTCCACGGCCTCGACGAGGCCCCGCGCGGCCCCCTCCTCCCCGCCGGCCCAGCGGGCGGGCCCCGCGGCATTCGCCCAGGCCAGGCCGGGCCGCAGGCACTCGACGCCCGCGGCCACCTGGTCGAAGGCGCTCAGGACGGCCTCGAAGGCCCTCCCCTCCCTCTCCACGTCGCGCGGCAGGCACACGAGTTCCGGGCACCGGGAGGAGGCGTCCCCGGCCCTCATGCCCACTCGGACCCCCCGCGAGCGGGCGGCGGCGGTGGCGGCTTCGACGCGCCCCGAGGCCACCACCGCCCCGGGCTCCCCCGCCTCCAGGCCGGCGGCGAGGGAGTTGACGGGCCAGTCGGGGACCCACAGCGCGATGCGCCTCATCTCATACCGCCTCCCGCAGGCCCGTGGCGAGGGGGCGGGAGACGCCCGGCCAGGGGCACTCGGTGATGATGCGGCGCCCCCGCGCGCGGGCGCGGGCGGCGAGGCGGCGCTGCTCCTCCGGGCTGAGCGCGGCCCGGCCCACGCACAGGACGTCGACGGCGTCGAGGCACAGCGAGCACACCAGTGCCGCGCTGACGTGCCCGGGGACCGCCACGACGAGGACGCGGTCGAGGTCGAGCCCCTCCTGGTGGGCCCACTCCCACCCGATGTCGGCCACTCCCACGAAGGCGGCCCACCCCCCGTCCGGGCAGGAGCCGAGGACCGCGCGCACGAGGCGGGACCGCGCGGCGGGGGCCTCGACCACCGCGGAGCCGACGACTTCCAGGCCCCCGGCCGGTCGCGCGGCGCCCGGGGACGGGCGGAGGGAGGACGGCGCCCTCACCAGCCCCGTGGCCCTCTCGGCCGCGGCCAGCGCGCTGCGGGCCGCCGCGAGCCTGTCGATGGCGGATGCCCCCATCTCCCCCTCCTTCCGTAGAACAGGTGTTCGATTCGGTTATTTTAGGGGAGGGCGCCCGCGCCTGCGTCCAGGGGCCTCCGGTGGCGCCCGGGCCGCGCCGGTCCGACAATGGAGGCCCCGCCCGATTCCCGGCAACCCGATGGAGGAACCATGGATCTGACGACGCGCCCGAGTGCCCGCGCCCCCTACGAGGGGATGGGCGTCCCCTCCTTCTCCCTCACAAGCGACACCCTGGCCGACGGGGGGACGATGCCCGCCAGCGCGACCGCGCAGGGCGGTTCGCGCTCCCCCCACCTCGCCTGGTCCGGCGCCCCGGACGGAACCCGCTCGTTCATGGTCACCTGCTTCGACCCGGACGCCCCCGTCCCGGCCGGGTGGTGGCACTGGGCCGTCCTCGACCTGCCCGCCTCGGCCTCGCGCCTGGAAGAAGGGGCCGGGCGCTCCGACCTGGAGCTCGACGGGCCCGCCTTCCACCTGCGCGGGGACACCGGCGACGCCTCCTACTTCGGCGCGGCCCCTCCCCCCGGCGACCGCCCCCACAGGTACGTGTTCTCCGTGCACGCCCTGGACGTGGACACCCTGGGGCTGGACGACGACGCGACGCCCACGATGGCGGCGTTCACGGCCCTGGGCCACACGTTGGCGCGGGCCGACCTGACCGTCACCTTCCAGGCCTGAGGCCCGATGCTTCACATCGTCTTCTGGGAGCCCGAGATCCCCGGGAACACGGGCGCGGCCATCCGCCTGTCGGCGTGCACCGGTTCGGTGCTCCACCTCGTGCGCCCGCTCGGCTTCGACATGGACGACGCGAAACTGCGGCGGGCGGGGCTGGACTACCACGACCTGGCGCACGTCCGCGTCCACGACTCCCTGGACGGGGCGCTGGCCGGGGTCCCGGGCCGCGTGTGGGCGCTGACGGGCCGCGCCGAGCGGGCGTACACGGACGTGGCCTACGGCGACGGCGACGGACTGCTGCTGGGGCGCGAGTCCGTGGGCCTGTCCGAGGAGGCCATGTCCCACCCGCGGGTCGCCGGCCGCGTGCGCATCACGATGGTGCCGGGGGTCCGCTCCTTGAACCTGGCGAACTCGGCCGCCATCGTCCTCTACGAGGCGTGGCGCCAGCTGGGCTTCCCCGGGGGCGCGTGAGGGGCGACGGCTCCCCCGCCCCCTCGGCGGGGCGCCTGACCGGAGGGGCGGCTGGAGGTGTCCAGCCCCGTCGGCCCCGGTCCCGGCGCGGGCGGCCCGTCAGCGCTGCCAGCGCGACGGCCGCTCGATGGACTCGGCGATCTCGACGATGCGACGGGGGTTGGAGCGCCACATCCACACCAGGCCGATGAGGGAGACGGCCAGGGGCGCGTAGTAGAAGTCGGAGCCCAGTCCGGTCCACGCCGACCGGGGGCCGTTGAGCTCGGGGACCCCCAGGCCCGCGACCCACAGGACGAGGGGGGCGGCAATGGTGACGCCTATCGACGTCCACCCCACGATCCGCATGCGCCTGCCGTTGTGCGTCAGGGCGGTCGCCGCCGCCAGGTACACGGCCCCCGCCAGGACCGCCAGGATGGGCGGCCCCCAGGGCTCGTCGGCGTTGTGGTGGAACAGGTCCACCACCGCGACCACCAGGATCCACGCGCCGAGCAGCCAGAACAGGGCGATGACGATGCGCCCCAATCCGAACGACGGCGGGCGCTGGTCCCCGTGCGACCCGGGGCTGTCTGGTTGATCGGGCATGATCCCTCCTTGTAGGCGCCTTCCGATCATAACCGCCGCGCCCCCTGTTCGTCGTTGTCGTGCGGCCGAGGGGGCGCCTCCCGGTGTGGGCCGTTGCACCTGGCGACTTCCGCGGGCAGGCGGACAGCGCAGCGGCGCCGTGGGACAATGGGCCCAGAGGGGCAGTGAGTCCCGTCATGAAATCGGATCCACCGGGGCGGCGCCCGCCGCCGTCCCACAAGGAGTTCAAAGGAGTTCAGACGTGAGTGAGCCACAGTACGACATCGTCGTCCTCGGCGCGGGCTCGGGCGGTTACGCGACCGCGCTGCGGGCCGCCCAGCTCGGCATGAGGGTCGCCCTCATCGACGGGGACAAGGTCGGCGGCACGTGCCTGCACCGCGGCTGCATCCCCACGAAGGCCTACCTGCACGCCGCCGAGACCGCCGACGCGGTCCGGGAGTCGGCCAGGTTCGGCGTCCGCTCCACGTTCGGTGGAATCGACATGGCGCAGGTCGCCAAGTACCGCGATTCCGTCATCAGCGGCCTGTACAAGGGGCTGCAGGGCCTGCTCTCCTCCAGGGGCGTCGAGGTCGTCAAGGGGTGGGGGCGCCTGGTGTCGCCCGACACGGTCGAGGTGGGCGGGCGCGCCCTGGTGGGCAGGAACGTCGTCCTCGCGACCGGCTCCTACTCGCGCTCGCTCCCCGGCCTGGACATCGGCGGCCGCGTCATCACCTCCGACCAGGCGCTGCAGATGGACTGGGCGCCCCAGTCCGCGGTGGTCCTGGGCGGCGGCGTCATCGGACTGGAGTTCGCCTCCGTGTGGAGGAGCTTCGGCGCCGAGGTCACGATCATCGAGGCGCTGCCCCATTTGGCCAACAACGAGGACGAGGCGGTCTCCAAGCAGCTCGAGCGCGCCTACCGCAGGCGCGGCATCAAGTTCCACACGAACACGCGCTTCGCGGGCGCTGTGCAGGACGAGGGCGGGGTGCGCGTGGTCACGGAGGACGGCAAGTCCTTCGACGCCGACGTCCTGCTGGTGGCCGTGGGCCGCGGGCCCGTCACCGAGGGCCTGGGCTACGAGCAGGCGGGCATCCGGATGGACCGCGGCTTCGTCCTCACCGACGAGCGCCTGCGCACGGGCGCGGGCAGCGTCTACGCGGTCGGCGACATCGTCCCCGGCCCGCAGCTGGCGCACCGGGGGTTCCTGCAGGGGATCTTCGTCGCCGAGGAGATCGCGGGCCTGGGCCCCAGGATGCAGGCCGACGCGAACATCCCGCGGGTGACGTTCTGCGAGCCGGAGATCGCCTCGGTCGGCCTGACGGAGAAGCAGGCGCGCCAGGAGTACGGCGACGCCGTGCGCACGGTCGAGTACAACCTGGCGGGCAACGGCAAGTCCACGATCCTGGGGACCTCGGGCATGATCAAACTGGTCTCCGTCCAGGACGGGCCGATCGTCGGCTTCCACGGGATCGGATCGCGCATCGGCGAGCAGATCGGCGAGGGCGGGCTCATGGTCAACTGGGAGGCGTTCCCCTCGGACGTGGCCTCGATCATCCACGCCCACCCCAGCCAGAACGAGTCCATCGGGGAGGCTGCGATGGCCCTGGCCGGCAAGCCCCTCCACGTCCACAACTGAGCCCCAGATTTACTAGGAGATTACTTATGGCAACCGCAGTGACTATGCCGGCCCTGGGCGAGTCCGTCACGGAGGGCACGGTCACGACGTGGCTGAAGTCCGTGGGCGACCGCGTCGAGGTGGACGAGCCCCTGCTGGAGGTGTCCACCGACAAGGTCGACTCCGAGGTCCCCTCCCCCGCCGCCGGCTTCCTCGCCGAGATCCGCGTCCCCGAGGACGAGACCGTCGAGGTGGGCGCCGTGGTGGCGGTCATCACCGCCCAGGCCCCTTCCGCCCCCGCCGCCCCTGTTCAGCCGACCGCGCCCGTCGCGGCCCACGCGGCTTCCCCCGCTCCGGCGGCGCACGCCGCGCCCCCGGTGCCCGTCGACCCCTTCCCCAGCGCCCAGGCGCTGGCCAAGACCGCCGACGCCGCCCCTTCCGCCCCCGCGCCCGCACCCGCCCAGGCGGTGTCCGGCTACGTGACGCCGATCGTCCGCAAGCTGGCGCGCGAGGCCGGGGTCGACCTGGCCACTGTCGTCGGCTCGGGGGTCGGCGGGCGCATCCGCCGTGAGGACGTCGAGGCCGCCGCCGCGATGAGGGCGGCGCGGGAGGCGGCCGCCCCGGCCGGGCCCCAGTCGGCCTCCGGGGCCCCGGCGCCCAGCGCCGCGCCCTCGCGCGAGCCCTCGCCGCTGCGCGGGACGACTGAGAAGATGTCCCGCCTGCGCCAGACGATCGCGCGCCGCATGGTGGAGTCGCTGCAGACCGCGGCCCAGCTCACCACCGTCATCGAGGTGGACGTGACCAGGGTGGCGGCCCTGCGCGCCCGCTCGAAGGACGCCTTCGCCGCGGCGCACGGCACGAAACTCACCTTCCTGCCCTTCTTCGTCAAGGCGGCCACCGAGGCGCTGCGGTACCACCCGAAGATCAACGCCACGATCGACGGGGCCCAGGTGACCTACTTCGACCACGAGCACATCGGCATCGCCGTCGACACCCCGCGGGGACTGCTGGTCCCGGTCATCAAGGACGCGGGCGCGAAGACGCTGGCGGGCATCGCCGAGTCCATCAACGACCTGGCCGCGCGTACCCGCGAGTCGAAGGTCGGCCCCGACGAGCTGTCCGGCTCGACCTTCACGATCACGAACACGGGTTCGGGCGGCGCCCTTTTCGACACGCCCGTCCTCAACATGCCCGAGACGGCGATCATGGGCGTGGGCACGATCGTCAAGCGCCCGATGGTGGTCAAGGGCGCCGACGGCGCCGACGCCATCGCGATCCGCTCGATGGTGTACCTGTCCCTGTCCTACGACCACAGGCTGGTGGACGGCGCCGACGCCTCGCGCTACCTCATGGACGTCAAGCGGCGCCTGGAGGAGGGCGATTTCGAAGCCGATCTGGCCCTGTGAGCCCCGGGGCCGGTCCGCGACGGGCCGGCCCCGCCGCTGGGGGCGTCAGCGCCCCTCGGCGCCGGACTGGCCGGAGGCGCCTTGGGCGGCGACGACCAGCCCCGAAGCCCGTTCGATATCGAGGACGACCTCCTGAGCGGGCTGCGCCGAGGCGTCCGTGCACGTTCCGTTCGCGCAGGCGCGCAGCGCGGTCTGGGTCAGTGCAGCCCTGGCGCGGATGAGGGAGTCCGTGCACGCCACGACCTCCTCGACGCGCACCTGCGTCTCGAGTTTCTCCACCGTTATCCCCTGTTCGGCCAAGGACTCGATGCGCTTGCGGTCGGCGTCGGCCAGCGCGCCGCCCACCACGCCGTCCAGGGCGGAGGCGTCGCCCGCGACGATGGCGGCGTCGCGCGCGCGGATGGCCGCGCCCAAGCGGGCTTCGACGGCCCCGGCGGCGCACGGGTCGGACGGGGGCTGCTCCTCCGGCGCGGCGCCCGCCCCCGCTCCCTCGGCGGACTGCCCGGTTGGCGTCTGGGGGGCCCCGTTGAAGGCGCCGCTGCGCCACACGAGCACTCCGCCGACCGCGAAGAGGACCACTGCGAGGGCGAGCATCGCGGCCACGCGGCGCCGACTGCGGCCGGGGGCGCCCCCATGCTCCGCGCCGCCCTCCGCGCCCTCCCGGGCCCGGGAGGGCGCCAGGGTGTCCTCCCTCAGGGCCGCGGCCCGCAGATCGGCGACGATCTGAGCGGGGTCGACGACGCCGCCATCGACGAGCACGGGGGAGTCGGCGTCCGTTCCGCCGCTGTCGGCGTCCGACGGGTCGACGCCCAGGAGCTCGCCGATGCGGTCGGCGCACGCCTCGTCGCCCTCCCGCCCCTCCGGCGCGCCCAGCGACCATCCCCGCGTTCCCGCGCCCGGACGGGGCGGGTCGATGATGTCGATGATGACGGCGCGCCCCTGCGGGTCGACGATGATGTTCGCGGGGCTGATGTCGCCGTGGACGATCCCCGCCTCGTGCAGCGCGCTGACGCCGGCGGCCACCCCTTCCCACACCCTCCGGCGGGTGCGCGGCGAGCGCAGCGCGTGCGAGGCGAGGGCGATGTCGAGCGGGCGGCCCTCGACGTACTCCTGGACGACCGCCCACTGCCCGTCCTCGTGGCGGACGACGTCGAGCAGGCGGACCACGTGCGGGGAGTCGATGCCGGCCCACGCGCGCCAGCGGTCCACGCTCCCGCGCGCCTCGCGCTCGCCCCGGATCGCGACGACGCCGGGGCCCTTGCTGGTCTCCGTCAACCACAGCGGCCCGTTGGCGCCCATGTGGATGATGGTGCCGAGTTCGTACCCTCCGATTTCCATGGTCCAATCTTTCCGAAGACTTCCATGTGAGGCAAGTCATGCGTGTGCGCGTGAACGGCCCCGTGTCCGGGCCCGGCCCACGTGGCGGTAGAATGGGTGTGCTATGAGTGAGAAGAAACCCCCCGCAAAGCGTCGCTGGTACAACAACATGGCGGACGCGTACCGCGTCTCCGCCCGCTCCTACCCCTGGATCCCGTGGGTCCTGGTGGGCGCAGCCATCTCCGTGATCGGTCTGTTCCTCATCATCGCCGCCCTCCTCCACCTGAACTGGATCGCGTGGCTGTTCGTCGGCCTCCTCGCCGCGTTGACGACGGACATGGCGATCCTGTCCTTCCTGGTGCCCCGCGCCCTGTACTCGCAGATCGAGGACACCCCCGGGTCCTCCAAAGCGGTGCTCCAGCAGATCAAGCGCGGGTGGATCATCCCGGAGGAACCCGTCGCCGTGACCCGCGAGCAGGACCTGGTGTGGCGGATCGTGGGCCGCCCCGGGGTGGTCCTCATCTCCGAGGGGCCCTCCTCCCGCGTCCGCCCCCTGCTCAACGCCGAGGCGAAGCGCGTCACCAGGATCCTCCAGAACGTCCCGGTCCACCAGATCCAGGTCGGCAAGGACGAGGGGCAGGTCGCCCTGGCCAAGCTGCAGGCGGCCATCAACAAGCTCAAGAACGCCCTCACCAGCGAGGAGGTCCCGCAGGTCTCCTCCCGCCTGGCGGCTTTGAAGGCGAACAACCCGCCGATCCCCAAGGGAATCGACCCTCAGCGGGCGCGCCCGAACCGGCGCGCCCTGCGGGGCAAGTGAGCGGCGCACGCGTAGCGCGGGAAGGGGCGGCCCCGGCCGCCCCTTCCCTGTCCCCGGAGCCCGGGGCAGCGCCCACCGGCCGGGCGGCAGTGGTCCTGACTGGCCGGAGCAGCGGCCCGCCGCAGGGGCGCAGTCCGCGGAGCGGGCGCGGGCGCCGCCGTGCGGGCGTCCGCATTGCGAACGGACATCCATCACATATTATGCATAGCCATGCATGATGATGCATACTGATGCCGTACCGACAATCCCCCGCACTTAAGGATCCCGAGATGCACACCCCGCACAAGCCCGCGACAGCGGCCCTCCTCGCACTGACCGCGGCGTCCGCGCTCGTCCTCGCGGCGTGCTCCGACCCCGGCGCCACCACGCAGTCCGCCTCGGACCCCAACGGCGCGGCCGCCTCGGGCGGAGCCGCGACCACGGACGTCACCCCCTTCGACGTCTCCCAGATCCCCACCGTCGACGAGATCGCCGCACTGGTGCCCGACGAGGTCAAGACCCGCGGCACGCTGCGCAACGGCGCCTCCGCCGACTACGCCCCCGGCGAGTTCCGCGCGAGCGACGGCCAGACGGTCGTCGGCTACGACGCCGACCTCACCAGGGCCCTGGCCAAGGTCATGGGCCTGAAGGACGGGACGACCTCGCACGCCGAGTTCCCCACGATCATCCCCTCCATCGGCACGAAGTTCGACGTCGGCATCTCCTCCTTCACAATCAACTCCGAGCGCGAGCAGCAGACGAACATGATCGCCTACGTCCAGGTCGGTTCCGCCTACGGGGTCGCCCAGGGCAACCCGAAGGGCTTCGACCCCGCCCAGCCGTGCGGCAAGACCATCGGCGTGCAGACGGGCACGGCCCAGGAGGAGTACGTCAACAAACTGTCCGAGGAGTGCGTGTCCGCGGGCAACGAGGCGATCACCGTCATGCCGCACGACGTCCAGACCTCCGTGGCCACCAAGGTCGTCGGCGGGCAGTACGACGCGACCCTGGCCGACTCGACGGTCATCGGCTACACCGCGGCCCTGTCCCAGGGCAAGATCGAGCAGATCGGCGACGTCATCGAGTCCGCGCCCCAGGGCATCGCGGTCAACAAGCAGGACGCCGCGCTGACCGAGGCCGTCCAGAAGGCCGCGCAGTACCTCATGGACCACGGCTACCTCCAGCAGATCCTCGCCCCCTACGGAGCGGAGGGCGCCGCACTGACGACCGCGGAGCTCAACCCGCAGGTCAACGACTGAGCGCGGAAGGAGCGATCATGCCCCATGTGAAAGATGGAGTCGAGCTGCTCGACGCCAAGCCGGTCCCCCGGCCCGGCCGCTGGGTGGGCGCCGGAGTCGTCGCGGTGATCGTGGCGATGGCCGTCCACGGGCTCGTCACCAACCCGAACTACCAGTGGTCGACCGTGTGGGCGTGGCTGTTCTCCCAGTCGATCATGTCGGGGGTGCTCTTCACGATCATCCTCACCGTCCTCGCCATGCTGATCGGCACGGCCCTGGCGATCACGATGGCGATCATGCGCCAGTCGATCAATCCCGTGCTCAAGTGGGTGGCCACCGCCTACATCTGGTTCTTCCGCGGGACCCCCATCTACACGCAGTTGATCTTCTGGTCCCTGCTGCCCACCCTCTACCCGAAGCTGTCGCTGGGCATCCCCTTCGGCCCGGAGTTCGTCACCTTCGAGACGGCCGCCTACTTCACGCCGTTCTGGATGGCGTTCGTGGGCCTGGGCCTCAACGAGGGCGCGTACCTGGCCGAGATCATGCGCGCTGGCCTGCTCAGCGTCGACAAGGGGCAGTGGGAGGCCGCCACCGCCCTGGGCATGCCGCGCTCCCTGATATTCCGCAGGATCGTGCTGCCCCAGGCGATGCGCGTCATCGTGCCGCCCATCGGCAACGAGACGATCTCCATGCTGAAGACGACGTCTCTCGTGTCGGCCATCCCCTTCACGTTGGAGCTCACCTTCGTCGCCAGGCAGAAGGGGCAGGCGATGTTCGCGCCCGTGCCCCTGCTCATCGCCGCCGCGATCTGGTACTTGCTCATCACGACGCTGCTCATGTGGATCCAGTCCTACATCGAGAAGCACTTCGCCAAGGGCTTCGACCGGCGCGAGACGACGGGGGCCTCCCCCGCCCAGTCCGATTCGGACGACGAGCCCGCCCCCTCCCAGAACCGATTCCTGGATGTGACCCCATGACCCCTGATCCCTCCCCCCAGCCGATGGTGTCGGTGCGCGGCGTCCACAAATTCTTCGGCGACCTGCACGTGCTGCGCGGCATCGACCTCGACATCGCCAGCGGCGAGGTGTGCGTCATCCTGGGCCCCTCGGGCTCGGGCAAGTCCACGCTGCTGCGCTGCCTGAACCAGTTGGAGCGGATCAGCGCGGGCCGCGTGTACGTGGACGGCACGCTGCTGGGCTACCGCGAGGACGCCTCCGGCCAGCTCCACGACCTCAAGGACCGCGAGATCGCCGCGCAGAGGGCCCGCATCGGCATGGTGTTCCAGCGATTCAACCTCTTCCCCCACAAGACGGCGCTGGAGAACGTCATGGAGGCCCCCGTCCACGTCGCGAAGCAGCCGGCCGACCAGGCGCGGGCGCGCGCCCTGGAGCTGTTGGACCGCGTGGGGCTGGCGGACCGCGCCGACCACTACCCCGCGGAGCTGTCAGGCGGCCAGCAGCAGCGCGTCGCCATCGCCCGAGCCCTGGCGATGGACCCGGAGATCATGCTCTTCGACGAGCCGACGAGCGCCCTGGACCCCGAGCTGGTCGGGGAGGTCCTGGCGGTCATGCAGGACCTGGCCGCCTCGGGCATGACGATGGCCGTGGTGACCCATGAGATCGGTTTCGCCCGGGAGGTCGCCGACCACGTGGTCTTCATGGACGGCGGCGCGATCGTCGAGGCGGGGACCCCCGCCCAGGTCATCGACAATCCGTCCTCGGAGCGCACGAGGGAGTTCTTCTCGAAGGTCCTGTGACCGTGCCCGGCGCCGCCCGCGCGGAGGGAACCGTCGGACACACCCCGGCGTACTGGGCCGGGCCCCCTGGCACGGCCTAGTGTGGTGGCATGGTGACTACGTTCTGCGGGCGCAGCGGGCTGCGCGTGTCCTCCATCGGCCTGGGCACCCTCACGTGGGGGCGCGACACGGACGCCGCGGAGGCCTGCGAGATGCTGTCGCACTTCGTCGACGCGGGGGGCAATCTGGTGGAGTGCTCCCCCATGCACGGCGAGGGCAGGGCCACCGACGTGCTCGCCGAGGCGGTGGCCGCCGTGGGCCGCCACCGCGTCGTCCTCGCGTGGCGCGGCGCCTCGCGGCCCGACGCCGACTCGTGGAGGCCCGCCGGCGGGCGCGGCGACATGCTGCGCAGCCTCGACGACGCGTTGCAGCGCCTGGGCAGTGACTTCGTCGATGTGTGGCTGGTGTCGCCCGAGGCGGGCGTCCCCTTGGAGGAGACCCTGTCGGCGGCGGAGCACGCCCACCGCACCGGAAGGGCCCGCTACATCGGCATGGCCTCCTCGCGCACGTGGGACATCGCCGAGGCCGTGACGCGCGGCGCCATGCCCGGCGGGGCGCCCATCACGGCCGTCGAGGCCCCCCTGTCCCTGGTGGACACCCGGCTCGCGGGCCTGGTCGCGGAACTGGAGGACCGGGGCATCGGGTTCTTCGCGGCCTCCCCCCTGGCCGGAGGGGCGCTGACCGGCAAGTACCGGCACTCCACTCCCCCGGATTCGCGGGCGGCCTCCCCGCACCTGCGCCACCTCGTCGAACCGCACTTCACCGCAGCCGCCAGGGGCGTGATCGAGGCGACCGTGAGAGCGGCCGAGGGGCTGGACCGCACGGCCGCCGACGTGGCGTGCGCGTGGGCGAGCGGCTACCCGGGCGTGTCCAGCGCCATCATCGGCCCGCGCACGACCCGCCAGCTCGACGCGGTCCTCGAGCGCGAGGCGCCGTTGCCCGTGCCGATACGCCAGGTGCTCAACGAGGTGGCGGGATTGCGCTAGGCGCCGTCCGCGCCATCTGGTGTATCCTTCATCACGTGCGCACGCCCGTGATGATTGTGAGGCTCGGTGTATGGCGAAACGAGGGTTCCAGGGCGCCGTCCTGAAGGTCCTCCGCGCGAGGGAGTACCCGCTGGCGGTCGTGGAGCGGAGTCCCCTCACCCCTTCGTGCGTCCGCGTCGTCTTCTCCGCCCCCGAGCTCCTGGGCGCCGTCCCACTCTCCGCCGCCTCGTGGCTGCGCCTGTGGGTCCCCGATCCCGAGCGCCCCGATGTCGAGCACCAGCGCGGCTACACGATCGCCGCCCACGACGCGCGGGCCGGGACGATCGCCGTCGACTTCGTGCAGCACGAGCCGTCGGGCCCCGCCTCCACGTGGGCGGCCAGGGCGGAGGCGGGCGACCGCATCGGCGCGATGAGCATGGGGTCCACGGAGGTCTCCTTCGCCGGGCAGGACCAGCCGGAGGGCTACCTCATGATCGGGGACGCCGCCTCGGTGCCAGCGATCCGCTCGCTGGTGGCCGAGGTGCCCGCCCATGTGCCCGTCCGCGTGTACTTGGAGGAGCACTCGGACTCGGACCGGGATCTGCCCTTCGCCTCCCATCCCCGCCTCGAGGTGCGCTGGGTGCCCCGCGAGGGCCCGGAGTCACTGGCGCGCGCCGTCGATCCTGGCGACTACCGGGGGTGGTACGCGTGGGCGACGCCGGAGTTCCGCTCCCTCAGGGCGCTCAAACCCCGCTTGAAGGAATGGGGGCTGGCGAAGGGGCGCCTCCACGCGCAGGCGTACTGGATCGAGGGCCGGGGGCTGGGCCGCTCGCGCGGGGAGAAGCGCTGAGGCCGTCCCCGCGCGAGCGGATGGGGGTGTCAGGTCGAAACCATCCCCGTTGACGACTTCGACCTACCGTTACAGTTTAGCGTGTCCCATGACACCCCGAGGCCGTTGCCGCAATTCGGAGCACCCCCTCTGACCAGGTTAAAAGCCAGGCAAGGATGCCGAATAATCGCTGTTGATCTGGAACGACGACTGCCCTTTCCAGAAGGTCACGATTTGATTACGAAAGACCGGGGAACTGTGGGAATCCCAGTTGAGACGCGCCACAGGCGCCGAACTGGCATGATGGGGGCATGGCACTGTCGAAGAAGGTCCTGAGCCGCGACGAGGTCGTGGTCCGGCACATGCACACCCACATCAAGGTCCTCCTGTGGAGGATCATCGCTTGGCTCCTCCTGATCGCGGCGGCCGCAGTGGGCACGGTCTTCATCCCCGCCGACTGGCAGCCCTGGGCGGCCATCGCACTGTGGGCGCTGGTCCTGGTCGTGAGCTTCCCCCTGTTCTTCATCCCGTGGCTGCTGTGGTACATGCACACGTACACCGTGACCACGAAACGGGTGATCACCCGCCGGGGAGTCTTCCGGCGCACCGGCCACGACCTGCCGCTCACCCGCATCTCGGACGTGCAGCTGGTGAAGGACTTCAACGACCGCATATTCGGCTGCGGCACCCTGGCGCTGCAGACCTCCTCCGACGACCCGCTGCTGCTGCGCGACGTGCCGAAGGTCGAGATGGTCCAGGTCGAGATCTCCAACCTGCTCTTCGAGGACGTCCAGGGCGCCATCGACGCCGACCCCGACAGCTGAGGCGCCCGGGCCCGGCGCGGGCGAGCATTGGGGTAGGAAACGGTGCATTGGGACAGGTAAATAACCTGCTCCAATAGGTGGTTTCCTGCCCCAATGCCTTCCTCCGCTTCCGTGCCGCCAGCGCGCGCCCTGCCGGACTGTCCGCCTGATCGCCGGGTGCGGGAGGGGTGCTGTCGAACTGTCTGCCTGATCGCCGGGTGCGGGATGGGGCCTACTGGCGGCCCGGTGGCCGGGTGCGAGGCGGACGCACCGCTGCCGTATGCCCTCAGTCAGGTGCGGGTCGGGGTACATCACCACAATGGTCGCGCGATGGCCGGGCGTGAGCGAGCATTGGGGTATGCAACGGTGCATTGGGGCAGGTAAATAACCTACCCCAATAGGTGGTTTCCTACCCCAATGCCTCCCTCCGCTCCCGTGCCGCCAGCGCGCGCTCTACCCCAATGGTTGGTTTCCTACCCCAATGCGGCTCGTGGCGCCCGGGGGGCACTATGCCGACGAGGCGGAGAGCGTTCTCACAGCGATGACTCCGCCTTCACAGTGCTACCACACTGTCCAAGCGTTATCACACTTGCGAAGTGGCGGTATCCCTTTGAGAATCACCTCGCTTGCGGAACTACCCGAGCACTGCCGCTGCCGGGTCCGCTTTCCAATACAAAACTCCGGCCAGCGGATCCTGAATGACCCGATGCGGGTCGGAGCATGCCGGTATCCGATACGAAACTCCGCCAGGGACCATAGTCGGCCTAATACCGTTCCCGTCAGCCTGCTTTCCAATAGAAAAGGCCTTCGCCGTTTGAGCATGGCAGAAGCTGGTATAGGGTCGGGGGCTGCTGGATGATCGAGGTCGCTGTGCAATGGCGGACTGGGACGGCCCGACCAGCCGAACACGGCTCAGGCTATCCTTCCGCTCTTCGAGCACTGAAGGAGGGGCCGTCGACCGGTGCATCACCGTGACCGGAGTTGCCGCCGTTGCCGTTGCCGCCTCAGGGCCCTGCTGAACCACCCGTTCCCCGCAGCGCCATCATCACCGCCAACTCCTTCCGGGCCGCCCGCGCCCGCTTCGGCCGAGCCGCCGTGTCCGACGCGCGACTCATGGCGGCGCAAGTACTTCTGCACGTTCTGAGCACTGAACAAGTGGGACAGCGCCCCCAGGGCGAGTGTGACATCCCGTTCGGTCCAGTTGCCGCTGCTCTTCACGCTCCCCTTCGACCACCGCAGCCACTTGAAAAACAACCATGATCGCGAGTACCACCACACCCGCTTGCCGCACGTCGGACACTTCACTAGCCGACGGTCGTTCATAGCGCTCACGTACTCGTCCTTGAGCAGAACGCCGTCATATTTGCGGTGAGAGCGCTGCGCACAGCGCGATCAGTTGAAGCAGAAATAGAATCGAAATGGGAGTCTCTTTTCTGCGAATTTGGCTACTCGCCCTCGCGGAGTTCAGGTAGTCGAGGCGGAGCCTGTTGAAGACGAGGTTCTGCCTCCACAGCGCGGGATCGCTCGTCCGCAGGAAGGAGTCCCCGCTGGCCCAATCGTCCGGATCCTTGAGGCGGCTCCTGATGTTGATCAGGCTCTCGGTGGCGACGATGATACGGGGCGCCAGCCACATGGCCACGGCGACGACGACCACCCCGATCAGCGCGGCCATGGCCCACGGGTGGCTGTTGAGAACTGGGAACAGCGACCCCAGCGCTCCGACGATGTCACTCACGGCATCCTCACATTCCCCGCTAGCGGCGGCCGCATCAGCCCCTGCCCTACGCCCCTTCTGCAATCTGGCGGACCCTGCCCTTGCGCAGCACGTCCACCAGGAAGCGGCCCGTGTGGGACTCGGGGACCGCGCTCACCTGCTCGGGGGTGCCCTCGGCCACCACCTGGCCGCCGCCGGAGCCGCCCTCGGGGCCCATGTCGATGACCCAGTCCGCGCTCTTGATGACGTCCAGGTTGTGCTCGATGACGATGACGGTGTTGCCCTTGTCGGCCAGGGACTGCAGGACCAGCAGGAGCTTGCGGATGTCCTCGGAGTGCAGGCCCGTGGTCGGCTCGTCCAGCACGTAGACGGTGCGGCCCGTGGAGCGGCGCTGCAGCTCGGAGGCGAGCTTGACGCGCTGGGCCTCGCCGCCGGACAGGGTCGTGGCGGACTGGCCCAGCCTCACGTATCCGAGCCCCACCTCGACCAGGGTGTTGAGATGGCGGGCGATGCGCGAGATGGGCGCGAAGAACTCGGCGGCCTCGGCCACCGACATGGAGAGCACATCGGCCACCGTCTTGCCCTTGTACTCCACCTCCAGGGTCTCCCGGTTGTAGCGGGCCCCGTGGCACACCTCGCACGGCACGTACACGTCGGGCAGGAAGTTCATCTCGATCTTCAGGGTGCCGTCGCCCTTGCAGGACTCGCAGCGCCCTCCCTTGACGTTGAAGGAGAAGCGCCCGGGCCCGTAGCCGCGGACCTTCGCCTCCTGCGTCTCGGCGAAGAGCTTGCGGATCTGGTCCCACACGCCCGTGTAGGTGGCGGGGTTGGAGCGGGGCGTGCGGCCGATGGGCGACTGGTCGACGTGGACGACCTTGTCGAGGCCGCTGATGCCCGAAATGGTGCGGTGGCGCCCCGGGATGGTGCGCGCGCCGTTGAGGCGGGCCGCCAGGGACCGGTAGAGGATCTGGTTGACCAGCGTGGACTTGCCGGAGCCGGACACTCCGGTGACCGCGGTGAACACGCCGATGGGGAAGGACACGTCGATGCCGCGCAGGTTGTTCTCCCGGGCGCCCTTGACGGTGATGAGGCGCCTGCGGTCGATGGAGCGCCTGGCCGCGGGCAGGGCGATGGCGCGCCTGCCGGACAGGTACTGGCCGGTGAGGGACTTCTTGTTGACCAGCAGCGAGTCCAGGGTGCCCGAGTGGACCACCCATCCGCCGGTCTCGCCCGCGCCGGGGCCGATGTCGACGATCCAGTCCGCGGCCTCCATCGTCTCCTCGTCGTGCTCGACGACGATCAGCGTGTTCCCCAGGTCCCTCAGCCGCTCCAAGGTGGCGATGAGTTTGCGGTTGTCGCGCTGGTGCAGGCCGATGGAGGGCTCGTCGAGGACGTAGAGGACGCCGACCAGGCCCGAGCCGATCTGCGTGGCCAGGCGGATGCGCTGCGCCTCGCCGCCCGACAGGGTGCCGGCGGCGCGCGACAGCGTCAAGTAGGTGAGGCCCACGTCCACCAGGAAGTCGAGGCGGGCCGTGATCTCGGTGAGGACGGGGGCGGCGATCGAGGCGGAGCGGTCCTCCAGCTCCAGGTCCGCCAGGTGGGCGCGGGCGTCGGCGATGGACAGGTCGGACAGTTGCGCGATGGACAGGCCGCCCACGGTGACGGCCAGGACCTCGGGCTTCAGGCGCGCTCCGTGGCACGAGGGGCAGGGGACCTGGCGCATGTAGCCGTCGAGCTTCTCGGTCACCCACTCCGACTCGGTCTCCTCCTTCTTCCGCTCGATGTAGGCGACCGCCCCCTCGAATCCGGTCGTGTAGGAGCGCTCCCTCCCCCACCGGTTGCGGAACTTCACCTGGACCTCGTAGTCCTTGCCGTACAGGACGGCGTCCTTGGCCTTCTTGGGCAGGTCCTTCCACGGCGTGGACATGTCGAAGCCGAGCTCGGCTGCCAACGACTCCAGCAGCCGCTTGTGGTACTTGAAGTTGGTGCTCCACACGCCGACGGCGCCCTCGGCCAGGGACAGCTCCTCGTCGGGGACCACCAGTTCGGGGTCGACCTCGTTGCGGAAGCCCAGGCCCGTGCAGTCGGGGCACGCGCCGTAGGGGGCGTTGAAGGAGAAGGTGCGGGGCTCGATCTCGTCCAGGGACAGGGGGTGGTCGTTGGGGCAGGCGCGCTTCTCGGAGAAGCGGCGGCGCCGCGCGGGGTCCGCCTCGTCGAGGTCCACGCAGTCGATGACGACGAGGCCGTCGGACAGGCGCAGGGCAGTTTCCACCGAGTCGGTGAGGCGCTGGCGGATTCCGCTGCGCACGACGAGGCGGTCCACGACGACCTCGATGGTGTGCTTGAGCTTCTTCTCCAGTTTCGGCGCGTTCTCCAGGCGCACGGCCTCGCCGTCGATGATGGCGCGCGTGTAGCCGTCGGCTTTGAGCTCGTCGAGCAGGTCCTGGTACTCGCCCTTGCGGCCGCGCACGACTGGCGAGAGCACTTGGAAACGGGTGCCGTCGTCCATGGTGCGCACCCGGTCGACGATCTGCTGGGGCGTCTGGGCTTGGATGCGGGCCCCGCACTGGGGGCAGTGGGCGACCCCGGCGCGCGCGTACAGCAGGCGCAGGTAGTCGTGGATCTCGGTGATGGTGCCGACCGTGGAACGGGGGTTGCGGGACGTGGACTTCTGGTCGATGGACACCGCCGGGGACAGCCCCTCGATGAAGTCGACGTCGGGCTTGTCCATCTGCCCCAGGAACTGACGGGCGTAGGAGGACAGGGACTCCACGTAGCGCCGCTGCCCCTCGGCGAAGATCGTGTCGAAGGCCAGGGAGGACTTGCCCGAGCCGGACAGGCCCGTGAAGACGATCATCGCGTCCCTGGGCAGGGTCAGGCTGACATCCTTGAGGTTGTGCTCGCGGGCGCCCTGGATCACTAGTTGGTCATGCACCCTACGATCCTAGCGGGGCCCTGGGCAAATCCCGGGATGAGCGCTACGGTGGGGGCATGGCATATTTCGCAGTCGAATACGTGTACGACCCCTCGAAGACCGAACTCATGGACCAGGTGCGCCCCCGGCACCGCGCCTACCTGGGGGCGCTGCGGGACGAGGGGAAGAACCTGGGGTCGGGCCCCTTGTCTGGGGACGCGCCCGGCGCGCTCCTCATCCTCAAGGCGGACGCCGAGGCCGATGTGCTCGCCATGCTGGACGCGGACCCGTTCCACGAGGCGGGGGTCGTGTCCTCGCGCACCGTCCGCGAGTGGAACCCGGTGATCCGCCACTTCTGATCCTGCGGCGTGCGCGGGCCGTTCCGCCGGTCCATGGGGCTGGCGCGGCCGGAGCCTTGGCCGCGGCTGATCCGGTCCGTGCACCACATGACAGCAGGAGCGCGCAAGCACCCGTGCTGTCACCGCGCGCCCGTCAGGGCCCGGCGTGGAAGCGCCGGGCCCTCCTCAGCCTCAGTCCTGGGCCGCCGCTCCGCCCTCCTCCAGGGAGCGCCTGTAGGCGGTCCGGTAGAAGATCCTCTGCCCTGCCTCGATGAGCGCGCCCGCGCACATGCCCACGCCGACGATGACCGCCCACTCCCACGGCGTCGGCCACACCATCTGGAAGAAGTCCCGCACGGGTGCTAGGGCGACCCCCCCGACGGTGGCGACGGCGACGGCCGTCAGCAGCGCGCACTTGACGGGGGTCAGGGGCCTGGACGTGATGACGAGCAGCCAGATCGCGCCCACCATGAGGGCCAGGATCGCCGCAGTGGACTCGCGCGAGGACGGCGGGCCCTCCACGATGCCGAAGGCGGTGAGCGCGGCGGCGGCCAGGACGGCGCCCGTGGGCATCGCCAGTGACAGGGTGCGGCGCAGGAAGCCCGGCACGTAGCGGCGGCGGTTGGGCCACAGCGCCAGGAAGAACGCGGGGATGCCGATGGTGAGGGAGTCGATGTAGCTGAACTGGCGGGGCAGGAACGGGTAGCGCCACCCGACCAGGGCCGTGATGATCACCAGGATCGCCGCGTAGGTGGTCTTCGCCAGGAAGAGGCTGGACACCCGCTCCATGTTCGCGATGATGCGGCGGCCCTCGGCGACCACGCCGGGCAGCACGGAGAACTTCGAGTCCACCAGGACGATCTGCGCGATGGCCTTCGTGGCCTGGGAGCCGTTGCCCATGGCGATCCCCAGGTCCGCGTCCTTGAGGGCCAGGGCGTCGTTGACCCCGTCGCCCGTCATGGCCACGCAGTGCCCCCTGCCCTGCAGGGCGCCCACCATGGCGCGCTTCTGCTCGGGCGTGACCCGCCCGAACACGTCGTGGGAGGCGATGGCGCGGGCGAACTCCTCCGAGGCGGTGTCCTCGGGCAGCTCGCGGGCGTCCATGAGTCGGGGCTCGCCGCCCCCCGGCGCCGTGAGGCCGGCCTGGGCCGCCAGTGCGCCCACGGTGGTGGGGTTGTCCCCGGAGATGACGCGCACGTGGACGCCCTGCTGGCGGAAGTAGTCGAGGGTCTCGGCGGCGTCCTCGCGCAGGTCCTCCTCCAGTGTGATGACCGCGGCCGCGAGGCGCGCCTCGGGCAGCCGGTCCTCGACGAGCGCGGCGGGGGCGCTCACGAGGGCGACGACGCGCGCGCCCTGGCTGGCGGCCCCGGCGGCCAGTTCCAGGGCACGGGCCCCGCCCTCTAAGGCGCGGTCGATGACGATCTCCGGGGCGCCCAGGATCCACGCGGTGCGCCCGTCGCCCCACGCGCTCCACTTGCGCGCCGACGAGAAGGGCACGCCCCACGCCTGCGGGCCCAGGGGCGCGGGCGCCCCTTCCTCCTCCAGGTGGGCGGCGATGGCAGTGGCCGTGGCGTTCGTGCGGTCGGCCGAGGCGGCGGCCAGCGCGCCGAGGACCTGGTCCCGGTCCCCGGCCAGGACCTCGACGGAGCGCACCCGGATGCCGCCCGTGGTCAGGGTGCCCGTCTTGTCGACGCACAGCGCGTCCACGCGGGCCAGGACCTCCACCGCGGGCAGCTCCTGGACCAGCACGCCGCGGCGCGCCAGCGTGGCCGAGCCGAGTGCGAAGTTCATGGAGGTGAGCAGGACGAGCCCCTGGGGGATCATCCCGATGATCGAGGCGACCGACAGGACCAGGGCGTTGCGCCAGTCCCCGCCGTCCGCTCCGGCGACCCGGTTCTGGGACCAGAACGTCAGGACGACGACGGGGACCAGCAGGAAGGAGACGACCTGCAGGACCCGGTTGATGGACGCCTGGATCTCAGAGACGGTGCGCGTGAACTGGCGGGCGGCGGCGGAGATCCCCTGGGCGTACACGTCGGCGCCCACGGCGGTGGCGCGCATCGCCCCCGCTCCGGCGACCACGGAGGTGCCGGCCAGCAGCCGGTCCCCCGCCTGCTTCTTCACGGGACGCGACTCGCCCGTGAGCAGGGACTCGTCGACCTCGAGCCCGTTGACTTCCAGGGCCTCGCCGTCGACGGGGACCTGGTCGCCCAGACCCAGTGAGACGACGTCGTCGAGGACCACCTCGGCCGCCGGGATCTGCTGGGCGCTGGAGTCGCGCACCACGCGGGCGCGGGGGGCGTCCACGATGGCCAGGGCGTCCAGGGTCCGCTTGGCGCGCAGCTCGGAGACGATGCCGATGACCGCGTTGATCACCATGACCCCGCCGAAGATGCCGTCCTGGATGTGCCCGAAGAGCAGGACGATGACGCTGGCCCCGACGATGATCGCGTTGAACAGCGTGAACACGTTCTCCCGGACGATGGCGGCCAGGGAACGCGATGTCTGCTCGCGCACCCTGTTCACCTGGCCGAGGGAGACCCGCTGCGCGACTTGCGCGGCGGTGAGTCCTGCGGTGGTTGTTACGGCGTTACTCACGCGTTGTTCCTTCCTTGGTGGAGCTGGCGACGAGGGAGGCGACGACCGTCACGGCCAGGACGGAGACGACGACGCACAGGGACAGGGCCGAGGAGATCTCGGGCAGGGCGGTGAGCGGGGCGCCACCGGCTACGAAGGGCAGCGCGCCGCCGCGCAGGGCCTCGAGGATCAGTTTGACGCCGATGAAAGCGAGGACGGCGCCCAGTCCGAACCCCAGGTACACGAGCCTGGAGAGCAGGGAGTCGACGAGGAAGAACAGCTGGCGCAGCCCCATCAGGGCGAACACGGTGCACGAGAAGACCAGGAACGGCTCGGAGGTGACGCCGAAGATCGCGGGGATCGAGTCGAAGGCGAACATGAGGTCCGCCGAGCCCAGCGCCATGACCACCAGGAACAGCGGGGTGATGGAGGTGCGCCCGCCGTGGCGGTGGAGGAAGCGGTTGCCGGTGTAGCCGTCGGTGACGGGCAGGACGCGGCGCACCCGGCGGACGAAGCCGTTCTCCCGGTACTCCTCCCCGTCGCCGTCCCTGCCCCGCAGCGCCTCGCGGATCTGCGTGAACGCCGTCCACTCCAGCCACAGGCCGAACACCAGGAACACCGCGGAGAAGCGGCTCACCAGCGCCGCCCCCGCCAGGATGAAGGCGAGGCGCAGGACCAGGGCGATGACGATGCCGAAGAGCAGGGCCTTCTGCTGGTACTCCCTGGGCACGCGGAACGACTTCATGATGAGGATGAACACGAAGAGGTTGTCCACCGACAACGACCACTCCATCGCCCACCCCGTGTAGAACTCCTGGGCGTAGGCCGCGCCAGCGGCCAGCCACACCCCGATGCCGAAGAGCACCGCGAGGCCCGCGTAGAACAGCGTCCACCGCAGCGCCTCCCCCGACGACGGCGGGTGCGGCCTGCGCGCGTGCCCCGCGAAGTCGAAGGCGAACAACGCGAGCGCGATGACGGCGAGGACGGCCCACGCCCAGGGGTGGACGGTCATAGGGCGGCGTCTCCCCCGCGGTGCTCCTCCCGGGCGCGCTCCGCCTCCGCCTGCCGCGCCCTCGCCCGGCGCCCCGCCGAGACGGCCAGGGAGGCGGCGACGGTGATGGCGATGACGACGACGATGAAGCCCAGGGAGAAGGGGATCGACGGCTCGGGGACCGCGGTCCAGTGCTCGCCGCCGTTGATGAAGGGCAGCTCGTTGGTGTGCAGCGCGTGGTTGACCAGTTTGAAGCCGATGAACCCCAGGATCGCCGCCAGCCCGTAGTGCAGGTAGACGACGCGGTCCAGGAGGCCGTCGATGAGGAAGTACAACTGGCGCAGGCCCAGCAGGCTGAAGGCGTTGGCCGCGAACACCAGGTAGGGCTCCACCGTCAGCGAGTAGATCGCGGGGATCGAGTCCACGGCGAACATGACGTCGGCCGTGCCGATGGCGATGACGCACAGCAGCAGGGGCGTGACGTAGGTGCGCCCGCCGTGGCGGTAGAGCATGCGCGCCCCGATGAAGCCGTCGGTGACGGGGACGACCCGGGAGACCCACTTGACGATGGACGGGGGCCTGTACTCCTCGTCCTGGTGGGCGCCGGGGTCCTCGGCGCCCTCGCGGATCTGCGAGAACGCGGTCCACAGCAGCCACAGGCCGAAGGGGTAGAACACCCACGACCAGCTCTCGATCATGGCCTTGCCGACCAGGATGAAGGCGAGGCGCAGGACTAGGGCGATGACGATCCCCGCCAGCAGGACCTCCTGCTGGTTCTTCCTGGGGACGCGGAAGGCCGTGATGATGAGCACGAACACGAACAGGTTGTCGACGGACAGGGCCTTCTCGGTGACGTAGCCCGCGAAGTACTGCTGGCCGAAGTCAGCGCCCCAGACGGCCCAGACGAGGCCGCCGAAGGCGAGGGCGAACCCGATGTAGCCCAGCGACCACCACGCGGCCTCGCGGATGGTGGGCTCGTGGGGGGTTCGGACGTGGCCGACTATGTCGATGGTGATCATGGTGATGATGATCGCCGCTAGCGCGGCCCATCCGATGGCGTGGACCTCCACAGATATTCCTCCGGTACGGTTGGGGTACCGGAGGTCTCCTTCCGCCCTCTCCGGTGGGATCGGGCCGGTGGCACCGGAGGCCGTTGGGCCGTCGTGGTGACGATGCCACTGTTGGTGGAAGTACTCCCCTCCGCTAACGGGAACCAGGGTACCCGATGACGCAGGGCGGGCACGACACCGTCCGGGTGGTGTGCGTCGCGGCCCTACTGGGCGCGCTTCATGGCGCGCAGCTCTTTCTTGAGGTCCTCGATCTCGTCGCGCAGGCGCGCCGCGAGTTCGAATTGCAGGTGGGCGGCCGCCGTCATCATCTGCTCGGACAGCTCCTCGATGAGGGAGGCGAGGTCCCCCTGGGCGCGCCCGGCGGCGCCCCGGGAGCCCGCCGCGGTCCGCTCGGCAGCCGTCTTCTCGCGGCGGTAGCCGCCCTCGAGCAGGGACTCCGTGTCGATCTGCTCGCGGGCCAGCATGTCGGTGACGTCCGCGATCCGTTTGCGCAGAGGCTTGGGGTCGATCCCGTGCTCGCGGTTGTAGGCGATCTGCAGGTCGCGCCTGCGCATCGTCTCCGACAGGGCCTCGCGCATGGAGTCCGTGACGGTGTCGGCGTACATGTGGACCTCGCCGGACACGTTGCGGGCGGCGCGGCCGATGGTCTGGATCAGGGACCGGGTGGAGCGCAAGAACCCCTCCTTGTCGGCGTCCAGGATGGACACGAGGGAGACCTCGGGCAGGTCGAGGCCCTCGCGCAGCAGGTTGATGCCGACGAGCACGTCGAAGGCTCCCTGGCGCAGTTCGCGCAGCAGCTCCACGCGGCGCAGGGTGTCGACGTCGGAGTGCAGGTACTCGACCCGGACGCCGCGCTCGGCCAGGTAGGTGGTGAGCTCCTCGGCCATCTTCTTCGTGAGGGTGGTGACCAGCACCCGTTCGTCCTTCTCGACGCGGGCGCGCACCTGCTCGAGGAGGTCGTCGATCTGCCCTTCGGTCGGTTTGACGGTGACGAGGGGGTCGACGAGGCCAGTGGGCCGGATGATCTGCTCGACGACGCCGTCGGAGCGGTCGAGCTCGTAGGGGCCGGGGGTGGCGGACAGGTACACGGTCTGGCCGATGCGCGCGGTGAACTCGTCCCATTTGAGGGGCCTGTTGTCCATGGCGGAGGGCAGTCGGAAACCGTGGTCGACGAGGGTGCGCTTGCGGGACATGTCGCCCTCGAACATGGCACCGATCTGCGGGACCGTCACGTGGGACTCGTCGATGATGAGCAGGAAGTCGTCGGGGAAGTAGTCGAGCAGGGTGTGCGGGGGCGTGCCGGGCCCCCGCCCGTCGATGTGGCGCGAGTAGTTCTCCACCCCGGCGCACGACCCGATCTCGCGGAGCATCTCCAGGTCGAAGGTGGTGCGCATGCGCAGGCGCTGGGCCTCGAGGAGCTTGCCCTGCCCCTCGAACCAGGCGACCCTCTCCTCCATCTCCTCCTCGATGGTGCCGATCGCGCGCTTCATGCGCTCCTCCCCCGCGACGTAGTGCGAGGCGGGGAAGAGGTAGGTGCGGTCGACCTCGTCGATGACATCGCCGGTGAGGGGGTGCAGCACGGCCAGGGAGTCGATCTCGTCCCCGAACATCTCGATGCGGATGGCGAGCTCCTCGTACACGGGGATGATCTCGATGGTGTCGCCGCGCACGCGGAAGGTGCCGCGCGTGAAGGCCATGTCGTTGCGCACGTACTGCATGGCGACGAAGCGGCGCAGCAGGGCGTCGCGGTCGATCCGCATGCCGCGCTCCAGCTCGATCATGCGGGCCACGTACTCCTCGGGGGTGCCCAGGCCGTAGATGCACGACACGGAGGACACGACCACCGTGTCGCGGCGGGTGAGCAGGGAGTTGGTCGCGCTGTGGCGCAGGCGCTCCACCTCGTCGTTGATGGAGGAGTCCTTCTCGATGAAGGTGTCGGTCTGGGGGACGT
>ERZ772993.22-NODE-22-length-95944-cov-8.983074_pt1 | contig 95944 bp, 72 predicted proteins | sample MGYA00580670_ERZ772993 | MGnify/ENA primary metagenome ERZ772993 (study PRJEB29015, sample SAMEA2737936) | human oral metagenome | biome: human oral; feature: human-associated habitat; material: dental | place: China | collected 2136 ... | reverse complement strand
GGCCCGGGCCGCCGCGACCTGGGCGGCGGCCCGGCGGCGCGCCCGGCGGCGGACCCCCCGCACGCCGTCGGGCTCGGGCGGCGGCCAGGTCCCGGTCGCGCCGGAGGCGACCAGGGGGTTGGGCAGGTCCTCGTCGTAGTCCTGCAGGCCCGGCCCGTAGGCGTCCACCAGGTCCCGGCGCACGAGCTCGGCCAGGAAGCGGGACATGGGGCGCGGCGCCGTCGCCCGCCCGGCCAGGTGGGAGCCGGTCAGGAGCAGGTCGTGGCGGGCGCGGGTGAGGGCGACGTAGGCCAGCCTGCGCTCCTCGGCCAGAGCGAAGCGGCCCAGCGCCAGGGTGTACTCCTCCCAGGCGTCCTTGATGGCCGGGGCCTCGAGTCCGGCCGCGGCGCGCGCGAGCGGGGCGAAGGGCGGCAGGGTCCGGGCGTCGGCCCGCAGGGGGTGGGGCAGCTCCTGCGCGTCGGTCATCCACCCCCTGTCCGCCACGGCGAGGTCCTCGCGCGCCCGGGCGCGGTAGGAGGGGAAGACCTGCTCGACGAGGCCGGCGACGGCGACCGCGTCCCACTCCAGCCCCTTGGCGGCGTGGACGGTCAGCAGCTGGACCGCCCCCGGTTCGGGCTCGACGCGGGGGGCCTCCATGCCGTTCTCCCGCTCCTCGGCGGCGTCGAGCCACGCCAGGAAGCCGGCCGGGCCGGGGCGGTCCGTCTGCGCGGCGAACTGCTCGGCGACCTGCCGGAAGCGGTCCAGGGCCCGTCGCCCCAGGGGGTTGCCGACCCGGGCGGCGACCTCGATGTCCAGGCCGAGGGCCTGCTCGGTCAGGACCACCAGGTCGGGCAGGGGCAGGGCCAGGCCGGCGCGCACCCGTCGCAGGGCGCGGGCCAGGCGGACGGCGGCGCGGGCGCCGGCGCCGCTGAGCCCCGGGGCCCCGGGCGGCGCGGATCGGTCGCCGGCGTCCTCCCGGCGCGCCAGGGCCTCGATGGCCTCGGACAGCAGCGGCGCCTCCCGCTCGGCGTCCTCCTCGGCGCCGTCGGCCCGACCGGCCCCGGCCCCCTCGTCGCCCCGGCGGCGCGGGGCGCGGACCTGGTCGCGGGCCAGCGCCGCCAGGGCGGCGAGGTCGGCGGCGCCCAGCCCCTGGCCGGTGAGCAGGCGCATGAGCCGCTCGCCGCGCTCGGGGTCGGCCGCCACCGTCAGGGCGGCGCGGACGTCGGCGACCTCCGGCACGTCGAGCATGCCGCCCAGCCCGATCACCTCGTAGGGCACGCCCCGCTCCTCCAGGGCCTCGGCGATGGGGGCGATCTGGGCGCGGGTGCGGCACAGGACCGCCATCTGGGCGTCCGGGCCCCACCGCTCCTCCATGAAGGCGGCGATGGTGCGCGCCTCCTGGAGCGGGTCCTGCACGAAGGCGCCGACGACGCGCCCCTCCTGCGGGCCGGCCCCGGGGCGCTCGCGCAGCTCCTCGACGGGGATGCGGACCGCCTCGGGGTCCCCGGGCCGGGCCTCGCGGCGGCGCAGCGGCGAGGAGGTGACGTTGGCGGCCCGCAGGATCGCCCGGTCGTTGCGCCAGGCGGTGGACAGCGGCAGGACCGGGGACCCGGCGGCGCCGTCGGGGTTGAAGCGCTCGTGGAAGGCGTCCAGGGCCCCGGCGCTGGCGCCCCGCCAGCCGTAGATCGCCTGGTTGGGGTCGCCGACGGCGGTGACCCCGCTCCCGGCGAAGAGCGCGGACAGCAGGCGGATCTGGGCCACGGAGGTGTCCTGGAACTCGTCGAGCAGGACGGCCCGGTGGCGCTCGCGCAGCTGCCGGGCGACCTCGGGCGCCTCCTCGGCGATCCGGCAGCCCAGGGCGATCTGGTCGCCGAAGTCGAGCAGGGCGTGGCGCCGCTTGTAGTCCCGGTAGGCGGCCACCGCCTCCAGCATGCCCAGGCGGTTGCCCAGCGCCTCGGGCGCGCCCCGCACCAGGGTCCTGCAGCCGCGCACGGACCCGATGCCCTCCATGAGGGCGACGAGCTCGTCGAGGCGCTCGGCGGCCTCGTCCACGGTCAGCAGGTTCTCGCTCAGGGCCCCCTCCAGCGCCAGCAGGACCGAGGCGGCGGCGCCGGGGCGGTCCACCGGCAGGGGCGCGGTGCGCTCCTCGACGATCCGCACGGCGATCTGCCAGGCGCGCGCCCCGGTGATGAGGGTGGAGTCCGGGTCGACGCCTATGCGCAGGCCGTGCTCGCGCACGAGCGAGCCGGCGAAGGCGTTGTAGGTGGCGATGACGGCCCCGGCCTCCTCGTCGAGGCGGACCAGGCCGGAGCCGGCCAGGCGGGCCAGGCGCGCCGCCACCCGCTGGTCCAGCTCGGCGGTGGCCCTGCGGGTGAAGGTCAGGCCCAGGACCTGGTCGGGGCGCACCTCGCCGCGCACGACGAGGTGGACCACGCGCTGGCTCATGGTGGCGGTCTTGCCGCTGCCGGCCCCGGCCACGACGAGCAGGGGGGTCAGCGGGTGGGCGATGATGCGCGCCTGCTCGGGCGTGGGGGGCGGCACGCCGAGGATCTTGGCCAGGGCCCGGGGGCCGGGGGGCGGGGCGGTGCTCATGCGACGACCCTGCGGCCCTCGGGCCGGATCGGGCAGGAGTCCCTGACGGGGCAGGTGCGGCACTGCTCGCCGGCGCGGGCCGCCAGCACGGGGCCCGTGGCCGCCAGCGCCGCCTCGCGCAGCATGTCGCGGGCCCAGTCCTGCCCGGTGTCCGGATCGGGGCTGGGGGCCAGGGCGGCCCCGGCCGGCGCCATGACGGGGGCGCCCCGGTTCTTCTTGGGCGGCTCCTTGCCCAGCAGGACCAGGGCGCCGCCGTCGACCTCGTAGCCCAGGGCCTGGAGGGCCAGGCGGTAGACGGCCAGCTGGGGGTGGCGGGCCGGGTCGGCGGGGACTCTCCGGCCGGTCTTGAAGTCGATCAGGCGCACCCGGCCGCACCCGGGCCCGGCCCCGGGGTCCGCGCTCCCGGCCGGGCCGGGCGCGTCGAGGTGCTCGAGGCGGTCGATGCGCCCGGCGACCAGGACGGGCAGGGCCGGGCCCGTCCCGGCGGGGTCGGGCAGGTTCAGCGCGGCGCGCACGGGCAGCTCGGCCCGGGCGACGGGCGGGGCCTGGCCCAGGTAGGCGTCCAGGCGCTCGACCATGGCGCGGGCGCGCCCGGCGCGCACCGACCCCAGCCACGTGTCCGGGTAGGCCAGCTCGGGCAGGCACTGCTCGAAGCGGGCCATGAGCCCGGCCCCGCGCAGGCCGTCCCGCTGCGCCTCCTGGGCCAGGCGGTGGACGAGCTCGCCCAGGACCTGGGCGCCCGAGGTCGCCCCGCCCCCGCCGACGCGGGTGAGGAACCAGCGCAGCGGGCACAGCAGCAGGGCCTCGACGTCGGAGGGGCTCACCCGCACCCGGCGCCCCGGGGCCACCAGGGGCGCGCTCGAGGTGGGCCCCTGCCGGCCCGCCCAGGCGGCGGGGTCGGCCCCGGGCGCGCCGGCGTCGGCCAGGACCGCCAGGATCCGGGTCGCCCGGCGGGCGCGCTCGCGCTCCACGGGGCCGGCGGCCGGCAGGTTGCCGTCGAGCGCGGCGCGGCGCAGCCGGGCGACCAGCCCCCGCAGGGTCAGGTCGTCGACGTCGGGGGCGACGAGGGGGGCCCCGTCGACGTCGACGACGTCGGCGCCCGCGGCGCGGGCGATCTGGATGAGGAAGGAGGAGGGGGCGTCGTCCTCGTCGGCGACGGCGGTGACCAGCAGGCGGCGGGTGGCGCGGGTCAGCGCCGCCAGGAGCATGCGGCGCTCGTCGGCGCGGACCTGGGCGCGCGCGGAGGCGGGGTCGGTCCGGGCCCGGGGCCGCCCGGCGGCGTCCAGGCCCAGGCGGTCCAGGACGGCCTCGACCAGCAGGCCCGAGCGCGTCATGGTGTCGCGCAGGCGCAGGTCGGGCCAGGCGTCGCGCCCCACCCCCATGACCGCCACGACCTCCCACTGGGCGCCGACGGCGGAGGCGGGGGTCAGCACGGCCACTCCCCCGGGCCGCGACCCGTGGGGGGCCACGGAGTCCGAGGGCAGGGCCTCGGCGTCGAGCTCGGCCAGGAAGGCGGCGGCCCCGGCCCCCGGGTGGCGCTCGGCCCACACCTCGGCGCGCTTGAACAGGGCGGTGACCACGTCCAGGTCCCGTTCGGCGGCCTCGGCCAGGAGCGGCTCGGCGCCCGCGTCGGCCCCCAGGGCCGCGGCGCGCCACCGCCCGGCGCAGCCCGAGGCGTCCCACACCGCCCACAGCAGGGCCTCGGCGTCCACGCGCGCCGGGGGCTCCCCGCCGGGCTCCCCCCGGCAGACCCGGCGCGCCGCGTCCACGATCCCGGCCGCGCCCACCAGGCGCGCGGCCTGACCGGCCAGGGGCTCGTCCGCCAGCTCCTCGGCCAGGGCCGAGGCCGCCTCGGGCGAGGCCAGGGCGGCCAGCAGGTTCTCGTCGGGGCCGCCCGGGGCGGGCCGGTCCCGGCGCAGTCGGCGGCGCAGCCGGCGCAGGTCCAGGGCGCTCAGACCCACCAGGGGGCCGGTGAGCAGGTCGAGGGCGCCGGAGCGCTCGGGCGGCTCCCCCTGCGCCCCCAGGCGCCCGTCCAGGGCCGCCCGCGCCGCGGACAGGATGGCCCCGGCGGCGTTCTCGGCGCGCAGCAGCACCGCCGGCGTCGTCGTGGCCAGCGGCACGCCGCGGCGGCGCAGCTCGCGGGCCACGGCCCGGGCGCGGTCCGCCGAGCGCACGACGACGGCCATGGCGTCCCAGGCGGTGTCGTGGTGGACGTGCTCGCCGCGCAGCGTCCGGGCCACGTGCGCGGCCTCCTGGGCGGGGCCGGAGGCCACGAGGACCTCCACGCCGCCCGGCCGGGCATCGCCCGGGCCCGCACCGCCCCCGGCGCCGTCCGGCGCGCCCGGCGCCAGGCGGTGGGAGGCGGTGCCGGTCACCGGGATCCGCCCGGCCTGGTCGCGCCACACGGCCCGCAGGGCCGGGGTGCCGCGGTGGGAGGTGCGCAGGATGAGGCGCTCGGCGGCCAGGCCCGAGCGGTCCTCGGCCTCCACCAGCAGGCTCGGGCTGCCCCCGCGGAAGGTCTCGACGGCGAGGTCCGGGTCCCCCAGCACCACGACCTGGGCGCGCCGGCCGTCGGCGTCGGGGCGGGCGAGGGCCGCCAGGAGGCGGGCCGTGGCGGCGGTGCAGTCCTGGTAGTCGTCGACGACGACCAGGTCGGGCACGGGGCGGGCCCCGGTCACGCCCCGGGCCCCCCACGCCTCCAGGGCCTCCACGGCGCGGTCCTGGACGCGGGCGGTGTCCATCCGGCGGATCTCGCCGCGGCGCTCGGCGGTGGGCCTGCCCTGGGCGTCCCAGGTGCGCAGGAGGGCGGAGGCCGGGCCCCACAGGGGCACGTCCAGCTCGCGCCCCAGGGCGGCCAGGGCCCCGGCCCCCACGCCCAGCTCCCCGGCGCGGGCCAGCAGGTTGCGCAGCTCGGTGCGGAAGGCCCGGGAGGCCACGGCCTCGGGCGGCAGCCCCGGCCACTGCTCGGGGCGGATGAGGGCCGCCAGCGCGGCGTCCTCCTCGGCGCCGGCCAGCAGGACCGGCGCGGGCAGCGGGTCGGGGCGGCGGGTGAGGAAGGCGGTGAGGACCGCGAAGGCGTAGCCGGCGGGGGTGCGCACCCTCACGGCGCCGTCGGCGGGGCCCGGCCGCGCCAGGCGCGCCGCGCGGGTGCGCAGGGCGTTGGCGCGGGCCCGGGTGGGCGCCAGGAGCAGGGCGTCGCGGCCCCGCCGGGCGGCGTCGAGCAGCAGGTGCAGCGCCAGGCAGGTCTTGCCGGTGCCGGGGGCCCCCAGGACCACGAGGTCGGCGCCGGCCCCCACCCGCCCGATCACCTCCCGCCCCGAGGCGTCCGGGTCCGGGAGGGGCTCGAGCGGGACGGGGGGCAGGAGCCGCACCGGGGGGAGGCGTCCGTCGTCGTCCATGGGCCCATCAGACCACGCGGGTGCGACGCGAACCGGCGCCCCCGCCGACGGCGCGCGCGCAGGGCCGCGAGGCGCCCCTCACAGGGAGGCGACGAGCGCCGGGATGTTCACGACGGGGCCCAGCAGGCCCTCGACCATGAAGCCCTCCGTGGTGCCGTGGTCGAGGAAGGCGCGCATGAGGTCCGCCCCGGGGCCCGCCATGCGCACCGGGCCGCCGGCCAGGTGGCGGGTCAGCAGGGAGCGGAAGGCCCTGACCCCGCGGTAGTAGTCGGACTTGTACTTGGTCATGGCGCCGTCGGCGTAGGTGATGACGAAGCCCTCCTCCCGGTCCTCCTCCGCCCGCCGGGCGCGCCGCGCCAGCGCCGCCAGGGCGTCGTCGTCGGCGGCCGGCGACAGGACCTCCACGGGCGGGCAGACGAAGCCGAAGTCCTCGGCCAGGTCCCGGCGCAGCCCGTCGAGCAGCACCATGTCCTCCTGGTTGCGGATGGCGTCGAGCAGCACCACCTTGTCGTCGCCCTCGTCGATGATGTGGGGGTCGCGGCGGCTGATGACCTCGAAGGTGAGCGAGACGCCGGCCTCGGCGATGCGCTCGGCGAGCTCGTCGGCCCTCCCGCCCAGGTGGGCCTCCAGGAGGGAGCGGGCGTGCTCGGAGTAGGCCGTGACGCCGGACTTGGAGAACACGCGCAGCCGCCCGTCGACGACGCTGACGATGCCGAGGTAGCCGTTCCACTTGCGGCGCACGGTCAGGGGCCGCCCGGCCCCGGCGCGCACGACCTCCTCCAGGTCCGCCGGGCCGGGGGCCTGGCCGATGTTGAAGAACTTGTCGTAGCCGCGGGCCACGACCTCGTCGTCGGCCTCGCGCAGGAACAGCCCCCGGGCCCGGCAGCTGGTCTCGTCCCAGATGCCCTTGGCGAAGGCCCGCTTGGTGAAGTTGCAGGCGAGCACGCCGGGCAGCCCCTCGACCCGGCGCACGCGCACCTCCGGGTGGGCGCTCATGCGCGACACGAGGCTGGTCGGGTCGGCGGCGGCGCCGACGGGCTCGACGCGCTCCTGCTCGAAGGCGCGCAGGGTGCGCGCGCCGTCGGCGCCGATCTCCAGGACGGCCAGGTGCCCGCCGTCCTCGACCCGGTGCTCCAGGGTGTACACGTTGGGCGCGGCGTGCGCGGGCCCCGGCTCCTCGGAGCGGGCCCCGTTGCGGTGCCCGTGGACCTGGAGGATCCGCGGGTGGGACAGGCGCTCCTCGACGGCGCGCGCGTAGCTCGAGCGCCCCTGGAAGGCGGTGGAGCGGTCGGAGGAGCCGAGCAGGAGCTGGAGCATGGGGACCTCGGTGAGGTCCCAGGCCAGCAGGCCGTCCTCGCCCTCGACGGCGATGCGGTCGATGGTGGCCGGGTCCAGGCCGGCGTGGGTGATCAGGATGTGCTCGCCGGCCAGGCGCAGGCCGACCAGGGGGACCATGCGCGCCAGGAGCGCCTGGATCTCGCCCCGGCTGCGCCCGGCGGCCAGGATCTGGTCGCGCGAGGCGCGGGTGTCGGGCCAGCCGCCGGCGCGGACCTCGCCGATGAGCATGCGCATGTGCTCGTCGTGGTTGCCCTCGACGAGGACGACGTTGTCGGGCACCGCCCCGTCCTGGACGATGAGGTCCATGACGCCCGCGGCGTCGGGGCCGCGGTCGAACAGGTCGCCGACGAAGACGAACAGGGCGGCGGGGTCCCAGCCCCCGTAGAAGTCCTTGACCTCGGCCAGGGCGCCGGCGCAGCTCTGGACGTCGCCGATGACGACGACGCGCTCGTAGCCGGAGGCGTCGATCTCCCCGATCGTGTTCAGGCGCCGCACGTCGTCGAGGCGCACGACCCGCTCGGTCACCGAGGCCGCGCCGCCGCGGACCCGGGCGGCGATGTCCGCCACGACCCGGGGCTCGACGTAGCCCAGGGCCCCGCGGCGGGTCTCGTTGCGCTCGATGAGCTCGGCGTCGGTCAGGTCCCCCTGGACGTCGACGACGTAGACCTCGTAGCCGCAGCGCCGGGCGAGCGAGGCGAATTCGCGGTAGCTCTTGCGCGAGGGGTTGGTGCAGTCGAGCAGGAGGGTGGCGCCCTGGCGGATCCGGGAGGCGACGGCGGCCTTGAAGGCGGCCACGACCTGCTTCTCCGCGCCGAAGGTCATGGACAGGGTGGGCGCGCCGTCCAGGTCCGTGAAGGTGGCCGAGAACAGGCGTCGGAAGTCGTCCAGGCCGACGGCGAGGTCGCCGAGGCGGTGACGGCGGATCAGAGTCGACTTGCCCGCGCCGGGTGCCCCGCGCAGGACGAACATGGTACGCATGTGCGCACCTCCTCTCGGACGGCGGGGCCCGGGCCGGGGCCCCTCGCAGAGCCCCCGCCGGGCGGCGGGGGCGCGCCGGTGACGGCGGGGCCACAGGATACCGTCGAGCGCCGGGCGGCGGCGCGCCACTAGGATCTGCGCCACGGGCGCGCCCCGCCGCGCCCGACGACGAATCCAAGGAGCATCATGCAGGTCACCATCGGCATCAAGCACTCCGGTCGCGAGCTGAGCCTCGAGACCTCCGCGAGCCAGGACGAGGTCCTGGAGATCCTGGCCGGCGCCTCGACGAAGGACGTCGCCCTCGCCGACGACAGGGGCCGCCGGGTCTTCGTGCCGGCCGGGTCCCTGGCCTACGTCGAGCTCGGCGAGGCCGCGCCCCGTCGCGTCGGCTTCGGCATCTGAGCCCCGCCCGGCCCCGGGCGCCCCGGCTCCGCCCGGCCGGCCCGCGCGGCCCGGGCACGGGCTTTCAGTAGCGCAGGCCCAGGCTCCGCATGCGCGTCACGGCGCCCTCGGAGAGCACCGCGTGGACGTCCTCCAGCCCGGCGGCGCCGTCGAGCAGGGGCGGGAAGGAGGCGAGCATGCGCTGGAGCGTGCCGATCTCCTCCCCGACCACGCGCCGGCCCCACAGCCCCAGCCGGCCCGCCAGCTGCGGATCGGAGTCGATGCCCGGCACGAGCGCGTCGGCCGCGAAGCGGGTGAAGCGGTCCTCGACGAGGGCCCCGCCCAGCCCGCTGCGCAGCGGCTCGGACAGGCCCGCGGCCAGCGTCCGGCAGAAGTCCGCCAGCAGCCCCAGCGCCAGGTGGGTCTTGAGCAGCCGCTCGGCCCAGTCCAGCGGGCGCAGCCGCTGGTCGAAGTCGCCCAGCGCCTCCATGAAGGGCTCGGCGGCCGCGGCGGCGTCGGCGCCCACCGAGGCCGCCAGCGCCCCCAGCCCGTCGAGGGCGGCCACCCGCTCGGCGCTCATCCGCAGCATCTCGCCGCGCTCGGCCATGGACGGGGCCCTGTCGGCGTCCTTGGCGTGACGGATCGAGGACACCGTGCAGGAGTAGACGACGACGCCCAGGACGCTGCGCTCGTGCTCGGACAGAATGGGGGGCGCGTCACCGCTACCGGGGACGGTCGCCGCAGCAGGAGGAGTCATGGCTCAAGCCTAGGGCTCGCGCCCCCGGCGGTCGCGCCGCGGTGACTTCGCCCACGTCGGACCTGTGCAGCCCGCCACCAACCGGGTCACGACCCGCCGGAGAGCGCTACCCTGAAGCCCGTCCACGGCTGCCCGGTCGTCCAGCAGGCACGCCCGCCGGTCGACCCGGCGCACGATTCACGATCGGCTGCCACCCGCGACCGCGTCGCACCCGCGCCCGACCCGTCGGCCGGGCGGCGCCCCGCCAGGGCGGACTCCCGCGCGGTTTCGCGCCCGGGCGCGGGCGGGGGCGGGGAAGTGGCGGCCGGTCGCGGGCGCCCGCCGGGCGTGGGGGGCGCCGCCCAGGTGCTGGGGCCCGCGGGGAGCGCCACCGACATCGACGAGCGTCGGCGCGAGCGGGCGCGCGCGAAACGGAGGCTGGCTCTCACGCGCACGGCCTCGGTCCTGGGCGCCCTCGCCGCCGTGGCGCTCGTGGTGTGGGGGGTTTTCTTCTCCCCGCTCTTCGCCCTTTCGGCGTCCAGCGTGCGCGTGAGCGGCGTGGAGGGGACGTCCGTGGACGCGGCGCGCATCGCCTCGGCCGTCGCCGCTTTCGAGGGCACGCCGATCACCCGCCTGGACACGGGGAGCGTGCGCGAGGCCGTCATGGCGGATGTGGCCGTCAAGGACGCCGTCGTCTCGCGCAGGTGGCCGAGCGGGCTGATGATCGAGATCACCGCGCGCCGGGGCGCCATGTACGAGGCCGGGGGATCCGGCTACGCGCTGGTGGACTCCGAGGGCGTCGCCTTCGCCACGGCCGACGCCCCGCCCGCGGGGCTGCCCCTGGTGTCGCTGCCGGAGGGGGACCGCCAGCAGGCGGCCGCGGACGTCCTGGAGGCGTGGGACGCGCTGGACGGGGGAGTCCGCCAGGAGGTGGAGTCCCTGGCCTCGGACGGCGCCCAGGTGACGATCGCCCTGCGGGGCTCCAGGACTGTGAAGTGGGGCACCAGGGGGCAGGCGGTCCCGAAGGCCCAGGTGCTGGCGGCTCTGCTGGCGCAGAGGTCGGCCTCGACCTACGATGTGTCGGTCCCGGCGCGGCCGGTGACCAGTTAACACGCGGGTCGGCCGCGTGTTGTCTTGAAGACGGGGGCACGGGGCTCTACCGTCTTCCCGACATACAGCACGTACAACATCAACCTTCCACTAGAGGTTGAAGGTTTGATGCAAGGGAGACATCCATGGCTTCGCCGCAAAACCACCTGGCAGTGATCAAAGTCGTTGGCGTCGGCGGCGGTGGCGTCAACGCCGTCAACCGCATGATCGAGGTCGGGCTCAAGGGCGTGGAGTTCATCGCCGTGAACACCGACGCCCAGGCGCTGCTCATGTCCGACGCCGAGACGAAGCTCGACATCGGCAGGGAGCTCACCCACGGCCTCGGCGCGGGCGCGGATCCGTCGGTCGGGCGCAAGGCCGCCGAGGACCACGTCGAGGAGATCACGGCTGCCCTCGACGGCGCGGACATGGTTTTCGTCACGGCGGGCGAGGGCGGCGGGACGGGCACCGGCGCGGCCCCCGTGGTCGCCAAGATCGCCCGACAGGGCGGGGCCCTCACCGTCGGCGTCGTCACGCGGCCCTTCTCCTTCGAGGGGAACCGCCGCGCGGCCCAGGCCGAGACCGGCGTGGAGACCCTGCGCGGCGAGGTCGACACCCTCATTGTCATCCCGAACGACAGGCTGTTGGAGATCTCGGAGCTCAACATCTCCGTGCTCGACGCCTTCAAGGCCGCCGACCAGGTGCTGCTGTCCGGCGTGCAGGGGATCACCGAGCTCATCACGACCCCCGGCCTCATCAACGTCGACTTCAACGATGTGAAGTCCGTCATGAAGGACGCCGGCAGCGCCCTCATGGGCATCGGCGCTGCCACCGGCGAGGACCGCGCCACCCGGGCGGTCGAGACCGCGATCTCCTCGCCGCTGCTGGAGGCCTCTATCGACGGCGCCCACGGCGTGCTCATGTTCTTCCAGGGCGGCTCCGACCTCGGACTGCGCGAGATCTACGACTCCTCGCAGCTGGTCCGGGAGGCGGCGCACCCCGAGGCGAACATCATCTTCGGCAACGTCATCGACGACTCCCTCGGCGACGAGATCCGTGTCACCGTCATCGCCGCGGGCTTCGACGACGTCGTGGCGCCCCCCGTCTCGCACACCGCGACCATCCCGGCGGTCCCCGCGATCCAGAAGGCCCCGGGGGTGTCCTCCCTGCGCCCCGCCCCCGCCTCCGACGGGGGCCGCGAGTCCGGCACCCTGGGCGACATCCCCGCAGTCAACCTGCGCCGCAACGCCCAGCACCGCGCTGAGACCCCGGCTGTGCGCTCCGCGCCGACGACCAGGCCGGTCCCGGTCGAGGTCCCGGCCGTCGCCGAGTACGCCGAGGAGCCCTCCGAACCGGCGTCCTTCGAGGTCCCCCGGGTGTTCGAGGATCCGGCGGAGAAGGAGCTCGACATCCCGGACTTCCTGCGCTGATGCGCTCCCTGGCCCCCCTCGGCGGTGCCCGGGTCTTCCTCACCGAGGCGGACCCGGGCACCGGCCCGCTCGTCGGCAACGTCTCATTGGGCGTCGGCGACGACCCGGAGGCCGTCCACGCGCGCCGCCGCTACCTGTCCGCGCGCCTGGGCGCTCCGATCGTGTGGATGGACCAAACCCATTCGAGCGACGTGGCCGTGGTCGGCCTGGGGGAGATGGGGCCGATCATGCGCGCCGGAGGCGCCTACGCCCCCCTGGACAGCCGCTGCGAGGGCGAGTACGGGCCCGTTCCGGCCGACGGGGTCGTCATCGACGCCCGGGGGTGGGAGGGCGCGCCCGCGCTGGCCGTCATGACCGCGGACTGCCTGCCCGTCGTCCTGTCCGCAGACGGGGGCCGCGTCCTCGCGGCGGTGCACGCCGGGCGCAGGGGGTTCCTGTCCGGCATCCTCGTCGCGGCGGTCCGCGCTATGAGCGGCTTGTGCGCCGAGGCCCCCGCCGCCCTCATCGGCCCCGCCATCTGCGGGCAGTGCTACGAGGTCCCCGGATCCATGCGCGACGAGGCGGAGGCGGAGGCGGAGGGCATCGGCTCGCGGACCCGGTGGGGGAGCGCCGGCCTCGACCTGCCGGGGGCGGCGCGCCGCCAGCTCGAGGCCATGGGGTGCCGGGTCGCGGTCGATCCCCGTTGCACCCTGGAGGACGCCTCGCTATTCTCCTTCCGGCGCGACAGCGCCTGCGGGCGCCAGGCGCTGGTGGTCGCCGCCGCCTGAGTGTGGCGACATGCCGCCCGGGCTGCGCGGACTCGGGCCGACCTGGCATTAGTTTGTGCATATGCGATCGGCGAAGGAGGAATAATGAGCGAATCGTTCGGTGCGCGAGCGCGCAAGTTCATGGGGTGGTACTCGCCCGATGCCGAGGACGACGAATTCGATGACTACGACGACATGGAAGAGGTTGCCCCCGTGGCCGACATCACACCAGCGACCCGTCCTTCCCTGGCGCCGGTCCGCCGCCCCGAGCCCATCCCCTCCGAGGAGCTCTCGCGCATCCTCCCCGTGCACGCCACCGCGTTCTCCGACGCCCGCGTCATCGGCGAGGCCTTCCGCGAGGGCACGCCCGTCATCCTCGACCTCACCGACGTGAGCTACGAGGAGGCCCGCCGCCTCGTCGACTTCGCCGCGGGCCTGACCTTCGGACTGCGCGGGGTGCTCGAGAGCGTCACCGACCGCGTCTTCCTGCTGTCCCCGAAGAACGTCGAGATCCCGGGCGAGGCCATGGGCGCGCGCCGTGGCGCCCTGTACAACCAGGGCTGAGGCCGACGGTGTCCGTAGCCGTCGCGTGGGCCGCGCACTCCGTCTACGTGATCGCGAACCTCTACCTCCTCGTGCTCCTGGTCAGAGTGGGCCTGGACTGGGCGAGGTTCTTCGCCCGCTCCTGGCGCCCCTCGGGGGCGGCGCTGGTCCTGGCGAACGCGGTCTACGCGCTCACCGATCCGCCGCTGCGCTTCCTGCGGCGCTTCATCCCGCCCCTGCGGTTGGGCTCGGGGATGAGCGTGGACATCGGGTTCGTCGTCCTGTGGGCCGTGATCATCGTCATCCAGCGGTTCGCGGCCGCCTTCGCCGTCGTCGCGCTATGACGGGCCCTTCCGCAGCGGCGCCCGGACCGGAACACCGCGCCACGGGGGTGATGTGTGTTGCTAGTGTGACGATTTCGGATATTATTCACGTGATGTGTAAGCGGGCGGCCCCCATTCGGTCGTCCAGGAGCGCTGCAGTAAGAACCGCGGTGCCACCAACCCATACGACCGAAAGGCGATGAAATGGCCCTGCTCACCACTGAGGACGTCCTCAACAAGAAGTTCCAGTACGTCAAGTTCCGCGAGGGCTACGACCAGGTCGAGGTCGACGAGTTCCTCGACGAGGTCGTCTCCACGATCTACGCGCTCCAGATGGAGAACCAGGACCTCAAGGAGAAGCTCGAGGCCGCCGAGCGGCGCGTCGCCGAGCTCAGCGACGGCGAGTTCAAGGCCCCCGCGCAGCCCGCCGCCCCCGCGGTTCCCGAGCCCGCCGCCGTCCTGGCGGCCGGCGCCCCGGACGCCGAGTCCGCCACCTCGATGCTCGCCCTGGCTCAGCGCGTCCACGACGAGTACGTGCGCGACGGCGAGGAGCAGTCCGCCAAGATCATCGCCGACGCCAACGCCAAGCGCGACGAGATCATCGCCGACGCCCAGAAGCAGCACGAGACCATCCTCACCCAGCTGGATCAGGAGCGGGAGCTTCTGGAGAACAAGATCAACGGCCTGCGGACCTTCGAGTCCGAGTACCGCTCCAACCTGCGCGGACACCTCGAGTCGCTGCTCGCCGAGGTCGGCTCGGACGGCGACAACTGAACCCAGCCCGCTCCCCGCTGGCGGTGGCGCACGCGCGGCGCCGCCAGCGGTTACACTGAGCCCCATGCCCTCACGCGCCCCCAACCGCAACGCGGTGTGCCTGGCGGTCCTGCTGCTCGCCGTCGCCGCCGACCAGATCACCAAGTGGTGGGCGCGATCCGCCTTGGCCGACGGGCGCTCCATCGCCCTCGTCGGCCGGTTCCTGCGCCTCGAGCTCGTGCGCAACCCCGGCGCGGCGTTCTCCGTCGGATCAGGGCGGACGTGGATGTTCACCGTCCTCGCGGTCGTGATCCTGGGCGCGATGGCCTGGCTCTACCGGCGCTCCGCCGACACCGCCACGCGCGCGTCCATCGCCCTGCTGGCGGGCGGCGCCGTCGGCAACCTCATCGACCGCCTCTTCCAACCCCCTTCCTTCGGACAGGGCCACGTCATCGACTTCATCGGCTACGGCGACTGGTTCGTCGGCAATGTGGCCGACATCTGGATCGTGGTGGCAGCTGCCGCCTTGGTCCTCTCCCTGGCGCGAGAGGGCGGCGGGGGCGCCGCCGCCCATGCGGGGAAGGACTCCGGCGGCGCCGGGGGCGGCGCGGCGAAGCCGGCCGACGGCTCCACGGAGCGCGGGGGCGCCCCGGAGGCGCCCCCTGCGGCAGCGGCGGGCGGCGCCGATGAGTGAGGGCCGCCTGCTCCCCGTGCCCGACGCCCTCGTCGGGGAGCGCGTGGACGCCGCCCTGTCGCGCATGCTCGGGATGAGCCGCTCGAAATGCGCTGACCTGGCGGCCCAGGGCGCGGTGACCCTCAACGGGCGGACCGCCGGCAAATCCGACCGCCTGGGCGCCGCCGACATCATCGGGATCGACATGCCCGACCCGGCCGTCAAGGCGGTCCCCGTGACCGGGATGGACATCCTCTACGACGACGAGGACATCGTCGTCGTCGACAAGCCCGTCGGGGTCGCGGCGCACACGGGCCCCGGGTGGGAGGGCCCGACGGTCCTGGGCAACCTCGCCGCCGCGGGCTACCGCATCACCACCCACGGCCCGCCCGAGCGCCAGGGCATAGTCCACCGCCTCGACGTGGGCACCTCCGGGGCCATGATGGTCGCCAAATCCGAACTCGCGTACTCCGTCATGAAGCGGGCCTTCAAGGAGCGCACGGTCACGAAGGTCTACCACGCGGTGGTCGCCGGACACCTGGACCCCGCCTCGGGCACCATCGACGCGCCCATCGGCCGCCACCCCTCGCGGGAGTGGCGCATGGCGGTCATCGACGGCGGGAAGCGCGCCATCACCCATTACGACACCCTGGAGATGATGGCGGGCGCGTGCCTGGCCGAGATCCACCTGGAGACCGGGCGCACCCACCAGATCCGCGTCCACATGGCGGCCGTGGGGCACCCCTGCGTGGGCGACGCCTTCTACGGCGCGGACCCGGGCCAGGCCGAGCGGCTGGGCCTGGCCCGCCAGTGGCTCCACGCCGTCGAACTCTCCTTCGCCCACCCGCGCACGGGAGCGCCGACGACGGTGCGCAGCCCCTACCCGTCCGACCTCGCCGCCGCCCTCGAGCTCCTGCGCCACCCCTGAGGGCCCGGTGGGCGCGCCAGGGCCGGCCGGAGCGGCCATCCGGCGCGCGCGACCGGCCGCCCGCCCCGCCGGCACGTAGAATCGGACCATGGCGTCTGACCCCTTCGTGCACCTCCACAACCACTCCGAGTACTCCATGCTGGACGGAGCGGCGAAAACGCAGGCGATGGCCCAGGAGGCTGCCCGCCTCGGCCAGCCCGCCATCGGCCTGACCGACCACGGGTACCTCTTCGGGGCCTACGACTTCTACACGAACTGCGTGTCCGCGGGTGTCAAGCCCATTATCGGCCTCGAGGCCTACGTCACCCCCGGGACATCGCGCTTCGACCGCCACAAGGTCACATGGGGCGAGCCGTGGCAGCGCTCCGACGACGTCAGCGCCGGCGGCTCGTACAACCACCTCACCCTGATCGCCTACAGCACCCAGGGCATGCACAACCTGTTCCGCCTGGGGTCCTACGCCTCGACCGACGGCCAGTTCGGCAAATGGCCCAGGGCCGACAAAGAGCTGCTCGCCAAGTTCCACGAGGGGCTCATCGTCTTCACCGGCTGCCCCTCGGGCGCGGTCCAGACCCGCCTGCGCCTGGGGCAGTGGGACGAGGCCGTGGCAGAGGCCGCTGAACTGCGCGACATCTTCGGCCCCGAGAACTTCTACGTCGAGGTCATGGACCACGGCATCGACATCGAGAGGCGCGTACACTCCCAGGTCCTCGAGATCGCGCGCCTGATGAACGCGCCCCTGGTGGCCACCAACGACTCCCACTACGTGAAGAAGGAGGACCGCAAGATCCAGGACGCCCTCCTGTGCATCAACTCGGGGGCGCGCATCAACGACCCCGACCGCTTCAAGTTCGACGGCGACGGCTACTTCATCCGCTCCTCCCAGGAGATGCGCGAGCTGTGGAGGGAGCTGCCCGGCGCCTGCGACGCCACCCTGGAGATCGCCGAGCGCTGCGACGTCCGCTTCACCACCACGAAGGAGGGCGCCAACTACATGCCCGACTTCCCCGTCCCCGAGGGCGAGGACAAGACCTCCTGGTTCGTCAAGGAGGTCGAGCGGGGGCTCAACGACCGCTTCCCGGGCGGCATCCCCGACGACGTGCGCGAACAGGCGCAGTACGAGGAGGACGTCATCATCTCGATGGGCTTCCCCGGCTACTTCCTCACTGTCGCCGACTACATCAACTGGGCCAAGTCCCAGGGGATCCGCGTGGGGCCGGGGCGCGGCTCGGGAGCCGGTTCGATGGTCGCCTACGCGATGAAGATCACAGAGCTGAACCCCTTGGAGCACGGGCTCATCTTCGAGCGCTTCCTCAACCCGGAGCGCATCTCGATGCCCGACTTCGACGTCGACTTCGACGAGCGCCGGCGCGACGAGGTGATCGCCTACGTCAAGCGCAAGTACGGCGAGGACCGCATCAGCCAGGTCGTCACCTACGGGACGATCAAGACCAAGCAGGCCCTCAAGGACTCGGCGCGCATCCTGGGCAAGGACTTCAAGATGGGCGAGCAGCTCACCAAGGCGCTGCCCCCCGCCATCATGGGCAAGGACATCTCCGTGGCGGGGATCTTCGACCAGGGCGACAAGCGCTACGGGGAGGCCGCCGAGTTCCGCAAGTTCTACGAGGACAACCCCGACACCCACGAGGTCGTCCAGTACGCCCTCGGCCTGGAGGGGCTCACCAGGCAGTGGGGCGTGCACGCCTGCGCGGTGATCATGAGCTCCCACACCCTCACCGACATCATCCCCATTATGAAGCGCCCCCAGGACGGGGCCATCATCACCCAGTTCGACTACCCGACGTGCGAGACGCTGGGCCTGCTGAAGATGGACTTCCTGGGCCTGCGCAACCTCACGGTCGTGTCCGACGCGCTGGAGAACATCGCGATCAACGGGAAGGAGGACCCCGACCTCGACCACATCCGCTTCGACGACGCGAAGACCTACGAGCTGCTGGGCCGGGGCGACACCCTGGGGGTCTTCCAGCTCGACGGCGGCGGCATGCGCGACCTGCTCAAGCTCATGAAGCCCGACAACTTCGAGGACATCTCCGCCGTGGGCGCCCTCTACCGCCCCGGCCCCATGGGCGCGAACTCGCACACGAACTACGCGCTGCGCAAGAACGGGCGCCAGGAGATCACGCCCATCCACCCGGAGCTGGCCGAGCCGCTCGAGGAGATCCTGGGGACGACCTTCGGTTTGATCGTCTACCAGGAGCAGGTCATGCAGATCGCCCAGAAACTGGCGGGCTACACCCTGGGGCAGGCCGACATCCTCCGCAAGGCGATGGGCAAGAAGAAGAAGGAGGTCCTGGACCAGCAGTTCAAGGGCTTCCGCCAGGGGATGGTCGACAACGGCTACTCGGAGGAGTCCATCAAGGCCCTGTGGGACGTGGTCGTCCCCTTCTCCGCCTACGCGTTCAACAAGGCGCACTCCGCCGCCTACGGCCTCGTGTCGTACTGGACGGCCTTCCTCAAGGCGAACTACCCGACCGAGTACATGGCCGCCCTGCTGACCTCGACGAAGGACAACAAGGACCGCCGCGCCCTGTACCTGGCCGAGTGCCGCCACATGGACATCACCGTGCTGCCCCCCGACGTGAACGCCTCGATGGGCAACTTCGCCCCTGACGGGGAGGCCATCCGTTTCGGACTCAGCGCCGTCCAGAACGTCGGCGGCCCCGTGGTCGAGGCGATCGTGGGCGCCCGCGAGGAGAAAGGGCGCTTCGCCTCCTTCCAGGACTTCCTGGACAAGGTCCCGCAGGTCGTGTGCAACAAGCGGACCATCCAGTCCCTGATCCGGGCGGGTGCTTTCGACTCGATGGGGCACACGCGCAGGGCGCTGCTGGCGCGCTGCGACGAGGCCGTGGACGCGGTCATCGACGTCAAGCGCAACGAGGCGATCGGCCAGTTCGACCTGTTCGGCGGGCTCGACGACGGCGCTGGCGGCTCCTCGCTGGCGATCGACATCCCCGACCTGCCCGAGTTCGACCGGAAGCAGAAACTGGCCGCCGAGCGCGAGATGCTGGGGCTGTACGTCTCGGACCACCCGCTGCGGGGCCTGGAGGGGGCGCTCGCCCGCCACCAGGACTACGAGATCGCCCAGGTGGTTGGCTCGGAGGGGGCCATGGCCGACCGCGTCGTCAAGATCGCGGGCCTCGTGTCGGGCGTGACGACGAAGGTGACGAAGCAGGGGAACGCGTGGGCGATCGCCACCATCGAGGATCTTTCGGGTTCGGTGGAGGTCCTCTTCTTCCCCCGCGCCTACGAGTCGATCTCCACCTACCTCGCCCAGGACGCGATCGTCGGCATCGAGGGCAAGGTCAACGTGCGCGACGAGGGGATGGCGGTCTACGGGCAGTCGATGACACTGCTCGACCTGTCGAGCGAGTCGGACGCGCCGCTGGACCTGCGCCTGCCCGCATCGCGGTGCACGGCCAAACTGCTGACGGACCTCAAGGGCGTGCTCGAGTCCTACCCGGGCGCCTCGCCGGTGCGCCTCCACGTGAGGGAGCCCGGGCGCGAGACCGTGGTCGAACTGGATCCCCGTTACCGCGTGGCGCAGACGAACGCGTTCTTCAGCCACATCAAGGCGGTCGTCGGCGCGGGCGGGGTCATCGGGCGCTGAGGGGGCGCTCCCTAGTCGGCGGAGCCGACGCGGGCGGCGCAGACCCCCCAGGGGGCGTCGACCTCGACGAGGTCGCCGGGGGAGAGGCGCCGGCCCCGGCGGACCTCCGTGGCCCCGTTGACGCGCACATCGCCTCCCTGGACGAGTCCGCGGGCCTGCGCGCCGTCCTCTGCCAGGGCGGCGAGCTTGAGGAACTGGCCCAGGCGGATCTGCCCGCGCACGGGGATCTCCGGCGTGTCCGTCACAGTGTCTCCTTTTCAGCGGTGGCACCATTGTTGCATTTCGCGCGCCGATGCGTCACAAGTATCCTGGACCCAACGATTACTGAGGAGGAGCCGTGGGCGTCCACGACGACGACATCGATGCCGAATTCGCGAGCCTGGTGGCCCGGATGGGGGACCCCGCCGAGGCGGGGGGCCCGCCAGGACCCGCCCGCGGCCCCGACGACACGCCGGTCGACGAGTCATTGCACCTGGACGGGGGGAGGCTGTCGGTCGCGCTGGTCCTGGCCCCCATCGCCCACCCCGAGGTGCTGCACTCGCTGCTGGCGCTGTCGGACGTGCGCGAGTCGGTGGTGCGGCTCAAACCGTGGACCGCCGTGTGGCTGCGCGTGGAGACGACGCCCACCGACGAGGAGGAGCTGGACGTGCTGCTGACGGGCACCCGCCCGATGCCGGACGCCGTCGACCGCGTCGCCCGCGCCGTGTCGGGCCTGTCGAAGTACGGGGCCGTCGCCCTCATGTCCTGGCTGGTCGAGGGGGACGGCGTGGAGCCCGGAGTGTCCGGGCGTATCTCGGCCCAGCGCTACGTGGCGGGCGAACCGGAGGAGACGATCCCCGCTGGGCTGCTCATGGGATCGATGCCGCAGGCCACCGAGGATCTGCTGCTCGGCCGGACGACCCCCGCCGACTACCCGGACTCGGTGAGCGCCGAGGGGGCGCGCAGGGGCGGGGGCCCCTTCGGATGGTTCAAGAGGAAGAAGTGAGCGCGCGCGGATTCACCGTCCTGCCCGCCGTGGACGTCACAGGTGGCGCGGCGGTGCGCCTGAGCCGCGGCGTGGTCGACTCAGGCGCCTCCTGGGGGCCCCCGGCCCAGGTCGTGCGCGCGTTCGCCGGGGTGGGGGCCGCGTGGGTGCACCTGGTCGATCTCGACCGCGCCTACGGGCGCGGAGACAACGACTCCGTCATCCGCGAGACGATCAGGGGCGCCGGAGTGGACGTCGAGCTGTCGGGGGGAGTGCGCGACGCCCAGTCGCTGCGCAATGCGCTGGAGATGGGCCCCGCGCGCGTCAACATCGCCACCCAGGCGCTGGCGGACATGGACTTCGTGTGCGGCGCGGTGCGCGACCTCGGCCCGCGCGCGGCGGTCTGCCTCGACGTTGAGGGCGAGCGCCTCAGGGCCCGCGGCGGCGGGCGCGGCGGGGGGCTGTGGGAGGCCATCGACGCCCTCAACCGCGCCGGTGCGCGCCTGCTCGTCGTCACCGACGTCCACAGGGACGGCATGATGGCCGGGTCCAACATCGAGTTGCTCCAGCGCGTCAGCGGAGCCACGGACGCGGGGATCCTCGCCTCGGGGGGCGTGGACTCCCTCGACGACCTGCGCGCCCTGGCGGCCGTCGACGGAGTCGAGGGCGCCATCGTCGGCAAGGCCCTCTACGAGGGCGCCTTCACCCTGGGAGAAGCGCTCGAGGCCGTGTGGGAGGCACGGCAATGAGCGGGGGAACGGGGCGGGCCGTGCCGGGGCCCAGCGATGAGCAGAGGGCCCGCCTGGCCGCCAGGCTGGCGATGCCCGCCCGCGACCGGTCCGACGCGGGCCAGGCGCTGGGGGCTACCTCCGCCGCCCTGGCGCTCGGGGAGGGCGCGGACAACGGCGCCGCGCGGCTGGAGGCGCTGGCCGCTGCCCTGGCGGACGAGCGCGTCGTCGTCCCCGTCGCCGTCGAGCCCGGCCCGGGCACGGACGGCCACCACGCGGAAGGCCGGAACAGCGCTCTGACCGGCCCCGTCGCGTTCGAGCGGGCGCCCACTCCGGCGGGCCCCGCCATCGCCGTGTACTCCAGCGCCGCCGCCCTTTCCGCCCACAGGCCCGGGGCGCGGCCGATGGGCATGGATTTCCGCACCGTCGCCCTGGCCGCCCTGGTCGAGACCGGCGGGCGCGCCGTCATGGACCCCGGAGGCGCCTCCGTGCTCCTGCCCAGGCCGGCGGTGGCCGCCCTCGCCCAGGGGGACCAGTGGCTGCCACCCTGGCGGGACGGGGCGCTGCGCGCCCTCCTCCTCGAGCGCGCGCGCCGCGCCTGCCCGCGTGTGGCCGACGTGCGCCTCTCCTACGCGGGGGAGGGGGCCACCCGGGTCACCGCCGTGATCGACGCCTGCGGGGGCGGACCGGACCTGCGGGGGGCAGTGGGGGAGGCCCTCGCCGAGATCGGCGGGATCCCGCGCCTCGTCGCCGCCGCCGATAGGGTGGAGCTGGTGCCCGTGATCGCGGAGCCCCACCAGTAGGAGCGCCCCGCCGCCGCGGGCGCCGACGACCACACAGGAGCTGGCATGGACTGGACCACGACGCGCAGATCCTCCCACGTCGGCTACGTCGTCCAGGCGATCGTCAACAACCTCGCGCCGCTGCTCTTCGTCGTCTTCTCCTCGCGCTACGGCATCGGCCTGGCCCAGCTTGGGGCGCTCGCCTCGTTGAACTTCGGCGTGCAGCTGGCCACGGACCTGGCGGCGGCCGCGGTCGTGGATCGCGTCGGGTACAGGATCCCGATGGTCGCGGCCCACGTCCTGAGCGCGGCCGGCCTGGTCGCGCTGGGCGTCCTCCCACTGCTCGCCGCCCACACCTTCGCCGCCCTGTGCGCCGCGGTCGTCGTCTACGCGGTCGGCGGGGGACTGCTCGAGGTGGTCGTCAGCCCCGTCGTCGAGCACATCCCCGACGACTCGCGCCCCAAGGCCGCGGGAATGGCCCTGCTCCACTCCTTCTACTGCTGGGGACAGCTGGGGGTCGTCCTGGTCACCACCGGGGCGCTGGCGGCGGTGGGGGAGCAGTGGTGGCCGGCGCTGCCCATCGCCTGGGCGTGCGTGCCGGTCGCCAACGGGATCGTTCTGGCGCGCGCGCCCATGCCGGAGACGGTGCCCGGGGCGCACCGCACGCCGCTGCGCGAGCTGGGGCGCTCCGGCGCGTTCCTGCTCGCCCTGGCGCTCATGGCGACGGGCGGGGCCGCCGAGCTCACGATGAGCCAGTGGTCGTCCTTCTTCGCCCAGCAGGGCGCGGGCGTGGCCAAGCAGGTCGGCGACGTCTTCGGCCCGGGGCTCTTCGCCCTCCTCATGGGCGCGGCCCGCGCCTGGCACGCCACCGCCGGGGCGCGCTTCGACCTGCGCCGCCTGCTGATGGCGTCGGGAACGGGCGCGTGCGCGTGCTACCTCCTGGCGGCTCTGGCCCCCTGGGCGTGGCTGTCCCTGCTGGGCTGCGCGGGCACGGGCCTTTTCGTCGCCCTCATGTGGCCGGGCACCTTCTCCTTGACGGCGGCCCGTTTCCCCGCCGGGGGCGCGGCGATGTTCGCGCTCCTCGCCCTCGGCGGGGACCTGGGGGCCGCGGTGGGGCCCAGCGCGGCCTCCCTGGTGGCGTCCGCCTCGTCGGCGCTGGGCGCTCCCGCGGCGCTGCTGTCCCTGCCCGGGGGCGGTCTGCGGACAGGACTGCTCGTCTGCGCCCTGGTCCCCGCGCTATTCGCGATGGGCGTCGCCCGATGGGAAGACTAGTATCTTTGCCATAGTGTCGTATATAATTGACATACTGGAAGGGGCTGCGATGGCGAAAAACCTGCGGATGAAGGCCGCGAGAGCGGGTCGCGGCCTGAGCCAGGCCAGTCTGGCCGAACAAGTCGGCGTCACACGCCAGACCATCAGCGCCGTTGAATCCGGTGACTACAACCCGACGATCGCGCTGTGCGTCCGGATATGCCGGGCGCTCGGCGTGACCCTCGATGATCTTTTCTGGGAGTGATGACGATGTCGATTGTGGCAGTGGGGGACAATGGGTACGACGAGCGTCAGGTCCTGCTGCGCGGCAAGATCTCCAACGCCTGCCTGGCCGGGGTCCTGGCGACCGTCCTCGTCAATGGCGCGGTCAACGACGCCTTCGGGCCGTGGGGCCCGGCGCTGCTCCAAGCATCCGTCGTGGCGTCCGTGTGGATGACGGTCTTCGTCGTGTGGGCGATGGGCACAGGCGCGTACTTTGGCAGCGGCGGGCCGGCCTCCCGGGCGCGGTTCGGGTACCTCCTGGCGGCGGTCGGCGCGGTGGTCGCCGCCGTGCAGGGCTGGAGGCTGTGGGGGTCGCCGGAGTTCCTGGAGCGCGCCCCGACGATGCCCGTGTGCGCCTTCCTGGTCGTCGTCGGCGTCGTGACATTCATCGCCGAGCGTCGCGAGGCGCGCGGACAGGCGGATGCCAGGGGCGCCGAGGACGTGTGACCAAGGGCATCGGCACTGCGGTTTCGCCCCGGAGCGCCCTTTTTGCTAGGCTTGACGCTGACCGTCCGGGTTCACGCCCGGAATGCAAGCGGAGGAATCCCACCTGGATCCCCGCCCGGCGCCCCGGATGAGGGGACCGCCGGGACACGGCCCACGGGGTCGGTGAGGGGATCGGGTTCGACGGCGGGCCCCGGCGCGCCATCGGTAGTGGGTACCTCCGTGCGCGCAGCGTAACGGAGGTTCTTCGTTATGCGAAACAATCCGTGGAAGGAGCCACCCATCAGCGAGACTCGCATCAACGAGCGAATCCGAGTCCCCGAGGTCCGCCTCGTGGGGCCCGGCGGGGAACAGGTCGGCGTCGTCCGAGTGGAGGACGCCCTGCGCCTGGCCGAGGAGGCCGGGCTCGACCTCGTTGAGGTTGCGCCGAACGCCAAGCCGCCCGTCGCAAAACTCATGGACTACGGCAAGTACAAGTACGAAGCCGCCCAGAAGGCTCGCGATGCCCGCCGCAACCAGGCGAACACGCAGCTGAAGGAGATCCGTTTCCGACTCAAGATCGACGACCACGACTTCGCGGTCAAGAAGGGGCACGTCGAGCGCTTCCTCTCCGCCGGCGACAAGGTCAAAGTCATGATCATGTTCCGCGGACGGGAGCAGTCCCGCCCCGAGGCCGGGGTCCGCCTGCTGCGGCGCCTGGCCGACGAGATCGGGGATCTGGCGACCGTCGAGTCGATGCCGCGCCAGGACGGGCGCAATATGACGATGGTCCTGGCCCCCACCAAGCGCAAGGCCGAGGCCTTGAACGAGCAGCGCAAGCGCCGCGAGGCCGAGCGCGCCGAGCGCCGCGGCAAGCGGGCGGAGCGCGCCAGCAAGGACCAGGCCCGCGCCGCCTCCTTCCGCGCTGAGGACAAGGACTGATAGGCGACGCCCGTCGCCTCATTCACGAAGGAACGAACAATGCCGAAGAACAAGACTCATTCCGGTGCCAAGAAGCGCTTCCGCACCACCGGCTCGGGCAAGATCATGCGCGAGCAGGCCGGCGCCCGCCACCTGCTGGAGCACAAGTCCAGCCGCAAGACCCGCCGTCTGGCCACCGACCAGGTCCTCGAGACCGCTGACGTCAAGCGCGTCAAGCGGCTGCTGGGCAAGTGAAGCGGCAGAGTTAAGGAGTAGAAGAAATGGCACGTGTCAAGCGTTCTGTCAACGCGAAGAAGAAGCGCCGCACCGTCCTCGAGCAGGCCTCCGGCTACCGCGGCCAGCGCTCGCGCATGTACCGCAAGGCCAAGGAGCAGGTGACCCACTCCTTCGTCTACGCCTACCGCGACCGCAAGGCCCGCAAGGGCGACTTCCGGCGCCTGTGGATCCAGCGCATCAACGCCGCCTCCCGCGCCGAGGGCCTCACCTACAACCGCTTCATCCAGGGCCTGAACCTGGCCGGCGTCGAGGTCGACCGCCGTATGCTGGCCGAGCTCGCCGTCAACGAGCCGGCCGCGTTCACGGCGCTCGTCAAGGTCGCCAAGGAAGCCCTGCCGGCCGACGTCAACGCCCCCAGGGCCTGACGCAGGTGCCCCCCTCCTCCGGGTGCCCGCCAGTGCTCGACAATCCGCGCTCCGACAGGGTGCGCAGGGTTGCCGGCCTGGGCGGGCGCTCGGCGCGCTCGCGGGCGTCGGCGGTCCTGGTCGAGGGGCCCCAGGCGGTGCGCGAGCTCCTGGCCCACCGCCCCGCCTCCGTCCGCGACGTCTACATCAGCGCGGCGGCCCGCCTCGCCCACCCCGGTATCGCGGGAGCCGCCCGCAGCGCCACCCGGTGGGTCCACACCGTGACCGACGAGGTCGCCGCCGCCCTCAGCGCCGACTGCCAGGGGGTGTGCGCCGTCGCCTCGGCCGACGCCATCGTGCGGGAGTGGCCCGCGGACGGGGGCTTCTACGTCATCATCGCCCAGGGGCGCGACCCCGGGAACGTGGGCACCATCATCCGCACCGCCGACGCCATGGGCGCCCGGGCAGTGCTCACCGTGGCGGGCACGGCGGACGTCACCAGTCCGAAGGTGGTCCGCGCCAGCGCCGGCTCGGTCTTCCACCTGCCCGTCATCCCCCATCCGGCCTTCGGGGCCGCCGTCGACGCCCTCCACGCCCGCGGTGCGCGGGTGCTGGGCACATCGGGGGGCCCGCGCGCCGTGCCCCTGCCGGCGGTCGAGGAGGAAGGCGCCCTCGCCGGGCCCCACGCCTGGGCGCTCGGCAACGAGGCGCGCGGCCTGGACGCCGACGAGATGGCCGCCTGCGACCTCCTGGTCGCGATCCCGATGACCGGGCTGGCCGAGTCCCTCAACGTCGCCTCCGCGGCGGCGGTCTGCCTCTACGCCTCCCAGCGCGCCCGGGGCGCGGGGCGCCAGGACGGCGCGGTCGACGGGCGCGGAGGGGCGCGCGCCGGTACGGTGGTGCGATGGCACGACTGAGGGACATGGACGAGTCCCAGCTCATCAGGGCGTTCCGCGCCCTGCTGCCCGTCGGCGGGCGCACTCTGGTCGGCATTGGCGACGACTGCGCCCAGATCGCCGCCCCGGAGGGCTCCTTCCTGGTGACGACCGACGTGATCGTGGAGGACCACCACTTCCACTCCTGGTGGTCGGCGCCCTACCAGATCGGCGCGCGCGCAGCCGCGCAGAACCTCTCCGACATCGCCGGAATGGGCGGCCGGGCCTCGGCGCTGGTGGTGTCCGTGTCCGTGTCGAGGGACGCCGGCGCCGACTGGCTCCTCGATGTGGTGCGGGGCCTGGGGGACCGGGCCCGCGAGGCGGGGGCGGGCGTGGTCGGCGGCGACCTGTCCGGCGGCGACCGCCTCGTCCTGTCGGTCACCGCCTTCGGGTACTGCCAGGGCAGTCCCGTCCTGCGCGACGGCGCGCGCCCCGGCGACACCGTGGGCGTGGCGGGGACGCTCGGATGGTCCTACGCCGGGCTGGACCTGCTGCGCGGGGGAGTGGTCCGCCCGGGGCGGGAGCCCGAGGCCCTGGCGCCTTTCGTGCGGACGTACTGCGCGCCGCGCCCGCCCCTCGAAGCGGGGCCGGCCGCCGCCAGTGCCGGCGCGAGCGCGATGATGGACCTGTCCGACGGGCTCGCCATGGACGGCGGGCGCATGGCCCGCGCCTCCGGGGTCGTCATCGAACTGGACCGGCGCGCTCTGGGGCGCGAGGCGGAAGCCCTGGTCGGCGCCGCCGCGGCGTGCGGCAAGGACCCCCTCGACTGGGTGGTCGGCGGGGGCGAGGACCAGGGGATCCTCGCGGCCTTCCCCCCTGGGACCGCTCTGCCCGACGGCTTCCGCGCCGTGGGCGCCGCCCGGGCGCCCCGGGGCGGCGAGGAGCCGCACATCCAACTGGACGGCGCGGAGGTGTTCGGGCCGTGGGACCATTTCGCGGGCTCCGGCGCGGACGAGTCTGACCAGATACCAGGAATCGGTTGACGATTCGGTCGATGTACTGACACAGTGGGAACATCCATAACGCAGATTCAAGGAGATCTTCATGAGTGACCCGCAGAATCCGCCCCAGGCGCCGTACCCCGGCGGACAGGGCGGCCAGGCCGGTGGGTACGGGCCCGCCCCGCAGCAGCCCTACGCGCAGGCGGGCGCCGCCCAGTCGGCGCAGGGGCAGGCGTATCCGGGACAGGGGCAGCCCTACCCGGGCCAGCAGCAGGCCCAGGGGCCCTACGGCGCCGCGCCCCAGCAGCCCCAGCGCGCCCAGACCCCGGTCGGGCACCAGATGCAGACCCTGTTCTCCCCGGCGGGCCTGACCACGCTCTGCCTCGAGCTGGCCGTCGTCTTCGGCGTGGGGCTGGCCGCGTCGCTGATCGGCTACATCTCCTTGGCCAGTATCGTCTCCGGCGGGTCCTTCATGCTCATCCCCGTGGGGATCGGCGCCTTCACCGGGGCCGGATGGTCCGTTTCGACCACCTTCCTCGGCGCGAGCTACGGCATGATGACGATCGCGGTTCCCTGGACGGTCATCGTCGTCGAGGCGATCGCCCTTCGCTTCGTGCTGAACAAGAGGGTGTGGGAGGACGGCACCATCCGCGAGTCAGTGCCCACAGGGGTGCGCAGCCTCGTCGAGGGACTCCTCGTCGCACTGGTGATGACGCTGCTCACAGCTTTCTTCTCCGCGGGCGACGGCTCGGGTGACCTGCGCGCCACCTCCTTCTTCACATTCCTGGTCGTCCTCCTGGTCGTCGGCCTGTCGAGCTTCACCGCCCGCCAGAAGGCCGCCCAGGTCAGCATCCTCCCGAAGGCGCTCGCCCCGATGCTCGTCGAGGTCCGCGCGGCCGCCCGGGTGTTCCTGCCCGTCTTCGGCGCCCTCACCCTGGTGGTCATCCTGATCATCGCGATCAGCAGCCAGCGGTTCGCAATGGTGCCCCTGCTCCTGCTGCTGCTCCCCAACTTGGTGATCGCTGTCATCGGCCTCGCCTTCTTCGGCGGTTTCGCGTTATCAGGCAGCGTCGGGGGCTTCGGCGTGGGCGGCGCCGCGATGGCCTGGGACATCGGGAGCGGCTGGGGATCGCTGATCATCCTGATCGGCCTCCTCACCATCGTCGCGGCCTCCCTGTCCGTCGGCGTCCAGCGCCAGCGCACCTCGGCCCCCGTGTGGAGCCGCACATGGCAGCTGCCTGTGGCGGTGCTGGTTATCATGCTCGCCGGCCTGCTGCTCTTCAACATCAATGCCACTGGGACTGCTGGCGGCCCTACGGGCATGGCGGGGTGGAGCCCCCTCGTCATCGCCCTCGCCGCAGGCGTAGTGTCCGTTCTGGCCGAGATCACACCGAAGCAGTTCGGCACCAGCTCGCCCGGCCTGCTCAGTCTGTGCGCCGGCCGACAGGCGGCCGCCGCGTGGTTGGCGAGCCCGGAGGCCTACGTGGCACCCGCCGCCAACCAGTACGCGCAGCCCGGCCAGCAGCAGTACGGCCAGCCCGGCCAGTACCCGCAGCAGGGCCAGTACCCCCAGGGCGGGCAGCCCCAGCAGTACGCGCAGCCCGGCCAGTACGCGCAGCAGGACCAGGCCCCGCAGGGCGGGCAGCAGTACGCGCAGCCGGGCCAGTACCCGCAGGGCGGGCAGCAGCAGTACCCCCAGCAGGGGCAGTACCCCGCGGGCGGGCAGCCGGGCCAGTACCCGCAGGGCGGGCAGCCCCAGCAGTACGCGCAGCCCGGCCAGTACCCCCAGGGCGGTGGGGCCTCCCGAGTCGGATCGCAGCTGGAGGGCTCCTCTGCGGACGTCGCGCCGACCGCCGACATCGCGCAGGTGGGGATGCCCCCCGAGTCCCAGGTGCCGCCGACGGCTCCGACGCCGGAAGTCCCGCAGCAGCAGTACTACCAGGCCTCTCAGGGCTACGGCGCGGATCCGGCTCAGGCGCAGATGCCGCCGGCCCCCGGGTCCGGTGAGAACACGGACGGCCAGCAGCGATGACCACTCCGAGCAACCCTGGAGGCGGTCAGGGCTTCACTCCGATCGGCCGCCCCGCGCAAGCGGGGCAGCCGACGGGTCGGCCCATGGCCCCGCAGGGCGGCTACGGCCCGCAGGGCCAGTCTGCGCCGGGGCAGTCGCCCGCCCCGCAGGCCGGTGGCGGCGCCCAGGGGCGTCCGGTCGGCCAGCCCCCGCTGCCCCAGAGCGGTGGTGGGGCGCAGGGCCACCCGTCCGCTCCGCCCCACCCCGGCGGCATGTCGCCCCTGGTGCCCGCCCAGGCGGGCAAGCCGGCCGATCCGGCGGCGAGGAAGAAGCTGCGGCGCGTCATCGTGGCGCTCTGCGCCCTCGTTGTCGTCGTGATCGCCGGCGTGGTGGCGCTGGCTGTCCTCAACGGCCAGCGCAGCCCCGAGGCGCGCACACGGCAGTACCTGCAGCTGCTCGCCGATGGGAAGGCCGAGGCCGCCACGGCGATGGTGGACCCGGGCATCGCCAACGAGGAGCGCGTCTTCATGACCGACGCGGTCATGCAGGCGGCGTCAGCGCGCATCGAGATCACAGAGGTCAAGGAGTCGCAGGAGAGCTCCAAGAACAAGGGCGACGTGCGCTACGTGACGGCGACCCTGTCCCTGGACGGGCAGCGCTTCACCCACGACTTCGCCCTCACCCAGGGGAAGAAGGAGTTCGGCGTTCTGGACAACTGGCAGATCACGGAGGCCTTCATGCTGAAGGTCGAGGTGAAGGCCAAGGGGATCCCCGCCGTCAGCATCGGGGACGCCACGAAGACGCTGGCCAAGGACGACAACTCCATCACCGTCTACCCCGGTGTCTACACGGTGTCCGCGGCGAACACGGGGGAGTACGTGACGGCGCCCCCAGTCACCGTGAGCGCCGCGGACGACTTCAGCTCCCGCACCATCACCTTCGAGGCCACTTACTCCGACGCCCTCAAAGCCGCGGCTCTGGACGCCGCAGTCGCGAAGGTGAAGTCCTGCGGTTCGGTGGAGAACGCCGGAAATCTGGGGGAGGGCTGTCCGTGGCCGCTCCAATCGAAGACCCTTGCGGTCTTGAGCGTGAAGGAAGTGCCGACCCAGATCGTGGGCGATAAGCACAATCCCGGCTGGTACACTGCGGAGAACGCGGTCTTTACGAAGCAGGAGGGCTCCGGAATCTTCAAGGACAGTGCTCCTGTTGATGTGAAATACAAGGTGAGCGTTCATGTGAAGGTTGACGAGAACAACGCCATCAGGATGGGCGCGGACGGCAAACCGCAGTTCGAGGTTTCGGTGGGGTGATCCTTTCCCGGCTCATGAGTGGGTGGCGGTCAGTCGGCAACGACTGGCCGCCACTTCTATCCCCGGCGGTTCGGTCGTCCGGGCGGCGCACTGCACTGGCAGGCCGCAGGCCCCTCGTCCACGGACCCGGCGCGTGCCCGGTGGCGTCCGCCTCCGCGTCCTCGAAGGCCAGGGATCATCCTCCTGGCGGTCTTCCGACGTGCGCTGATCGGCCCGGCGGCTAGAAGGGGGGGCCGGGTCGAGGTCCTCCACAGCGCGCTCGAGCTATTCCTGATCGGTCGGCGGCCCGGGGCGGGTGCCTTGCGGGCGTTTCCGCTGCCTGCGCCTGCGCCGCTGTGCGCGGCACCGGTGCGGGCATGGTCGGATTCGTGGGCGCTTTCCCCGCCGAAGCGCTGTCCGCGACAGCTTCAGTGTTGAAGTGAGCCGTCTTCCAGGTGGTAATCTCAACGATGATGGATATCATAATGTGGTTGAATTGTTGATTACCAGGGAGAAGTAACACGCCCATGACCGGTCGAGCGAAGAGCGCTGGGGCACGGCGCCCCGGCCGCCCGAAAGCGGGCAGCGAGGACAAGAGAGCACGCATCCTCTCCGAAGCGATGGCGCTGTTCGCCACGCGGGGATACGCGGGCACCTCGCTGGCGGACATCGCCGGAGCCTCGGACATCTCCAAGGCCGGCCTGCTCCACCACTTCTCCTCCAAGGACCACCTCCTGGCGGAAGTGCTGGCAGAGCGCGACCGCCACTCGATGCGGCACCTGCCCACCCAGCGCGAGTCGGTGGCGGACACCTTGGACACCTGGCTCGCGATCCTGGGGGAGAACGCGGAGGACCCGGAGGGGGTGGCGCTCTACACCGCGATGTCCGGCGCCGTCATCGACCGCCAGCATCAGGCGCACGCCTGGTTCTCCGACCACCTGGACTTCGCGATCTCCTTCCTGCAGGACGCTCTGGAAGCGGGCAAGGCCACGGGGGAGGTGCGCTCCGAGGCGCCGTCGGGGCTGATCGCCCGCCACCTGGTCGCCCTTTCGGACGGCATGCAGCTCCAGTGGCTCTGCGACCGCGCAGACGGCGTCGAGGACGCGGACATGACGGCCGTCGTGTCCTACGCGGTGGGCGAGGTCAAACGGCGCTGGCTCGTGGGGGGACCCGGGGGCGCCTGAGGCCCCCGGCCGTTCCGTCTTTGCGCGGCGCGCGCCCGTCCTCGCGCTCCGGGGCCGGAGGGGGGCGGCCGGGAAGGGCGCCTCCGGCCGGGAGCGGCGCCCTTCGCCGACTGCGCGCCGCCCGGGCGCGCGGCCGCTCGCGCCAACGGCTACCGCTGTGCCCGGCCGGGCATGGCCGCCGAGGCGGCGAGGCCCGCGAGCGCGTAGGCCGCGATGGGGACCCACAGGGCGGTCGTGATGGCGTCGCGCGCCTCGGCCGCGTCCTGGAGGACTCCGAAGAAGACCGTTCCGGCGAGGGCGACTCCGAGGACCATTCCGACCTGGCTGAAGGTGGTCAGGGTTCCCGACGCCGCACCCGCGTCCTGGGTGGGCACCGACTCGAGGGCGATGGTCGTGAGCGGCATGATGAGGGTCATCATCCCGGCGCCCGTCAGCGCCAGCGGTGCGGTGAGGTCCCAGCCCGTCAGGGACGGCCCATTGGCCGAGATCGTCCACAGGACCCAGGTCAGCGCGCCCGCTTGCACCATGCCTCCGGCCAGCACGGCCCACTTCCCCATCCGCTTCGTCGCGAGGATCGCCAGTGGCGTGGCCACCATGGAGCCCAGTGCGAAGGGCAGGAGCGTGAGCCCTGCCGCCAAAGCTGAGAAACCGAGTGCGCTTTGCGCGTAGTACAGCAGGACGAGCACATAACCGCCGTTGCCGATCGACGAGAGCACCTGCACCAGCTGCCCGCTCGCGAAGCCCCGGTCGCGGAACAGGGGCAGCGGCAGCAGGGGGGAGCCGTGGGCCTTGAGCGTGCGCCTCTGCTGCCACGCGAACGCGCCTACGGCGAAGGGGGCCGCCGCCAGCATGGCCCAGATCCACCACGCCCACCCCGCGGCGCGGCCGTCGGTGAGCGGGAAGACCACCAGGAAGACCCCGAGGCCCCCCAGCAGAGCCCCGGCCGGATCGGGTTTGAGGGGGTGCTCCGAGCGGCTCCTGGGCACGAGCGCGAGCGCCGCGGCGACGATGACGACTCCGACCGGCACGTTTACGAGGAAAACGCTGCGCCATCCCATGCCGAAGAGGTCGATCGTGACGAGCCAGCCGCCCAGGACCAGCCCGCCGACGGCCCCCAGCGAGCTCAGTGCTCCGATGAGGCCCAGGACGGGGGCGCGCTCCTCCGGCGCGTACATCACCTGCACGCTGGAGAGCACTTGGGGCATCATGATCCCGGCGAACCCTCCCTGGAGCACCCGGGCGGCGACCAGCAGCTCGCCCGACTGCGACAGCGCCGCGCCGAGGGAGGCGGCGGTGAACCCCACCATCCCGATCACGAAGATGCGCCTGTGCCCGAAGACGTCGCCCAGTCGGCCGCCCGTGATGAGCAGTGTCGCGAAGGCGATGATGTAACCGGCCAGGGTCCACTCCAGTTGCTCCGGCGTCGCGCCCAGGTCCTTGCCGATCGTGGGCAGTGCGACATTGGTGATCGTTGAGTCCATCAGATCCATGAACGTCGCCACCATGAGCACGGCGGTGGCGGCGGTGCGCGATCCCGTGGCGCCCCGGTCCTTGGATCTCTCCTCGTTCTTCATACTTGTGTCCTTTCACGGCTCCCAGATGTGTACGGTGTATACTCTTATGGTGAGTACACTGTACGCTGGTATCCTGGTCGGAGCAATCCGATCCCCGTTGAGCGGCGAGGAGGGAACATGGCGCGCACGGACCAGGGCGCCCCGCCCAAGTGGGTGCAGTGGCTGTGGGAAGTCGATGCCCCCGGAGCGGAGGCGGGGCGGGGGACGGGCAAGGGGCTGGACATCGGCAAGATCGTCCGCGCGGGCGTCGCGCTAGCGGACGACGAGGGCCTGGAAGGGGTGTCGGTGCGCAAACTCGCGCAGCGCCTCGGTGTGAGCACGATGGCGGCGTACCGGCACATCGGTTCCCGCGACGAGGTCGTCGCCGCGATGGTCGACGTCGCCTTCGGTCCGCCGCCGGCCCTCCCGGGTCCCCCTGAGGGCTGGGAGGACGGGCTGCGGTGCTGGGCCCTCGCCGTCCATGCCCGCTACGTTGCCCATCCGTGGCTCCTGGACGCCCCGGTCGACGGCATGCCGACCGGCCCGCACCGTCTGCGGTGGATGGAGGCGGTCCTCCAGGTGCTCGCCGTTGCGGGACTCGGTCTGCAGGAGCGGCTCAACGCCGCGCTGCTCGTCGACGGGCACGTGCGCACCGTCGCCGCGCTCAAGCGCTCCCTGGCGTCCGCGGCGCACGGGGCGGGCCGCGGCCCCTCGGGGAAGTGGCTCCTGGCCCGCCTCGAAGCCGAGGGCATGGCCTCCATGGCGCGCGTGCTCGAGGCGGGGGCCCTCGACGACGGGCAGGGGTACGAGCTCGACTACGGCCTCGACCGGATCATCGCCGGCATCGGGGCCGGCAGCCGCCCGGGCGCGAGCCGGTCCTAGGCGCAGAAGGGCGTGACGGCCCACTCGCACAACACGCCCTTCTGCGCCTGCACCACTTGGGCATTGCCCGCACCACTTAGGCCGCCGACACGCCGGGGGAGCCGGGGCCCGCTCGGGCCCAAGTGGTGCAGTGGCGCGCTAAGTGGCGCAACGGCGCGCCGGGGCGGGGAGGGGCGCTCACCTCAGGCGGGGGAACTCCTCCAGGGAGAAGACGGACTCCATGGGCACCTCGAAGTAGCGGGCGATGCGCAGGGCCAAGTGGAGCGAGGGCGCGTACTCGCCGCGCTCGAGGTAGCCCACCGTCTGGTAGTGGACGCCGAGCGCCTCGGCGAGTTCGCGGCGGCTCACCCGCCGGTCGGCGCGCAGGACCGCGATCCGGTTGTGGACGACGTCGTCGGACACGGTCACAGGCCTGTCTGGGAGCGGATAGCGGACTGCACGCGCGCCAGGCTGCCGATCGTCTCCTTGCGGAAGCTGCGCCGCACGACGAAGGAAGCGCCAGCGAAACCGAGGACGGTCCACGCCGCCAGGATCGCGAGAGCGAGCACCGGGCAGAAGGAGGCACCCACCTCCCACGAGGGGTCGCCCACCAGCGCCCACCTGGTCAGGTGCCCCGACCAGTACGTGGGCAGCGCCGCTTGGACGGCCTGCACCCAGGAGGGGAGCTGGTTCATGGGCATGAAGAAGCCGCTCGTGGCGATGAGGGCGAGGACGGGCAGGAAGGAGAGCATGAAACTGTAAACGCCCCGGGCGAGGGCCCCGGCGAAGAACCCCAACGGGGCTGTTGCGACTGCGGACAGCATGATGAGGGGCAGGCAGGTCAGCACCTGGGGGGCGCTCAGGGGGAGGTCGGCGAACACGGCCCCGCCGAGCAGGACCGCGGCCTGGAATGCGATGGTCTGGGTGATCGCCGACATCGTCTTGCCGATCGTCCATGCCAGGGGGCCGTGCGGCAGGATGCGCACCCGCAGCAGTGCGCCGCCGATCCGGTCGGTGTAGGCCTCGCCCGAGATCTGCAAGGTGATGAAGCAGCTGACTGTGCCGATGCTGCTGGCCAGGAACATCGGGCCGAAGGCGACGTGGGCTCCGGCGGCCGCCTGGGTGCTCCTGCCGATCAGCACGATGGCGCTCACCGATATCAACAGCGCGGCGCATGTTCCGGCGAGGCTCGCTCGCAGGTCCGCGGACGCCTGCCGGGAGGCGGCGCGCAGGACGGCCTGGATGGTGCGGATGCTCATGGGCGGGGCTCCTTGTTGACGAGGGAGAGGTAGGTCTCCTCCAGGGTGGGACGGGTGATGGTCAATCCGGTGATGGCGTCGAGGTCGAGCCCCCTGACGAAGCGCTCGGGGGAGTGCGTGGTGTGGACGTGGCGGGCGCCGTCCTCGATCCAGGTGATCTCACTGCCGCGGTCGAGGAGCTCGCGCAGCGCGGTGACCGTTCCGTCGGCGATGATGCGCCCCTCGTTCATGATGAGCACGCGCGAGGCCAGGCGCTCGGCCTCGGACAGGTCGTGGGTGGTCATGACGATGGTCGCGTCTTCGTCGACCCGGGCGAGGATGAGGTCGTGCAGGCGCGCTTTGGAGACCGGGTCCAGGCCGGTGGTCGGCTCGTCCAGGATCAGGAGCTCGGGCGAGGCGAGGAGTGCGGCCGCGAAATCGATGGTGCGCCGCTGGCCGCCGGACAGGCGCGACAGGCGCGAGTCCGCCTTGTCTGACAGGCCGACGGCGCCGAGGACCTCGGCGACGGTGCTCACCCGCTCCGCCGCCGTCAACTGGACTGAGCGGATCCACTCCAACTGGTCCTTCACCCGCCATTTCGCGTGGTCGGTCCAGCTCTGCTGCACCAGTCCGACCTTCGCCCAGAAGCCTGCGCCCGCTTGGCGGGGGTCGGTGCCGAAGACGCGCACCCTCCCGTTCGTCGGGGCCAGGGAGCCCAGGAGGTTCTCCACCAGGGTCGTTTTGCCCACGCCGTTGGGGCCGAGGAGGCAGACGACCTCGCCCGCCCCGACGCGGATGTCGAGGCCCCGCAGGACCGGGGCCTCCCCGTAGGAGAACTCGAGGCTCTCCGTTGTGATGACTGGGGGCATCGCGAACCCTCCTGAGTAGAAGCGCAACTGACTGTAGCAGGAATGCTACATCATGTTGCTGAGCTTCGTTAAATCGGAAAACTTCTCGGGTGGATGAGGCCGACTGCCGGCCCGCGCAGTGGCGCCGGACGCCGCTCGGAACGGCCCCTGATCGCGCGGGAGCGGGCCGGTTCCGCGCGGGCCTGCGAGGGGCGGGCGGTGGTGGGGGTGCCGGAGGGGGCCCGGCGTCGTCGCGCGGGCCGGGCGGGGGATCCGGGTAAGGGGAACGCCCACGGCTCGTGGCCGTGGGCGTTGTCCGGTCCGCCCCGGATCCGGGCGGTCGCAGTCCTTCAGATCGCGCGGACGACCCGGTCGGACTTCAGGCACTTGGTGCACACGTTGAGGCGCTTGGGTGTCCCATCGACCAGGGCGCGCACGCGCTGGATGTTCGGATTCCACCGGCGGTTGGTGCGAACGTGCGAGTGCGACACGCTCTTGCCGAAGCCGGGTCCCTTACCGCACACGTCACAAACGGCAGCCACGATGATCTCCTCGGTTCTCCATCTCGGTTCAGTCCTCCGCGCTGATCGCGGAGCGCTGGCGGTGTTCCCACCGCGGGCAACCATGACAGAATAGCGGAAAGGGCCCACGGCGTCCAAGTCTCGCAGCGGGCGGCGGGTGTCGCCTCGCCCACAGCGGCGGGCCCCCATCAGCGCGGCGGACCGCCCGCCGCAGTGCCGTGCGGCACAATGGGCGCAGAACGGAACGGAGGCGGAACATGGAGCCACAGGCATCGGTCCTCGCGGCCGCGATGGCGTCGGCGGCGGAGGAGGCCCGGCGCCTCGCCCCCTTCCTCAACGACCTCGACGGCTGGGACGGCTCCGACTGCGACACGGGCTCGAACGCCGCGGCCACCCTGGCCGCCATGGCCCGCGCCCTGGCCGCCCTGGACCCGGGCGCCCCCTTGTCCACGGCCGTCGAGGCGTGCGCGCGCACGGCCGTGCGCCAGGGGGTGGGCCACGTCGGCGTGCTCCTGGGGGGCGTCTTCGCCTCGTGGGGGGCGGTCCTGGCCGACGAGGCGCGGCCCACGCCCCTGGTCGTGCGGCGGATGCTCTGCGCCCGCCCCGCCCCCGGATGCCGCATCGACGCCAGCCCCGCCGTGGAGGAGGTGCTCGCCGGTGCGCGCGCCGAGCTGGCGGCCCTCGGCGACACCCTCCCCGACGTGGCCGATATCATATCCTTGTGCTCCTCCCAGGCGCAGATCGGACTCGTCGAGGCCACGAGCGAGCAGACTGGGCGCATCGACGCCGGCGCCGCCGTCCTCGCCCTCGTCCTCGCCTGCCTGGACTCCGCGACCCGCGCCGACCCCGCGATCCTCGAGTCCTACGCGGTCATGCTCGCCGACCTGGCCGCCCTGGGCGGCGGCAGGGCCCCCTCGCCCGCGCCCCCGCCCGCCGGGCGCCGCTTCACCGTGGACATCGTCATGCAGGGGGAGGACAAGGACCGCGCCGCCCTGGCGTCCCGCCTCGACGCCCTCGGCGCCCGCCTGTCCACCGTTGGCCACACGGACCTCTTCGGGCTGGGCGAGTGGCGCTTCCACGTCGACACCTCCGCGCCGCTGGCCGCCCTGCCGCGCACCGGGCGCACCCTGCGCTTCCAGGTCCGCGACGCGCGCCCCGACGAGATGATCGGCATCGACGAGCTCGCCGACGAGGGCATCACCCACAGGGGCGTGCGCCTCCTCGAGAGGCGGCCCGTGCGCCGCGTCGAGCGCGCCACCGTCATCGCCTGCACCCGCGCCCCCGGCCTCGTCGAGGAGCTCGCGCGGGCCGGGGCCGTCGTCTTCCTCGACCCCGCGCCCGAGGACGCCCCCGGCCTGGCCGTGGCCGCCGCCTCCTCCTCCACCGGAGTCGCGCTCGTCGCCCCCTGCGACGAGGCGTCCGCCGCCCTGGCCGCCCGGGCCGCCTCCCTGCTCCCCGCCGGCCCCGCGCAAGCGCCCTCCGTCCTGAGCGCGCCCACCAGCGACGACCTGGGGGTCCTGGCCGTCGCGCGGGCCTGCGCGCCCCTGTTCGTCCCCCAGCCCGGAGGGGCGGCGGCGGGCCCCGCCATGGCCTCGATCCTGCGCGACCAGGCGCGCGGCGCACTGGCCCGCGCCACCACCTGCGCCCTGCCGCCCGCGTGGGAGCACTCCGACCTCGACGCCGCCCTGGCCGAGCTCGAACGGATCGGCCCCACGCGGGTGCGCCTGCTGCTCGGCTCCGGCGACGACGGGCCCTACCTGGTCGCCTCCCTGCGCCAGCTCCTGTCCGCCAAGGACGCTGCCCGCGCCGTGGACCTGGAGACCTGGGACGGCGGACAAACCGGCCCCACCCTGCTCCAGGGCGTCGCCTGATGGGCGGCCTCGACGCGCCGCTGGCGCTGCGCCTGCCGGCCCGCACCGCCCGGGCGCTCGCGGGCGCCGGGGTCCGCACCGCCGGCGACCTGCTGGGCATCACTCCGAGGCGCTACTACCACTGGGGCGCCCTCACGCCACTGCACTCCCTGCGCGAGGGGGAGGACGCGACCATCCTCGCGCAGGTAGCCTCCGCCCGCATCATCGCGAACCGGTCGGGCGCCGGGGTGCGCATGGAAGTGGAGCTCACCGACGGCGCGCGATCCATCACCGCGACGTTCTTCGCGAAGAACCAGTACAAACTGGAGCCCCACGCGCGCCTGCTCACCCCCGGCGCCTCCTACCTCTTCGCCGGCAGGGTCGGGGCATACAGGGGCCGCCTCCAACTCGCCCACCCCTCCTTCGAGGGCGTGGACGGCGAGGACGCCGAGCGCGCCGCCCAGCGGCCCATCCCCATCTACCCGGCCACCGGAGGGCTCACCTCGTGGGCGGTGTCCCGCGCGATCGGCGTGGTCCTCGACGGGCTCGACGACGCCGACGTGCCCGACCCCCTGCCCGACTCCGTGCGCGCCGCCCACCGCCTGCCGACCCGGGCCCGCGCCCTGCGCCTCGCCCACCGGCCCGCGACCGATGACGACCACCGCCTCGCGCGCCGCGCCCTCGCCTGGAGGGAGGCGTTCATCCTCCAATGCGCCCTCGTGGGGGAGCGGAGCGGGGAGCGCGCCCGCGAGGCCCCCGCCTGCCCCCCTGCGCCCGGCGGCGTGCGCGACGGCCTCGAGGGCGCGCTGCCCTTCGCGCTCACCGGCTCCCAGCGCGCCGCGATCGGGGCCATCGACGCCGACCTGGCGCGCCCCTCGCCGATGCAGCGCCTCCTGCAGGGCGACGTCGGCTCCGGCAAGACCGTCGTCGCACTGGCGGCGCTGGCGCGCGTGGTCGACAACGGGCACCAGGGGGCGCTCGTCGCGCCCACGGAGGTCCTCGCCGAACAGCACTTCGCCTCGATCACCGCCCTGCTGGGGCCCCTGGGCGGCGCGGTGGGGGTCCGCCTGCTGACCGGCTCCACGCCGGAGGCGGCGCGCAGGGCCGCCCTGGAGGAGATGGCCTCGCCCGGGCCCCTCATCGTCGTGGGGACCCACGCCCTCCTGCAGGACTCCGTCGGTTTCGCCGACCTGGCGCTGGCGGTCATCGACGAGCAGCACCGCTTCGGCGTGGCCCAGCGCGCCGCGCTGAGGACCGCCCGCGCTGACGGGCGCCTGGTCCACGAGCTCGTCATGACGGCCACCCCCATCCCCCGCACCATCGCGATGACCGTGTTCGGGGACCTCGACGAGACCCGCATGGAGGGGCTGCCCGCGGGCCGCGCGCCCGTGGCCACCCACCTCGTCGACGCCGCCAACGGCCCGTGGGTCGAGCGCCTGTGGCGGCGCGCCCGCGAGGAGGTCGACTCCGGCGGGCGCGTGTACGTCGTGTGCCCCCGCATCGACGAGGACGACGCGGTGGCGGACGCCGACGACCCCGACGGGCGGGCGCCCCTGGCCTCCGTCGCCTCCGTCGCCGCGGGCCTGCGCGCCCAGCCCGCCCTGCGCGGCATCGGGGTGGGCGAGCTCACGGGCCGCACCCCCGGGGCGCGGAAGGCCGCGGTCATGGCGGACTTCGCCTCCGGCGCCACACCCGTCCTGGTCGCCACCACGGTCGTGGAAGTCGGCGTGGACGTGCCCGAGGCGACGCTCATGGTCATCATCGACGCCCAGCAGTTCGGGCTCTCCACCCTCCACCAGCTGCGCGGCCGCGTGGGCCGGTCCTCCCGCGAGTCGCTGTGCGTGGCCGTGCACCGCCACGGCCCCACCGAAGCGGGGGAGCGGCGCCTGCGGGCCTTCGCTTCGACGACCGACGGCTTCGAGCTGGCCGAGGCGGACCTGCGCCTGCGCAAGGAGGGCGACGTGCTCGGCGCGGGCCAGTCCGGCACCGCCACCCACCTCGAGCACCTCTCCGTCAGGCGCGACGGGGCGATCATCCGCGATGCCCGCGCCGCCGCCGAGCGCCTCATCGACCAGGACCCCTCCCTGGCGGCCCACCCCCAGGTCCTGGCCGCCCTGCGCGAGCAGGCCCCCCGGGACCTCACCTGGATCCACCGCTCCTGAGCGGGCGGCGGGGCCGTGGGCGCGCCACCGGCCCCGCGGCCGCAGCGGTTAGGCTTGGGGCATGACTCGGATCGTCGCAGGCAGCGCCAAGGGGCGCGTCCTCGCAGTGCCCGCCAAAGGGACGCGGCCAACCTCGGAGCGGGTGCGCGAGGCCCTCTTCTCGCGGCTCGACCACTGGGGCGCCCTCGAGGGCGCCCACGTGCTCGACCTCTACGCCGGCACCGGCGCCCTCGCCCTCGAGGCGCTGTCGCGGGGCGCGGCCAGCGCCGACCTCGTCGAGAAATCCGCCGCTGCTGCCCGCCTCGCCGCTCGCAACGCCTCCGCCTGCTCCCTGCCCGCCAGGGTCCACACCGCCGACGCCCGCGCCTACCTGGGCGCGAGGAGTGGCCCCGATCTGGGCGGGGAGGCGGGCCTCGTCCTCATCGACCCCCCCTACAGCGCCCCCGAGTCCGAGGTGGCCGCGGTCCTCGCGCTCCTGGGGCCGTGGATCGCCCCGGACTGCGTCGTCGTCGTCGAGCGCCCCAAGCGGGCCCCCGCGCCCGCCCTCCCCTCCTTCCTGGTGCTCGAGGACACCCGCGCGTGGGGGGAGACGGCCGCCCACTTCGCCGCCCCGCCCGCCCCCGGCGGCACCGACGAAGGGGGGAGCCGATGATCCGCGCGCTCTTCCCCGGCTCCTTCGACCCCTTCACCATCGGCCACCTCGACATCGCCGAGCGCGCGGCCGCCCAAGTGGGCGAGCTCGTGGTCGGCGTGGGCGCGAACCCCGCGAAGAACCCCATGTTCACCGTCGAGCAGAGGGTAGCGATGGCCTCGGCCGCCCTGGCGCACCTGGGCAACGTCCGCGTCGCCGCCCTCCGGGGCGCCACGATGGACGCCGCGCGCGGCCTGGGCGCCGCACTGATCGTCAAGGGCGTCCGCGGGGCCGACGACGCCGCCCACGAGGCCGTGCAGGCGGCGTTCAACCTGGAGGCCGGGGGGATCGACACGTGGTGGATCCCCACGCGCCCCGCCCTGTCCCACGTCTCGTCGAGCGCCGTGCGCGAGCTGTTCCGCCTGGGAAAGGACGCCCACCGGTATGTTCCTCCCGCGATCAGCCGTTTCATGACAGACAATAGAGGCGGAAGCTGAGGCACCACGGAGGTAAACATGTCGCAGGACCACGACGCGAACGCCAACGAGCAGGGCTGGGACGGGCAGAGCGTCTACGGGCCCTCCACCGTCATCGCCGCCCTCGACCAGATCGAGGACCTCGTCGAATCCGCGCGGTCGATCCCCCTGTCCGCCTCCATCATGGTGAACAAGGCGGAGATCCTCGACCTGCTCGACCAGGCGCGCGAGGCCCTGCCCGAGGACCTGGTCGCCGCCGACGCCGTGGTCGCCGACGCCGACGCCGTCCTGGTGCGCGCCGACTCGGCCGCCGAGCAGGCGATCGCCGAGGCCAACACGCGCGCCTCGTCCACCCTGGAGGCCGCCAACACGAAGGCCGACCAGATCGTCAGCGCCGCCCGCGAGGAGGCCGAGCGCACCACGAGCCGCGCCGACGCCGAGGCCGAGGCGACCCTCGCCCAGGCGCGCGCCGACGCCGAGGCCGCCCTGGCCGACGCCCAGGCCCAGGCCGACCGCCTCGTGTCCACGGAGAACATCGTGCGCATGGCGGAGGACCGCGCGCGCGAGATCGTCGCCGACGCCCGCCGCGAGGAGGCGAACCTGCGCGAAGGGGCCGACGACTACGTCGCCCAGTCGCTGGGGGAGCTCGCCGGGCTGATCTCCGACCTGCAGCGGCGCACCGACGCGGGCCGGCGCACCATCGCCGAGCGGCGCGGCGTGGACGTGACGGATGTGGAACTCCATGACTGACTCCCCCCTGGTCCTGTCCCTGGCCGACCTTCCCCGGGCGGCGGGCTCGGTCCGCGACCGCAGCGTCGAATGGGCCGCACCCGCCGACCTGGGGACCCCGTCGATGGGCGTCGAGGAGGGGGCGCCCATCCCCGTCGGCGTCGAGCTCACATCCATCGACGACGGCGTGCTGGTGCGCCTGACCACAGCCGTGGACCTGGTCGGCGAGTGCGTGCGGTGCCTGGATCCGGTGCGCGTCCACCACGACGTGTCCAGCGCCGAGGTGTACGTCGAGCCCGGGAGCGCTGCCGCGGCGGAGGCGGACGGCGGGCCCGGCGCGGACGCCCTCAACGAGATCGGGCCGCGCGACACCATCGACATCGAGCCCCAGTTGCGCGACGCCATCGTCACCCTGGTTGACGCGCGGCCCCTGTGCCGTCCCAACTGCCCCGGCCTGTGCGACGTGTGCGGCCGCAAGTGGGACGAGCTGCCCCCGGACCACTCCCACTTCCAGGTCGATCCGCGCCTGGCGCCCCTGGCCGCGCTGCTCGGGGACGAGGACGGGCAGCGGTGATGGCCCGCGCGAAACGGCTCCCGGTCCCGCCCCGCACGGACACCTCCTCGCTCGTGGAGGCGTGGGGCGCCCCCATCGACGGCGCCCTGCTGTCCCTGGCCCTGGTCCACCGCTCCTACGCGAACGAGGCGGGGGGCATCGCCAACAACGAGCGCCTGGAGTTCCTGGGCGATTCCGTCCTCTCCGTCGTCATCGCCGAGAGGCTGTTCCACGACTACCCGGACGTGGCCGAGTCCGACCTGTCGCGCATGCGCGCCGCCACCGTCTCGCAGGCGCCGCTGGCCGCCGCTGCCCGCAGGGTCGGCCTGGGCGACTACGTGTACCTGGGCAAGGGCGAGTCCCTGCACGGGGGCCGCGACAAGGACTCCATCCTCTCCGACACCTTCGAGGCCCTCATCGGCGCGACCTACCTCACCCACGGCCTCCAGGCCGCGCGCCGGGTGGTCCTGGAGCGCCTGAGCTTCCTGCTGGAGGACGCCCAGGAGCGCGGGCACCACCAGGACTGGAAGACGCTGCTGGTCGAGTACTCCCAGGAGCACGGCCTGGGGGAGGTGTCCTACGAGGTCGAGGGGGAGGGGCCCGACCACCGGCGGGTCTTCACCGCGCGCGCCTTCATCGCCGGGATCGACGGCCCGGTGGGCAGCGGGCGCGCCACGTCGAAGAAGCACGCGGAGAACGCCGCGGCGCAGAACGCGATGGGCGCGCTCGACCCCCAGTGACCGCCGCCGGGAACGACGGGCGCCGACCGGATAGGATTGGCCCGTGAGTGACATATCCGCAACCCGGACCCGTGTGATGATCGTCGACGACCATGAGATCGTCCGCCGCGGCATCGCCGAGATCGTCGACCGCGCCGACGGCCTGGAGGTGGTCGCCGAGGCCGGGTCGGTGCAGGACGCGCTGCGCCGCGCCGAACTGGTGCGCCCCGACGTGATCCTGGTGGACCTGCAGCTGCCCGACGGCACGGGCATCGAGATCATGGACTCCCTGGGCAGGACGCACCCCGAGGTCCTCCCGATCGTGCTGACCTCCTTCGACGACGACGAGGCGCTGGCCGAGTCCCTGGACAAGGGGGCGCGTGCCTACGTCCTCAAGACCGTGCGCGGAGCGGAGATCACCGATGTCATCAAGGCGGTCGCGGACGGGCGGGTCCTGCTGGACGAGCGCACCCTCACGCGCCGCCGCACCGACCACGAGGATCCCACCGCCGATCTGACGCCGTCGGAGCGCAAGGTGCTCGACTTGATCGGCGACGGCCTGTCGAACCGGGAGATCGGGGAGAAGCTGGGCGTGGCCGAGAAGACCGTGAAGAACCACATCACCTCCCTGCTGTCGAAGATGGGGCTCCAGAGGCGCACCCAGGTGGCGGCGTGGGTGGCCGGGCAGCGCGCGGCCGCGTGGAGGAACTAGGGCCGCGTCTCCGAGCTCCCCGTCGGAGACGGCCGGGCGGCCAAACTGCGGGGCCTTTGCCCCGTCGGTGCACGCCTCCTGCGGCCCCATCGCCCACCGCGTCCGCAGCGCCGCCGAACGGTGTTCCAACCGCCTCAAGCGCCTTCGGGCTCCCATCGCCCGCCATGGGCGCGCTCGCCGCCTGATGCCAAGCGGACTCATCGCCCGCATCACCGGCACCGGCTGCCGGCTCGAACGACTCGCACAGCACGCCCTGAATCCTGCGCCTGCACCACTTGGGCATTGCCCGCACCACTTAGGCCGCCGACACGCCGGGGGAGCCGGGGCCCGCTCGGGCCCAAGTGGTGCAGTGGCGCGCTAAGTGGTGCAACGGCGGGCCAAGTGGTGCAGCGGCGCAATGGCGCGCGGATCCCGCAGTGCGGTGCAGGAGGCCGCGCAACTAGCCGACCGGGCCGTTTCCCCGCGCATTCTCCCGCGCTTTCTCCCGACACGCCGTGCGGAGCCCCGCCGAGATGCCGCCCGGCCGAGAAATCGTCTGCCGAATCGCTAACGCGCGCAACCATTATGGTGTAACGTCTGTGTGTCCTCGTTGTTGAGGAACGGACGAGGTCGTCCGTCACATGATGAAAGGAACAACGTGAAACTCACGCGCACCCTTGTGGGGGCGTCTGTGGCCGCCGCCCTGTCGCTGACAGGCCTCGGGCACGCTGCTTTCGCAGACCCCCCATCCACCCCCGATCCCAGTGCGCAGTCCGCCGCCACCGCGGCCGGGACGGCGACCGGGATCCCCCTCGCCGTGCCGCTCAGCGCGACCCAGAAGGTCGCCGACTGGCAGAGCCTCCAATTCGGCCTGTTCATGCACTGGGGCGTCTACTCCACCTACGAGGGCATGTACCAGGGCCGGCCCCAGCGCATGGGCTACCCCGAGCAGATCAAAGCCTGGGAGAAGATCCCCGACAGCGACTACAAGGCGCAGGCCGCGACGATGACGGCCGACAAGTGGGACGCCGCCAACGTGTGCCAGACCGCCAAGAACACGGGCATGAAGTACGTGATGATCACGACGAAGCACCACGACGGCTTCGCCATGTGGGACACGAAGACCACGGACTACAACGTCGTCAAGGCGACGGCCTTCGGACGCGACCCGATGAAGGAACTGTCCCAGGAGTGCGGGAAGATCGGCATCAAACTGGCCTTCTACTACTCGATCATCGACTGGTCGCACCAGGAGCCCGAGCCCTACGCGAACCGCAACAAGATCGACGACTTCATGATGACCAGCGTCATCAAGCCCCAGCTCACCGAGCTCCTCACCGACTACGGCCCCATCGCCGAGCTCTGGTTCGACATGGGCGACCCCACCGCCGAGCAGTCCCAGCAGATGGCGGCCTGGGTCCACGAGCTGCAGCCCGCCACGATGGTGAACTCCCGTGTGTGGAACAACGCCGGCGATTTCGAGGTCGGCGGCGACAACCAGGTGGGCACGTCCTTCAAGATGGAGCCGTGGGAGTCGATCCTGTCGATCTTCCCGCAGTGCTGGAGCTACTGCACGCCCTCGTTCCGCGCGAACCGCTCCGAGGAGAACCTGCCGGTCCTCATCAACCGGACGGTGGACAACCTCGTGAACTCCGTGGCCTCCAACGGCCAATTCGACTTCAACGTCGGCCCCAAGGGCGACGGCTCCTTCGACCCCTTCGACCAGAAGGTCCTCGACGGCGTCGGCCAGTGGATGGGCCGCCACCCCGACGCGATCACCGGGGCGCGCCCCACGTGGCTCCCCACCGCGGACTGGGGGCGCACCACGACGAAGGGCAACGACCTGTTCATGTTCCCCGCCTCGTGGGAGGACGGCAAGACCCTGACGCTGACGGGCGTCGGCTCGACGGTCGCCTCGGTGGGCGTCGACGGCACCGGCGCCGGGCTGTCCTACACCCAGGAGGGCTCCACCGTGAAGGTGACGCTCAGCGGCGCCAGTCCCGACGAGGTCCAGCCCGTCGTCAAGGTCTCCTTCGCCAGCGCGCCCCAGTACGCGCCCGAGCACACCCTGTCCCCGGCCGGCGGCGAGTCCGCACTGGACAAGACCGGCCTCTACCTGCGCCGCGGCCCCCAGGGGGGCACCGCGGCAGTGGACACCTACGTCAGCGAGAAGGAGGGCAAGTCCTACGAGGAGGTCACCCTCTCCTTCCAGGGCGAGCTCGACGCGGAGACGACCTACAAAGTCGCCTACGGGGACAAGTCCATCGAGGCGACCGGTGCGCAACTGCTCGCAGGACCCGTCGGGGAGGGGTGGAAACTGCCCGCGGGCGCGGTCGTGCCCGTGAGGCTGGCGCTCGCCCGTCCCTCGTACTACGGGGACTCGATGTCCTTGAGGGGCCCGCTGTCCGTGACGCTCACCGCCTCGGAGAAACCCCTGGAGGGCTCGGCGCCGGTCTTCACGAAGCACCCGCAGTCGGTCGAAGCGCGCGACGGCGAGCGCGTCGCCCTGACGGCGGTCGCGGCCTCGCGCCCCGCCGCCGCCTACCAGTGGTACCGCCGCGCGCCGGGCGCCTCCGAGGCGAGCGCGGTCGACGGGGCCACGGGGTCCGTCCACTCCTTCACCGCCACGATGGACGACAACGGCGCCGCCTACTACGCCGTGGCGACGAACCCGACCGGATCGGCCACCTCGAACGAGGCCGTGCTGACCGTGTCGGCGCGCCCCGACAACCTCGCCCTCAACAAGCCCGCCACCCAGAGCTCCACGGGGTGGGGCGGCGAGGCGTCCCGTGCCGTGGACGGCAACACCGACGGCGTGTGGGACAACGGCTCGCTGTCGCACACAGGCAAGGAGGACAACCCCTGGTGGCAGGTCGATCTCGGCAGCGCCCAGCCCATCGGCCAGGTGAAGGTCTGGAACCGCTCCGCCGACGACAAGTGCGGCGCGGACAGCTGTGACAAGCGCCTCCACGACTTCTGGGTGTTCGCCTCCAAAAAGCCGCTCGAGCCCGGGGCGACCCCCGATTCGATCGCCTCCGACCCCGACGCCCGCGTCGTGCGCGTCGAGGGGGTGGGCGGCTACCCGAGCGCCGTGGACTTCGAGGGCTTCGAGGCGCAATACATCCGCGTGACCCAGCCCGGGACCAACGTGGAGTTCGCGCTCGCGGAGGTGGAGGTGTCGCCCGTCAAGGCCGTCGCCCCCACGGTCGATGCGATCACCGTGGCCTCGACGCCCGAGGGCGCGGTCCAATCATCGGGCGACGGGGCCTTCAGGACGGCCACCGCGCCGAAGTCCACGCTCGTGTCGCTGTCCGCGAAGACCACGGGCACTCCGGAACCGGGTCTGAAGTGGCAGTTCCGCTCCAATGACAGCGAGGAGTGGGGCGATATCGAGGACGAGACCGGCGACGAGCTGACTGTGCTCGCCGACGAGGAGTCGGTCGGCCAGTACCGGCTGTGCGCCGAGAACACGGCCGGGTCCGCGTGCTCGGGCATCGTGCAGCTCGTCCTGGCAGCCGATCCGGCCCCCGATCCCACTCCGGATCCGACCCCCGACCCCGGGCCGACCCCCGATCCCACTCCGGATCCGACCCCGGATCCCGGAGTGGACTGGAGCAAGGGCCACTGGAGGAGCGATGGCACCGGCTGGTGGTGGGCGATGCCCGACGGGTCCTACCCGAAGGACACGGCACTCACCATCGGCGGCAGCGTGTACCGGTTCGGGCCCGACGGCTACATGCGCACGGGCTGGGTGAACGAGGGCGGCAGCTGGTACTTCCACGCCCCCTCCGGCGCCCAGGCGCGCGGATGGGTGCATGACCGGGGCTCGTGGTACTACATGGGCGACGACGGTGCGATGGCCACGGGCTGGGTCGCCTCCGGTGGCGCCTGGTACTACCTCACGGCATCCGGCGCGATGAAGACCGGGTGGCTCAACGACGGCGGGAACTGGTACTACCTGACCCCCGGCGGCGCGATGGCCACGGGCTGGCTCGACGACGGCGGAACCTGGTACTACCTCACGGCATCGGGCACCATGGTCACGGGCTGGGTCAATGACGGCGGAACCTGGTACTACCTCACCGGATCCGGCGCCATGGCCACGGGATGGCTGCAGATCGGCGGCCGCTGGCACAACTTCGCCCCCAACGGGGCGTGGATCGGCTAGCGACCACTCGTCAGCGGTGCGGGGCGCCCCCCCAGGGGCGCCCCGCACCCTTGCGCGCCGGAACGGGGAGGGCGCGGCGGGCGGAGCCGCGCGGGTAGCGGGCGCCCTCACTGGCGCTGGGCCAGTGGCGCCCTCCAGGTGATCGCCGTGCCGCGCCCGCCGATACCGGCTCCCGTGGAGAAGGAGCCGCGGTGGCGCCGCGCCCTTTCCCCCATGTTCGCCAGACCGGAGCTGCGGGTGCGGTCCGGGTCGATGCCCTGGCCGTCGTCGGCGATGGACACGGTGACCGAGCCCCCGCACGCGCGCCCGGACACGTCGACGCTGACCGCAGCGGCCGTGGCCTTCGCGTGGCGGGCTATGTTGGACAGGCCCTCGCGCACGACGGCGACGACGTCGTCGCCGAGGTGGGCGTCCACCCGCCCGTCGAAGTCCTCGATGAGGGCGAGCTCCTGGTCCTCGTCCTCGTTGATCGCGACGGAGTCGAGGGTGATGAGCAGGGAGGGGGCGAAACCGAGGGCCGCGCGCGTCAGCGACGACTCGCGCCGAATGCGCTCCACGAGGCCGACGGCCTGGTCCCTTTCCCGCAGGTTGTGCACGATCGCGCGGATCTGGCGCACGGCCTCGTCGATGGAGGCCAGCGACTGGTCGAGGACGTTAGTGATCGCCGCCGGGTCCGCGGCGCCCGAGGCGACCGCCTGCTTCGCGGCGTCCAGGCGCATTCCGGTGGCGAAGAGCTGCTGGATCGCGAAGTCGTGGAGGTCCCGCCCGATGCGGTCGCGCTCGTCCAGGAGCGCGGCGACGTCCTCGGCGTGGCGCGCGGAGGCGAGTTCGAGGGCGAGCGTGGCCTGCGAGGCCAGGGACTCGGCGAGGGAGAGCTCGGACGAGTCGAACTCGGGCGCGCCGATCTGGCGCAGCAGGATGAGGACCCCCGAGGAGACCCCCCGCGAGCGCAGGGGGGCGTAGAGCGCGGGCCCGAAGGCCGCGAGTTGGGGCAGGCGCATCGTCTGGGCGCGCGCCATGGAGTCCACGATCATCCCGGTGCCCTCGTTGAGGACGCTCATGGCGCGGCCGTTGGGCGGGAACACGAGCCCGAGCAGGTTGTCGGCGTTCTTCCCGTCGGTGATCTCGGCCGCCCAGGTGTCCCCGACGGAGGGGAGCATGATGATGGCGGTGTCGGCGCGCGACACGTTGCGCACGGTGCGGGCGATGAGCTCGAGCGCCTCCTCCTCGTCGGCCCCCTCCAGCATGGTGGTCGTCAGGGACTGGGAGGCGCTGATCCACCTCTCGGTGCGCCTGGCGTCGGCGTAGAGGTGGGCGTTCTCGACGGCGATGCCCGCGGCGGGGGCCAGGGCAGTGAGGACGGCGGCGTCGGAGGCGACGAACCCCCCGGGCTTGCCCGTCAGGTAGAGGCGCCCGTAGACCTGCTCGTCCACCAGCACGGACACGCCCAGGAAGGGCGCGGTGTCCGTGGGCAGGGGGAAATCGTCGAAGTCCTCGGGGGAGTTGACCAGCAGGTGGGAGTGCGGGGGGATGGCGCGCACGAGGCCCTCGGGCACGGAGGGGGAGGGGCCGTGGTCGTGGTGCTCGAGCTTGAGGGTGGTCGCCCCCCATGTGTCGAGGACGGCGAGGGCCCCGTGAGGGCACGCCGTGAGCATGCAGGCCTGGGTGACGAAGCTCTGCAGCGCGTCGCGCAGGTCGAGGCTCCTGGTGAGGTCCAGGGCGGCGCGCAGCAGCCGCATGTCGGTGCGGTCGGGGCTCATGCTTCCTCCTGCCCGGCCGCCCACGCCAAGTCGGGGCGGCGCGCGATGATCTCAGAATAGGGCGCGTTGTCGACGACCCGCGCGGCGGGGCCGGGACCGGGGCCCAGGACCAGCACCGAGTCGGCGCGCGCGGCCCCGGCGAGGCGGTGGGTGACCAGCAGTGTCCCGCGCCCCGCGCCCTGGTCGAACAGGGTGCCCACGAGAGCGTCCGCCGTGGCGGGGTCGAGGTGCTCGCTGGCCTCGTCGACCAGCATGAGGGGGGCGGGCGAGGCGAGGGCGCGCGCCATGAGCAGTCGCCGCCGTTCCCCGCCTGACACCGTGGTGGCGCCGGAGCCGATGCGCGTGTCCACGCCGTCGGGCAGGGCGGCGACCCAGTCGCCCAGGCCGACGGCCCGCAGCAGGCGGAGGGCCCCTTCGGGTTCGAGGGCGGGGTTCGCGGCCCTGAGGTTCTCCAGGACCGTGGTGGCGAAGACGTGGGCGTCCTCGGCGGTGGCGCACACGTTGCGGGTGACGTCGGAGCGGGGGGAGGACCAGGCGTCGGCGCCGTTGATCCGCACGGTGCCGGCCTTGGGCTCGAGCATCCCCGCCAGGGTCATGAGCAGCGTGGTCTTGCCGATGCCGGAGGGGCCGACCACCGCCAGGGTCCTCCCGGGGCGCAGGGCGAGGGAGATGCCCTCGGCCACGACGGGGCCGCCGGGCCATCCGACTGCGAGGTCCCGCGCCTCCAGGACGGGGCCCTCGGGGCCGGGTCCGGGCACCCGCGTGGTCGGGGCGGGGGCCCGGGGCCCCAGGACCTCGCAGATCCTCTGGGCGGCTCCGGCGCTGCGCACCAGTTGGGCCGCGGCCGGCGCCAGTTCGGCGACCCCTTCGAAGGAGGACAGGGGGGTGAGGACCAGGACCGCCAGCATGACGGCGGGCAGGTGGCCCGACGCGGTCTGGGCGGTGCCGATGAGGGCCGCGCCGACGACCGCGGCGCCGATGGCGAGGGCGTCGACGGCGGAGGCCGCCGCGGCGAGGCGCGCGGAGCGGGCGGCCGCTGCGGCCAGCCGGTCCTCGGCGTCCTCCAGCGCCTGGCGCACGGGGGCGACGCGCCCGTTGACCCGCAGTTCGGTGGCCCCGTCCATGAGGGTGAGCGCCGAGGCGGACAGGTCGATGCGGGCCGAGGCCGAGTCCTCCTCGGCGACCCTCACGGAGCGCGCGGTCAGGGCGGGGGCCGCCACGCCGGACACGAGGAGGCACACGGCCAGCACCAGGCCGGCCGCGGGGGAGACGAGGGCGATGGCCACGGCGGTGCCCACTCCGACGATGGCGGACACCCCCACGGGGAGCACGGTCCTCACCAGGAGGTTGCCGACCTCGTCGACGTCGGCGCCCGTCCGGGCCATGAGGTCGCCGCGCCGCAGCGAGGCCAGGTGGTCGCTGCGCGAGGCGGCGAGGGCGTCGTAGAGGTTGCGGCGCAGGGCGTCCATCCCGCCCAGGGCGACGCGGTGGGAGGCGAGGCGCTGGAGGTAGCGCAGCACGGCGCGCGAGACGCCGAAGAGCCGCACCGAGGTGGCGGCCACCGTGAGGTAGAGGACGGGGGGCTGCTGCGAGGCCCGGGCGATCAGCCACGCAGCCGTGGCGCCCAGGGCGATGGAGGAGGCCAGGGCGGCGGATCCGAGCAGCAGGGACAGGGCGAGCCGGCCGCGCGGCACCTCGAGCATGCGCAGGCACCGGGCCAGGGCGCGCCTCTCGGGGGCGGTGAGGAAGGGGCTCATGCGGACGCCTCCTGGTCGGCCGTGGCGCCGATGGGCTGGGAGCGCACCTCGATGACGCGGTCGGCCACGGCGGTGACTGCGGCGCGGTGGGCGATGACGACGACGGTGCGGCCCTCGTCCCTGAGGGCGGTGATCGCGCGGACGACCACCTCCTCGCTGACGGCGTCGAGGTGGGCGGTGGGCTCGTCGAGGACGACCAGGCGGGCGTCCCCGGCCAGTGCGCGCGTGAGGGCCAGGCGCTGGCGCTGCCCGACGGACAAGCCGGCGCCGCCGTCGCCGATGGGCGTGTCCCAGCCGCGCGGCGCGGCCTCGACGACGGGGGCGAAGCCGGTGGCCGCGGCCGCGCGCTCGAGCCGGGCGGAGGGGACGGCGCCGCCCGCGTTCTCCAGCAGGGTGCCGGGCACCAGCGCCGGGGACTGGGGGACCCACGCGATCGAGTCCCACCACGAGGCGGGGTCCGCGTCGGCCAGGTCCACGGGGCCCCCGGGCGCGTCGACGACGATGCGCCCGCGCGCGGGGGCGAGCTCGGCCAGCAGGCAGGCGACCGCAGTGGACTTGCCGGCCCCGGACGGGCCGACCAGGGCCGTCACGGCCCCCGGCTCGATCGTGGCCGTCAACGAGGCGGGCGCCCAGACGCCGCGCGCCTCGACGCTGACGCCCTCGAAACGGATCGGGTGCGCCCCGGCCGGAGGAGCGGCGCGGGTGCCTCGCGGGCGCGGCGGCTCGGCCTCGATGACGGCGAAGGCGGCCTCCGCGGCTGCCACGCCGTTCGCGGAGGCGTGGAACTGCGCCCCCACTTGGCGCAGGGGCTCGAAGACCTCGGGCGCCAGCATGATGACCGCCAGCCCCCTGAACAGGTCGATGCCGCCGTAGACGAGGCGCATGCCCACCTCCACGGCGACCAGCGCCACGGACAGGGTGGTGAGGAACTCCAGGACTGCCCCGGACAGGAACGCGACGCGCAGGGTCCCCATGGTGGCCTCCGTGTTGGACGCCCCGAGGCGGCGCAGGTGCTCGCGGGGGGAGTCCTGGCGCCCGAGCCCCCTGAGGGTGGGCAGGCCGGCCATGAGGTCGAGCAGCTGGGCTCCCAGGCGCTTCATCGACTCGAGCTTGTCGCGCGACGCGGACTGCGTGAACCGCCCGATGAGGACCATGAACACGGGGATCAGCGGGACGACCACGACGGCGATGAGCGCGGACCACGCGTCCAGGACGAGCATGGTCGCCAGGGCCGCGGGGGTGACGGTCACGACGAGGAACAACTGGGGGAGGAACTTCACGAAGTAGGGGACCAGGTCGTCGAGGCCGCGGGTGACCAGGGTGGTGGTCTGCGAGGAGCGGGTGGCCCTCCACCGGGGGCCGAGCTCGAGGGCGGCGTCCAGGACGCGCGCCCTCAGCTGCCGTATGGCGCGGGCGGCGGCGCGGTGGCCAGTGGCCTCCCGCAACCAGACGACCCCGGCGCGGGCGGCGGCCACGGCGGCGACTCCGACCAGGGGCCACACCGCGCCGGAGGGCCCGGACCGCCCCGCGATGACCGGGGACACGGCCGCTGAGACCAGCAGCGCCTGCGCGATGACCAGCAGCGCGGTCAGGGTCCCCAGCGCGACGGCGAGCGCGATATGGGGGCGCACCGAGCGCGCGTAGCGCAGCAGCCTGGGGTCGAGGGGGCGCACAGTCGTTGAACTCCTCATCTGCGTCGTGGGGGCCGTGGCCCCGCAGGGGTGCGAGGCGGCCGCCCCGCCCGTCGACGCGGGGCGGCCAGGGGGTTCAGCCCGCCAGGAAGTTCCCGCCCAGGCGGATCCTCCCCAAGGGCAGGCCCGTCCTCGTACTGACGTCGTCCGGCCCCACGCGCGCGCGGAACACCCAGTACGACCATGCCACGTAAGCGGCCACCACGGGCACCAGGCACGCGGCGACGACCGCCATCACGGTCAGCGTCGCCTGCGTGGACGACGCCTGGTCGATGGTGAGCGAGTACGCGGGATTGATCGACGACTTCTGCACGGCGGGCGCCATGGCGGCGAACACCCACGCCACCGTGGCGGCGATGGCCGTGCACGACGCCGCGAAGGAGCGCCTCTCGTGGCGCAGCGTCTGCTGGCTGAGGACCGTGGAGACGATGACCGCCAGGGCGGCGACCACCAGCGGCAGCCATGCGAGCACGTTCGTCGTGAACGCGAACTGCCCCCACATCATCCACACGACCGCCAGGCCGGTCGCCCCGATGGTGGCGGGAGCGGCGATGGCGTTGGCGCGCTCGCGGACCTCGCCCTCGGTCTTCAGGGCCAGGAACTGGGCGCCGTGCGCCAGGCACACGGACACCAGGACCGCGCCGCCCAGGACGGTGTACGGCGTGAGCAGCGAGAAGAACCCGCCGGTGAGCTGGTGGGTGGCGGTGGCCAGCGACGAGGCGACGGCCGTGGGATCCACGACCATCCCGGAGCGCTGGTCGACGACCTCGATCATCATGCCCTGCACGAAGTTCGCGAAGGCGACGCCCAGCAGCAGGGGCACCAGCCACGCCGAGGCCGTGTGGATCCAGTCCCAGGTGCGCCGCCACTTCTCGGCGGCGATCTTCGAGCGCCACTCCAGGGCCACGACGCGCACGATGAGGCACACGAGGACGAGGAAGAGGGCCAGGTACATGCCGGAGAACATCGTGGCGTACCACTCCGGGAAGGCGGCGAAGGTGGCGCCGCCGGCGGTGAGCAGCCACACCTCGTTCCCATCCCAGTGGGGGCCGATCGTGCGCACGGTCTGGGTGCGCTCGCGGTCGTCCTTGGCCACCAGGGGCAGCAGCATGCCGACGCCGAAGTCGAAGCCCTCGAGGACGAGGTAGACCGTCCACAGGACGGCGATGAGGATGAACCACAGGATTGACAGTGTCATGGGGTGCTCCTTAGCCCTCAGTACCCGAAGGCGAGGTCGTCTGCGGATTCGGCGCTGGCGGCCGCGGCCCTGGCGGGCGCCGTGCGGATGCCCTCCAGGGCGTAGCGCTTCATGAGGAGGTACCAGATGAACCCGAGCACGCCGTAGAGGACGGTGAAGAGGATGAGGGTGGTGAGCATCTGCCACGCGGGGACGTTGGGGGAGACGCCCATCTGGGTCATGAGCGCGACCGAGCCGAGCGGGGATCCGCTGGAAAGGGCGCCCAGGTTGGGGGCCACCACCCACGGCTGGCGGCCCATCTCGGTGAAGATCCAGCCGAAGGACGCGGCGGCGAAGGGCATGGGGATGTTGGCCAGGGCCAGCTGCGAGAGCCGTAGCGAGCCGGGCGCCCGCCCCCGCCTCGTCGCCCACAGCCCCCACGCCGCCAGTGCGAAGGAGGCCGCTCCCAGTCCGATCATGAGGCGGAAGGACCAGAACACCGCCATCTGCGGGGGCCGGAAGTCGTAGGCGGAGGCGTCCCCGTACTTCGCCGTGAAGTCGGGGTCGGCGTTGAGCAGGGCGACCATGCGGTCCTGGATGTCGGCGACGCCCTCGGAGGCGGCGGTGAAGGAGTTGTGCGACATGAAGGAGGCGACCCCGGGGACGCGGATGATCTGGAGGGGCTGGGAGTCGTCGCCCAGGGGGCACGAGCCGAACTGCGCGATGGTGAAGGCCGCGCCCTCCGTGTCGACGCAGATGCCCTCCGCGGCGGCCATCTTCATGGGTTGGACCTCGACCATCTCCTGGCCCTGGATGTGGCCGGAGGCGGCGGTGCCCAGGCCGCCGATGAGGACTGCGACCAGGCCGAAGCGGGCGATGGGACGCCAGACGCCGCGCGCGTGGTCGGCGGCCTGCTGGGAGCCCTCGCGCGCGGAGCGCACCATCCACCAGATGGAGATGCCCGCGACGAAGGAGCCGGCGACCAGCCACGCGGAGGTGATGACGTGGGCGAACTCGCTGAGGTAGACGCCCGAGGTGATGAGCTCGAGGAACCCTGAGACGCCGTCGAGCTCGGCGCGCCCGGTCGCCGGGTTGAAGCGGGCTCCGACGGGGTGCTGCATCCACGCGTTGGCTGCCAGGATCCAGGCCGCGGAGAACATCGTCCCCAGGGCGACGCACCATATGGACGCCAGGTGGGCGCGCTTGGACAGACGGCCCCATCCGAAGATCCACAGGCCGAGGAAGGTGGATTCCAGGAAGAACGCGAGGAGGGCCTCGACCGCCAGTGGGGCGCCGAAGATGTCGCCGACGAAACGGGAGTACTCCGACCAGTTCATCCCGAACTGGAACTCCTGGACGATGCCGGTGGCGACTCCGAGGGCGAAGTTGATGAGGAGGAGCTTGCCGAAGAAGCGGGTTGCGCTGAGCCAGTGCTCCTTGCCGGTGCGGTGCCAGATGGTCTGCATGATGGCGACCAGCAGGGACAGGCCGATGGTCAGGGGGACCAGGACGAAGTGGTAGACGGTGGTGATGGCGAACTGCCAGCGCCCGATCGTGACCGCATCTAACGCCGTTTGCGCGAGGGTCATGTGTGCCTTCTTACATGTGGGTGAGTGGGGATGGGCCGCGCCGATAGTCTGGGACCTTCGTCACGGGTTCGTAGATAATGTAGCGCAAACGACGAGTGCGCGCGTGCTGATGGCGGACGGGGTGGGGTTTCCCGCACTACCGCCTAGTCCCTGAGTTTCCCGCGCGCGCCCGCGCGGAGGCTTGGCTACGCGGGCCCGGTGCGCTCGGACATCGAGTTTTCCGCGCGCGCCCGGCCCGTTCGGGCGGCCGTGCCGGGAGGGCTTGACTCCTGTGAGACAATGGTTGCGGATGGGCGTTGTGGGCGTGCCCCCACAACGAGTGCCGACGCGGCGCGCACGCGCGCCTCCGGCCGTGCCGCGTTCGCGGCCCACTAGGTTTCCGCCCCCAGCGGGCGATTGAGGAAGGACGGATCCTGGCACGGGGGACCGCCCACAATTGGAGAACCGTGACCCCCGAACTTGATTCCCCCGCGCCCGTCGCGCCGGCGGCATCCCTGCTCTTCCAGGCGCCCGTCTTCCAGGAGCCCGCGGGAGCGGGCGGCCCCGACGAGGCCCCCTCGCGCCGCAGCGCGGACGCAGGCGACGAGCCCAAGGAGGCCTCCCCCCGCAGGAGGCGCTCCAGCCGGACCGCCCCCGAGGACGGCGCAGGAGCGGACGCCAAGGGCGTTCCCGACGACGACGGGGCGGCCGGGGCGCCGCCCAAGAAGCGCCGGACCCGCAAGAGGTCCTCCGCGGAGGCCCCGTCCGCCGACGGGGAGGGCACGGGCCCGCAGGAGGACGGCGAGGCGCCCGCCCCCAAGCGCCGCAGGCGCGCGAAGAAGGAGGATTCCGCCGCCGATCCCCAGGAGCAGGACGCCCACGAGGCGGAAGGGGAGGGCGGCCGCAGGCGCCGCCGTCGGCGCCCCCGCTCCTCCGACGAGGCGGAAGCCGGCGGCGACCTGACCGACCAGGTGAAGGCCCTCAAGGGCTCGACGCGCCTGGAGGCGAAGAAGCAGCGGCGCAGGGAGGGGCGCCGGGAGGGCCGCAGGCGCCACTCGATCACCGAGTCGGAGTTCCTCGCCCGCCGCGAGTCGGTCAAGCGCACCATGGTCATCCGCGACCACGAGGGCCTCGACCAGATCGCCATCCTCGAGGACGACCTCCTCGTCGAGCACTACGTCGCGCGCCGCACCTCCAAATCGGCCGTCGGCAACATCTACCTGGGGCGCGTCCAGAACGTCCTGCCCTCGATGGAGGCCGCGTTCGTCGACATCGGGCGCGGGCGAAACGCCGTCCTGTACGCCGGCGAGGTCAACTGGGACGCCGTCGGCCTCGACGGGAAGCCGCGGCGCATCGAGTCGGCCCTCAAGTCCGGCGACTCCGTGCTCGTGCAGGTCACGAAGGACCCCATCGGGCACAAGGGAGCGCGTCTGACCAGCCAGATCACACTGGCCGGCCGCTACCTGGTGCTCATCCCCAACGGCTCGATGATGGGGATCTCGCGCAAGCTGCCCGACAAGGAGCGCGCCCGCCTCAAGAAGATCCTCAAGCAGGTCGTCCCCTCCGGTTCGGGCGTCATCGTGCGCACCGCCGCCGAGGGCGCCTCCGAGGAGCAGATCCGCGCGGACGTGGCCCGACTGACGAAGCAGTGGGAGGACGTGCGCGCCAAGCAGAAGTCCACCCGCAGCGCGCCCGCCCTGATGCGCGGGGAGCCCGAGCTCGCCGTGCGGGTCGTGCGCGACATCTTCAACGAGGACTTCACGAGCCTGGTCATCCAGGGCCGGGGGACCTACGCCACCGTCAAGGAGTACGTCGACGAGCTCAGCCCCGAGCTGTCGGACCGCGTGGAGCAATGGGTGGGCGCGGACGACGTCTTCCACGCCCACCGCATCGACGAGCAACTGGCCAAGGGCATGGACCGCAAGGTCTGGCTGCCCAGCGGAGGGACCCTCATCATCGACCGCACCGAGGCGATGACGGTCATCGACGTCAACACCGGTAAGTACATCGGCGCCGGGGGGACGCTGGAGGAGACGGTCACCCGCAACAACCTCGAGGCCGCGGAGGAGATCGTCCGGCAGCTGCGCCTGCGCGACATCGGCGGGATCGTCATCATCGACTTCGTGGACATGGTGCTGGAGTCGAACCGGGACCTGGTCCTGCGCCGCCTCGTCGAGTGCCTGGGGCGCGACCGCACCCGCCACCAGGTCACGGAGATCACTTCGCTGGGCCTGGTCCAGATGACGCGCAAGCGCGTGGGGGAGGGGCTCGTCGAGGCGTTCTCCACCCAGTGCGGGGCCTGCGAGGGCCGTGGCTTCATCGTCCACTCCCACCCCGTCGAGCACCCGGGCGCCTCCGACAAGAACGGCAAGGGCTCCAAGCGCTCCAAGAAGAGCGCCGAGGGGCGCCGGGCCGGTGGCGAGCAGGCCGCCGACCACGGGCGCGCCAAGGAGGCGCTGAGCGCCATCGCCGCGGCCACCCGCAAGGACGAGGCCCCCGCCGAGGGCGGCGGCGACGACCGGGGCACCGGGGCCGCGGACGACGCGCCCAAGGCCGCCGTCAGGACGCGCCGGAAGAGGGGCGCCGCCACCGCCCCCTCCCAGGAGGCCGCTTCCGCCGAGTCCGCTCCTTCCCAGGACTCGGCCGCTCCCTCCGGCGAGGCGCCTGCCCCTGCGGCCGCCGAGCCCGCAGCGGCGGCCAAGCCCAGGCGCCGCCGTCGCGCGGCCAGCGCCGGATCGGTCGAACCGGAGGCGGCCCCCGTGCTGGAACTGCCCGAGAGGGTGGCCGTGCCCGTGCCCGCCGCGGCCACGATGGCGCCCGAGGAGATCGCCCTGCCCGAGCCCACCGCCCAGGAGCGCCCCAAGCGCCGCCGCCGCGCCGTTTCCACGGGGATCGTCGACGCGGGATGACGGCCGCGCCCCGCGCCGCTCCGGGCGGGGGGCGCGGGGCCGGGCGGGGTGTGGAACAGCACAGCGGGCCGCTGCGCCCGCGGGCCGCGCCAGGTTGCTATCGGGCAACGATTTCCGCTAGATTTGATCGTCGGCGCAACAAGCGCCAACGGGACGCGGATCCGGCTCCTCGGAGCCGAGGGCGTTCCCGTTCCGAGAACGAGAAGAGATGAGCTCCAACGTGGTCTACGCGATCGTCAAGGCTGGCGGCCGGCAGGAAAAGGTGTCCGTCGGTGACGTCGTCGTCGTCGACAAATTGGCAGAGGGGATCGGCTCCAGCGTGTCGCTCAAGCCGCTGATGCTGGTGGATGGCGACGCCATCACCGTCGACGCGGCCAAGCTGGGCGGGGTCACCGTCAAGGCCGAGGTCGTCGACTCGGCGAAGGGCCCGAAGATTTCGATCATCAAGTACAAGAACAAGACGGGCTACCGCAAGCGTCAGGGCCACCGCCAGAAGATGTCGGTCGTCAAGATCACCGAGATCGCCTGACCCCCGGATCAATCGAGCAGAAAGCAGTTCCTGATGGCACACAAGAAGGGCCTCGGCTCCTCGCGCAACGGCCGTGATTCGAACGCTCAGCGACTGGGCGTCAAGCGCTTCGGCGGCCAGCGCGTCAACGCCGGCGAGATCCTGGTCCGCCAGCGCGGCACCCACTTCCACCCCGGTGACGGTGTCGGGCGCGGCAAGGACGACACCCTGTTCGCCCTGCGCGCGGGAGAGGTGGAGTTCGGGCGCAAGCGCGACCGCCGAGTCGTTTCCGTGGTCGAGTCCGCCTCCGCCTGAGACCGACCGCGCGACGAGGGCGTCCGGCAGTGCCGGGCGCCCTTTCCCCACATCCACGACCCCGCAGGAGGGACCATGGCAGACTTCGTCGACCGCGTGACACTGCACGCGGCGGGCGGCAACGGGGGCAACGGCGTCGCCTCCATCAAACGGGAGAAGTTCAAGCCGCTGGCGGGACCCGACGGCGGGGACGGCGGGGACGGCGGCTCCGTGGTCCTCGAGGTCTCCGACCAGGAGACGACACTGCTCACCTACCACCGCTCGCCCCACCAGAGGGCCCAGAACGGCACGCAGGGGATGGGCGACTTCCGCCAGGGCAAGAACGGCGCCGACATCGTCCTGCCCGTCCCCGACGGGACGGTCGTCAAATCCACGTCGGGGGAGCTGCTGGCCGACCTGACGGGGGCGGGCGCGCGCTTCGTCGTCGCCCAGGGCGGCAGGGGCGGCCTGGGGAACGCGGCCCTGGCCTCGAAGGCCCGCAAGGCCCCGGGGTTCGCGCTGCTGGGCGAGCCCGGCGAGGAGCGCGACGTCGTCCTCGAACTCAAGTCGGTGGCCGACGCGGCCCTCGTGGGCTTCCCGTCGTCGGGCAAGTCGTCGCTGATCGCGGCGATGAGCTCCGCGCGCCCCAAGATCGCGGACTACCCCTTCACGACCCTGGTCCCCAACCTGGGCGTCGTGGCGGCCGGGGACGTGCGCTACACGATGGCCGACGTGCCGGGCCTGATCCCCGGCGCCTCCACGGGCAAGGGCCTGGGCCTGGACTTCCTGCGCCACATCGAGCGCTGCGCGGTCATCGTCCACGTGCTCGACACCGCCGTCTACGAGGCCGAGCGCACGCCCGTCGACGACCTGCGCACCATCGAGGCCGAGCTGGGCGCCTACCAGGGCGACCTGGGCGGGCTGGAGGGCCACGTCCCGCTCATGGAGCGCCCCCGCGTCATCGTGCTCAACAAAGTGGACGTGCCCGACGGGCGGGACCTGGCCGAGATCGTCCGCCCCGAACTGGAGGCGACCGGATGGCCCGTGTTCGAGGTCTCCGCCGTCTCCCACGAGGGGCTGCGGGCGCTGTCCTTCGCGCTGGCGGGGATCGTGGAGCGCGAGCGCGCCCGGCGCCCCGCCCTCGAGGCCGCGCGGCCCGTGATCCGGCCCCGAGCGGTCGGCCAGCGCACCGCCGTCAGCGTGCGCCGCACCCGCAAGGACGGCGAGGAGGTCTTCCAGGTCAGGGGCGACAAGCCGGAGCGCTGGGTGCGCCAGACCGACTTCGCCAACGACGAGGCGGTGGGCTACTTGGCGGACCGCCTCGCCGCGGCGGGCGTCGAGGACGAACTCGTCAAAGCCGGGGCCGTCGCCGGGGACGCCGTCGTCATCGGGGAGCTGGACGGCGGTGTGGTCTTCGACTGGGAGCCGACGCTGACGACCGGCCCGGAGCTGCTGGGCTCGCGGGGGACGGACTCGCGCATCGACCAGTCGGCCCGCCGCACCAACAAGGAGAGGCGCCAGGCCTACCACCAGGCCATGGACGCCAAGGCGGCCGCCCGCGAGGAGCTGTGGACCGAGCGCGCCGCGGGCCACTGGACGGACGCCGCCGACGGGGGAGGGTACAGGTGAGGGCGCTCTCCGAGGCGCGCCGGGTCGTCGTCAAGATCGGCTCGTCGTCGCTCACGCGCCCCGACGGGGGCCTCGACCTCAACCGCATCGACGCCGTCGCCCGCGTCGTGGCCCGCTGGCGCAGGGGCGGCAGGCAGGCCGTGATCGTCTCCTCGGGCGCCGTCGCGGCCGGACTGGACCCCCTGGGCTTCGCCTCCAAGCCCTCCGACCTCGCCTCCGTCCAGGCGGCCGCGGCCATGGGGCAGGGCCTCCTCGTGGCGAGGTGGACGGCGGCGTTCCACACCCACCACGTCGACGCCGCCCAGGTCCTGCTCACCACCGAGGACGTCATGGCCAGGGACCACTACACCAACGCCACCGCCGCGCTGGGGCGCCTGCTGTCCCTGGGCGTCGTCCCCATCGTGAACGAGAACGACGCGGTGACCACCCGGGAACTGCGCTTCGGCGACAACGACCGCGTGGCCGCGATCATCGCGCAGATGGTCCAGGCGGACGCGCTCGTCCTGCTCACCGACGTCGACGGCCTGTACACGGCCCCTCCCTCGCGCCCGGGCGCGCGCCTCATCGAGCGCGTGGACTCCACGGACGACCTCATGAGCGTCCTGGTGACCGGGGCAGGGTCGAAGGTCGGCACCGGGGGGATGGCGTCGAAGGTCCAGGCCGCCACGATGGCCTCCGCCTCGGGCATCGGCGTCCTGCTGGCCAACGCCGACAAGGTCGAGGAGGCGCTGTCGGGGAAGGGCACGGGCACGTGGTTCGCCCCCACCCACGAGCGGCCCGCCTCGCGGCGCCTGTGGATCGCCCACGCCGCCCCCTCGCGCGGAGAGCTCGTCGTCGACGCCGGCGCCGCCCGCGCCATCACTGTCGGCAAGAAGTCCCTGCTGGCCGCCGGGGTCGTCTCCGTGGCCGGCCACTTCGACGCGGGCGACGTCGTCGACATCGCCTCGCCGACCGGTCTGGTGGCCCGCGGCATCGTGTCCTACGACGCGGATTCGCTGGCCGCGATCGCGGGGCGCAGCGCACCGGAGCTGGAGGGGACCGGGTGGGAGCACGTGCGCCCCGTCGTGCACCGCGACGACCTGGCCCCGCTGCTGTGACGCGGCGGGCGCGAAGTGTGCCATGATTGGCGGATGGATGAGAATGTGGACATCGGGTCGGTGACGTCGGCGGCGCGCAGCGCGTCGCGCGTCCTGGCGGGCGCGTCACCCGCGCGCAAGAACGCCGCGCTGGAGGCGATCGCCTCGGCGCTCGTGGAGCGGGCCGGGGAGATCCTGGCGGGCAACGCCAGCGACATGGAGCGCGGGCGCGCCAACGGCATGGCGGAGGGCCTGCTCGACCGCCTCGAGCTCACGTCCGAGCGCCTGGGGGCCATAGCGGCCTCCGTGCGCGAGGTCGCGGCGCTGCCCGACCCCGTTGGCGAGGTCGTGCGCGGCACGACGAACGAACTGGGCCTGAGGATCACCCAGGTCCGCGTCCCCATGGGCGTCGTCGGCATGATCTACGAGGCGCGCCCCAATGTGACGGTGGACGCCGCGGTCCTGGCCCTCAAGGCGGGCAGCGCCGTCGTCCTGCGCGGGGGGAGCGCCGCCGAGGCGTCCAACGCCGCGCTCGTCGGCGCCATGCGGGGCGCCCTGGAGTCGGTGGGGCTGCCCGCCGACCTCGTCCAGACGGTCGACCCGTGGGGCAGGGCTGGCGCCAACGCCATGATGGTGGCGCGCGGCGGCATCGACGTGCTCATCCCCAGGGGAGGGGCGGGCCTGATCAACGCGGTCGTCTCCCACTCGACGGTGCCCGTCATCGAGACGGGGACCGGCAACTGCCACGTGTACGTGGACGCGGGCGCCGACGAGGAGGCAGCGCTGCGCATCGTCATGAACGCGAAGACCCAGCGCGTGGGCGTGTGCAACGCCGCGGAGACGCTGCTGGTCCACCGCGACGCCGCGCCCACCTTCCTGCCGGCGGTCCTGCGCGAGCTCACGGGCGCGGGCGTGCTCGTGCACGGCGACCCCGCGGCGCTGGAGTGCGCGGCCGGGGCGGGCGTGGACCCGGCGATGCTGCGGGAGGCCACCGAGGAGGACTGGGCCACCGAGTACCTCGCGATGGAACTGGCCGTGAGGGTCGTGGACTCCATCGAGGAGGCCATCGACCACATCCGCGCATACTCCAGCGGGCACACCGAGGCGATCTGCACGCCGTCGCTCGCCTCGGCGAACGCGTTCCGCGCGGGCGTGGACTCCGCCGCCATCGCCGTGAACGCCTCGACGCGCTTCACGGACGGCGGCCAGCTGGGACTGGGGGCCGAAGTGGGGATCTCCACCCAGAAGCTGCACGCGCGGGGCCCCATGGGGCTGGCGGAGCTGACGACCACGAAGTGGATCATCGAGGGCGACGGGACGATCCGCCCGTGAGCGGGACCGAGACGGCCTCCGACGGGGCGGCCGCCCCGCGGACCCCGGCCAGCCGCAGGCGGGCCATCGGCATCATGGGCGGCACCTTCGACCCGATCCACCACGGGCACCTGGTCGCCGCCTCCGAGGTGATGGACGCCTTCGGCCTGGACCAGGTCGTCTTCGTCCCCGCCTCGATGCAGCCCTTCAAGGAGGGCAGGCGCGTGACCCCCGCGGAGCACCGCTACCTCATGACGGTGATCGCCACCGCCTCGAACCCGCGTTTCGCGGTGTCCCGCGTGGACATCGACCGCGGGGGCACGACCTACACGGTCGACACCCTGGCGGACCTGCGCGCGGAGTACCCGGACGCGGATTTCGCCTTCATCACCGGGGCGGACGCCCTGGCGCACATCGCGCAGTGGAAGGACTCGGACGCGCTCTTCGAGCAGGCGCACTTCGTGGGCGTGACCAGGCCGGGGCACGTCCTGGCCGACCAGGGGCTGCCCGGGAGCGCGGTGTCACTGGTGGAGGTGCCCGCGATGGCGATATCGTCGACGGACTGCCGCGCCCGCGTCGCCCAGGGCAAGCCCGTGTGGTACCTGGTGCCCGACGGGGTCGTCCAGTACATCAGCAAACACGGCCTGTACAGGCCCGGAGCCCCCGTGGAGGACCATGTCCATGTCCCTTCCCGCCCAGACCACTGACCTGGCCGCCCTGGTCGCGGCCGCCGCCCATGAGCGCGGGGGCACGGACCCCGTGCTCGTCGACGTCCGCTCCCGCATGGACCTGGCCGACGCCTTCGTCGTGGTGTCGGCGCCGACGCCGCGCCAGGTGAGCGCGGTCGCGGAGGAGGTCATGGACCGAGTCGCCCGCGCCGCCCGCCTGCGCCCCGCCCACATCGAGGGGCGCGGAGGGGGGACCTGGATCCTCATCGACTACTCCGACCTCGTCGTGCACGTCATGGGCCAGCAGGACCGCGAGTACTACGCCCTGGAGAGGCTGTGGGGGGACTGCCCCGCCACCCGCTTGGAGGACGGCGCCGAAGCCGCGCGGCGCGAGGCCGCCGCCCGATCACTCGCCCACACGGCGGCGGAAGGCGGTGCGTGACGTGGGCGGCCGCAGGATCGTGCTCGTGCGCCACGGGCAGACGGACTTCAACGTCGAGCGGCGCTTCCAGGGCCGCGCCGACCAGCCCCTCAACGAGCGGGGGATGGCCCAGGCGCGCGCGGCGGCGGGCGTCCTCGCCACCCGCTTGAGCGGGCCGGGCGAACAGGTGGGCGTGAACGCCGACTCCGGCGCGCGCACGGGCGGCGGGGCGCGCCTCATCTGCTCGCCCCTGCTGCGCGCGCGCATGACAGCGCGGATCCTCGCCGATGTCTTCGAGGCCGTGGGCAGGCCCCTGGACGGTCCCTTCGTCGACGAGCGCCTCACTGAACGGGACTTCGGGAGGATGGAGGGGCACACCTTCGCCGAGCTCGTCGAGCTCTACCCCGCCCAGGTCGCCCAGTGGCGCGCGTGCGGGGAGTGCCCCGAGGCCGGGGTCGAGCCGTCGGGAGCGGTGGGGCGGCGGATGCGCGACGCGGTGCTGGAGGCGGAGGGCCAGTGCCGTGACGGCCAGACGCTCCTCGTCGTCTCGCACGGGGGCGCGATCGCGCGGGGGATCACGTCGCTGCTGGGGCTGGATCCTGACGCTTTCGACGGGCTGCGCGGCGTGGACAACTGCCACTGGTCGGAGCTGGTGCCGATCGCGCACGCCAAGCGCAGGGGGACCGTGTCCCTGGGCTGGCGCCTGGCCGCGCACAACGTCGGGGTGCGTGAGGACGTGCTGGGCGCTTAGGCGCTCGCCTGCCGGTCTGTAACGGCCGTTAACCCACGGCCGGTCGGTCTCGTCCAGTGGCCTATTGGTCGTGTGGGGCGTGGTAGCGGGGGGAGGTGCCCAGGGCGGTGCGGTCGGGGTGGGCGCGCACGGTGTCGGCGTCGGTGCCGCGGTAGGTGTAGGAGGGGTCGTTGTCGAACACGGAGGCGGTGGCCAGGAGGCCGTCGCGGTAGTCGGCGACCGTGGCCGGGCTGGGCTCGGTGCCGGGGAACTTGTCCATCAGGGGGTTCTCGTCGGGGTACTGGCCCGGGTCCGTGCGGTTCAAACCCCCCGGGCTGACCAGGGGCTGGCCGGTGGGCCCCGCTGTGGCGGTGGCGACCAGGGCCTGGAGGACCTGGTTGGAGGTCGCCCCCGGCCACTCGCCCATCGCCACCGCCACAAGGCCCGCCACGACCGGAGCCGCGAAAGACGTGCCCGTGGCCTTTTCGATCCACCTTGCGGCAAGATTGTGCCAGCGGATGTCGCCCGGGGCCAGGACCGTCAGCCCCCGACCGCGGTTCGAGTAGTCCTTGATCCGCCCCTGCCCGTCCGAGGCCCCCGCCCCCACGGTCCCGTTCATCGACGCATATGAATCAGGCGGGTCCACCGCGCCGTCATTGCCCGTCGCCACCACCGCCACGACACCATGGGCCACCGCCATCGCCACGGCCTCGCGCGCCGCGTTATCGACCCAGACGTCGCTGGAAAGGGAGATCGAGACGACCCGGACCCCGTCGGCCATGGCCGCGTTGATCGCATCCTCAACGTCCACCCCCGCGCAGTCCGCCGGCCGGTCGCCATCACCTGTCATCCCCAGCGCGTAGTTGATGATCCGGGCGCCCCTGGCCACCCCGTAGCCGCAGGCGTGCCCGCCACACCCGCGCACACCACCAGAACCCACACCCCGCAGTCCCTGGCGGTGGGGGCCCGCCACTGGGGCGCAACCACCGGTCCCGCTGACGCCCGGCCAACCACCACCAGCCGAGTCCGAACCATCTGAACCAGCCCCGGGAGAGGACGGAGAACATTCGGGAGTCGAATCGGCATAACGCAACTCCGACAACGCCCGCTCATAACACCGCTGATCAAACCCCAAGTCCTTAGCAGCCATGGCAACAACAGCTCCTTAGCCATAACCGATTGATCGCGCCAGACGCGCCGCCCACATTACCGCCCGCTGAATCAGTGAAGCAAGACCCCTGACGAGTGAGGTGCTCGTGTGAGGAGCGCCGGAGAAGCCGCTAGACGGGGGAGCGGCCGACAGCGAGGAACAGTGTGTGACGAGCGGCACTATTCTTGATTTGCGCGCCTCTTCGACGGTCCGCTAAGGTTGTCGAGTCGCCGAGGGGCGGCGAACAGAATACGGGGCTATGGCGCAGTTGGTAGCGCGCTTCCATGGCATGGAAGAGGTCGGGGGTTCGAATCCCCCTAGCTCCACCAAAGGGCTCCAATGCGCTCGCATTGGAGCCCTTCGTTGTGCCACGAGGGCGCTCCGCCCGTGCGCGCCAGTGCTGCCCCGTCCCCGGTCGGCTTCTCCCCCCTGGACCGAGTATAACGTTTTGGTATCGCCATGTGAGACCAGCGGGAAGGGGGTGGTCGGCGCGAACGTTGGAATGGTGCGGAACGCCAGCAAAGGGCCGGTAGGGGTGTTTGAAGTTTCCCAAACCGGATGGCAAGATTTGAATGTCCTGTCCTCTGAGTGTTAGGCCGGTTGCCGATGACCTTCCAACTGTCGCGCACGCACATGTCGATCGTCGCCGCAGCGACTACAGTGGCGGCCTCCTTCGTCGTCATCCCCGCCCTCGCCGAGAACGGCGCGCCCCCGGCCGACGCCGTGTGCCCCGCGCTGCTCGCCGCGCATGGGCGGATCGATAGCGAGTACAACCCCGCCCTCAGCGCCTACGCCGACGCCGTCGCCGCGGAGACCGCCGCCCGCAACACCGCCAACGGCGGGACCACGGCCACCGAGGCGCAGCTGCGCCAGACCCTCGCCGACGCCCAGGCGGCGCTGGAGGCCGCGAAGGCCGCTCCCGCCCCGACCGCGCAGCCGACGGCCACCCAGCCCGCGGCCGAGCCGTCCCGGGGCATCGGCTGGGTCGACTGGTCGAAGGTCGACCACTCCACCCAGGCGCAGGTCATCGAGGCCCTCATCGTCCAGAAGATGAACGCCTACCGCGCCAACGCGGGCCTGCCGCCGCTGGTCGTCTCCGACACCCTGACCACCGACTCGCGCGCCTGGTCCAAGCACATGGCGGTCGATAACGACTTCAACCACGACCCCGAGTTCCGGTACCTCGGGTCGCAGAGCCTGGACGGCGCCTCGACGAACTACGCGGGCGAGAACATCGCCTACAACTCGATGCGCAACTTCGGAGCGCAACTGGGGGCCAGGGGCAACGAGTACAAGACGCCCGACCAGGCGGCCTCCGACCTGTTCGAGCAGTGGAAGAACTCCCAGGGCCACGACAAGAACATGCTCGCGGAGAACAACGTCGTCGGGGTGGGCGTGCACATCGGCGACCTCGCGGACGGCGGACTGACCGTGTGGGGGACGCAGAAGTTCTACGCGATCTCGGACAAGGGGTCGATCGACCTCTCCCGGTTCCACACGACGGGCGACACCGCCAGCGCCTACGGCTTCGACGGGGCGGCCTTCAACGCGGACAACACGGACTACGTCTCCGGTCTGGCCGGGGACGGCGTCAAGCAGAAGCAGGCGGCGTGGACCGCCATCGTCGGGGACCTGCCCGCCCAGGCCCTCCCGGTCGCCCCCTCGTCCCTCCCCGCGAAGGACGGGGCATCCCCGTCCCCGGCCCCCTCCACGACGCCGGATCCCGCGCCCACCGCTGACGGCTCCGCCGTCGCCCAGGCCCAGGCCGCTGTGGACGCCGCCCAGAAGGCCCTGGACGACTTCCTGGCGGATCCCCAGTCCGCGTACTCGCAAGCGGTCGAGAACCTCAAGGCCGCCACTGCGGCACTGGACGGGATCGCCGAGTCCATCGGCTCCCAGACGGGCGTGCGCCCGCAGCCCGACGGGGGCGTCGTCGTCTCCACGCCCAATACGAACTCCTCGTACTACCCGGTCGAGGCGTACCGGAAGAAACTGGCCGCGTGCCTGGCCACGACGGGCCAGCAGCAGCCCGTCGGCCCCGCCCAATCAGGGGCCACCGGCGCTCCTGCGGCCCCGGCTTCCGTGGCGCAGCAGTCCAACGCACCGGCTGGCCCTGCTCCATCGGAGCAGTCCAGCGCTGCGCCTTCCCCCGCTGCATCGCAGCAGTCCAGCCCTGCCGCGGGCAGTGACGGGAAAGGCGGGCAGACCGTTTCCACGGAGGCCGGTGGCGCCGGGCCGGGTGCCGCCAATGGGGCGAACAACGGAGGGGGAGCCCCAGGGGCCGCTGACAAGGGAGCCGCCACTGGCGCTCGGGCGGCGAACCTGGCGAGCACGGGATCCATGACCCTGGTCCTGGGGATCGGCGCGCTCATCGTCCTGGGGATCGGTGTTGGCGCGATGCTGGTCGCCAAAAGGCGCAAAGGCAAGTAGCGCACGCGAATAGCGCGGGAACGGGTCCGGGCGGCGTCAGCCACCCGGACCCGTTCCGCTTCGAAGGGCGCCGAGGCAGACGCCGCCATCAGGCGCCTTGTGCCACTTCGCACGTTAGGGTAGGCTAACTTGCGCTTATATTCGAACTAGGTTCAGAGAGGGAAGTGATGCGCGCACAACGCCTTCGTGGCGCTGCAGTGGCGGCCTTTACCACTGCGGCAGTTCTTGCCGCGCCCATCGTGACGGCGAACGCCGCTCACGCCGGAACCGACGAGGGGGGCAGCCAGGTCTCCTCAGCGGTCTTCCAATGGGCTATGAACGACGAATCCGGCTCCGCCGGTTACGCGCCGGGCACCTGCAACTTCTTCAGTGCGATGGTGTCGGGGAACTCGGGCGGCGGCCAGTGGCCGAACAACGTGCAGTCCGGCTCAGACGGAGAGTTCCTGGTCGGCGGCCCCGACCAGGACGTCCTCTGGCGGCCTAAGGACGGCAACGTCTCGATCCTCAAACCGAACGCGGACGGCCAACTCGTCGCCCAGACGTGGGCGAACAAGTGCCTCACCCGCACGGGCGCGCGCACCAACACGCGCGGCGCGGTCTCCGAGTCGATCATCAACATCGAGAAAGGTTCGGGCACCGTTGATCCGACGACGAACTCCGCGTCCATCAAATGGGTCGGTTCTTGGACCGTCGTCTACTACTCCGGCATGACCTACTGGAGCGCCACCAACCCCGTTCTCGAGGTCACCAACGGCCAAGGCGCCATCAAAGCCCGGGTCTCCGGATTCGGCGCCTCGATGCAGGATCCCGACGCTGCGCTCAAGCCCCTCCAGGCCCGCGAGGTCACCCTGGCGACTTTGAAGAACGTCGCTGTGACCAAGACCGGCATCACCGTCACCCCCGAGTACAAGGGCGTTGAGGTCAAGAATCCGGAGGGCGCCAGCCCGCAGACTCGCACGGGCGAGAACTGGGGGTCGTGGCCCGCGGATTTCGTCGCCTTCCAGGGCGAGACCGGCCAGCACTCCTACTGGTACTCCACAGGCAGCAGTGGGGACGCGCGCAAGCCAGCGTTGCCCGTGACGATCACGTGGCCCCAGATCGATGACGCACCGGCCCCCCAGCCCGGCCCCACTCAGGAGCCGACTCCGGCGCCCACGGCCGACCCCAGTCCTGCACCCACAGCAGAACCAACCCCGGCGCCCACGGCCGACCCCAGTCCTGCACCCACAGCAGAACCAACCCCGACACCCACCGGCAAGCCCACGACTGGCCCTTCTGCGAAGCCGAGCATCGAGGTGTCCCCCTACCAGGACATCGATCCGACGGTGAAAACCGTCGTCACCGTCAAGGGGAAGGACTTCACGTCCGGTTCCATCCAGAACGGGGTCTACGTGGTCCTCATGGACGAGAAGATCTGGAAACCCGGCGAGTACATGAACGCGAAGGGCGATGAGGGGGCGATCACCTCCGCGTGGGTCACCCCGGACCAGCTGGAGGCAGGCAAGGGCTCCTTCACGGTGAAGCTGACCATCCCGGAGAACACCCTGGACCGCACGCACACCTACTACATCGGCACGATGGCGGCCCACGGCCTCGCACTGTCCGACCGCAGCCTGGACCACGCCGAGAAGATCACCTTCAAAGCGATCGACTACGATCCCAACGCGGTCTTCCCCGTCGACTCGGTGACCGCGGCAGCCGTTGCCGACTCCGGTCGCACGAACATGAAGGTCGACTGGGTCTACACTGGCGCCACCCCCTCTCGCGGCTGGGAGATCTCGCTCGCCTGCGTGCGTGACTGCTCCGACCCGCTCTTCGGCACCAAGAGCCACCACCAGCACGACAACTCCCTGCGATCCGATGTGTTCGGGGATGTCCCCGACGGCGTGTACGTCGCCTCGGTCCGCAACGCCGGCGAGATCTCCGGCGAGTTCAAAGCATCCGACTGGGTGTCTTCGGCCGAGGTCCGCGTGGGCGCGGAGCGCGACCCGAATCCCGGGGAGGGCAAAGGCCAGTGGATCCAGGACTCCGTCGGCTGGTGGTACCGGCACAGCGATGGCTCGTACACCACCAACGGCATCGAGCAGATCGACGGGGTGACCTACCGATTCAACGAGGCGGGCTACATGGTGACCGGCTGGACGAAGGTCGGCGGCCAGTGGTTCTACTACGCTCCCTCCGGCGCCCAGGCCAGCGGCTGGACGCTGGTCGGCGGCAGCTACTACTACGTGGACCCCGCCACCGGCGCGATGGCCACAGGCTGGCAGCAGGTGGACGGCGCCTGGTACTACCTGGGCACATCGGGCGCGATGGCCACAGGCTGGCAGCGGATCGGCGGCGCCTGGTACCACCTGGGCGCATCGGGCGCGATGGACACCGGCTGGACGGCCATCGGCGGAAGCTGGTACTACTTCGCGCCGAGTGGTCAGATGGCCACAGGCTGGGTGCAAGACTCCGGGAAGTGGTACTACCTGGACCCCAGCACCGGCGCGATGGCCACAGGCTGGCAGCAGGTCGGCGGCACGTGGTACTACCTGTTCGCCTCCGGTGAGATGGCGACGGGCAGCCACTGGATCGACGGCGTGCTCCGCGTCTTCGACAATTCGGGGGCCTGGGTGCGCTGAGCACAAATGAGAATCCCCGATCCGGGCCCCACGGCGTGAACCGTGGGGCCCGGACCGTTTCGCTGGACGCGCGCCGCCGCCGCGCATAAAGCGCGACGAACAGGGAGGGAAAAGAAACGGGGACCGCAGCACATGGCTGCGGTCCCCGTCGGCGTTGAGGAGCGCACCGCGTCCGCCACCCGGGAACCGTGTGGCGGACAGCCTCAGGCGTCGGCCACCTGGTTCGCCATCTGCCGTTCGCACACGTCGATCCGCTCGCGGATGATGCGCACGGCCCCGGCCGGCGCCTCGGGGTGGGCGTCGATCCACTCGTGGCCCGCGCGCACCACGTCGACGCCGGGCGCGTAACCGGCCAAATCGGAGGGGAAGAGCAGGGTCGTCAGATCCTCGGCGGTGTGGAAGGTGTTCTCCTCCCACACCTGCGCCAGGGCTGCGAAGTACCGTTCGACGTAGGGCTCGTACAGCGACGGGGTGGTCCGCGCCTGGGCCCAGAAGCCGGAGACCATCGCCCAACGGGTGTCGTTGGGGATCGACTTGTCCCCAAGGACCTGCTCCCACACCTGCTCCTTGACGGCCGCGTCGTCGCGCGCCGCCCGGGCAGCGGCGGCGTTCTGGCGGCCCGTCATCGTGTCGTCCTCCTGCTCCCGGGCGTCGATCTCCGCGTCCCCGGCGACGCCGCCCCTGACCAGGGCGATCAGCAGCGACCACTGCAGGTCGACGTCCAACTCCAGGCCCTCCAGGGTCGCGGACCCGTCGTAGAGGGCCTTGATGGCCTCGAACTGCTCGGCGTTGGACGCGTTGCGGGCGGCGGCCGCCACCAGCATGCGCTGCGCGTCGGAGCCGGACCGGGCGGTGCGGGCCAACAGCAGCAGGCGCCTGCCCACCGTCTCGGCGGCCTCGGCGCGGGCGTCGGGGGCGACGAAAGTGCGAACGGCCTCGTCGATGTGGCGCAGCGTCAGCGTCAGCAACTGCATGTTCGTCTCGGCGGGGACAGCGGTGAGCGCCAGGTTCAGGTAGTCGCGCGCCTTCATCTGCCCGTCGCGGGTCATGTCCCACGCGGCGGCCATGACGACGCCGCGGGTGAGGGAGTCCGTGAAGCGCGTGATATTGGCGACCGCGAAGGCCAGGGAGTCCTCGTCGAGGCGGATCTTCGCGTAGGCCAGGTCGCCGTCGTTGACCAGGATGAAGTCGGGGCGGGCCACGCCCTCGGCGGAGGGCACATCAGTGGAGGCCCCGTCCACGTCGAGCTCCTCGTGGAAGACCCGTTGCAGGGACTCTCCCTCCAGGGAGTACCCGGCGACGGCGAGGCGGTGGGGGCGCAGGGAGGCGCCCTCGCTGAAGGCCTCCTGCTCGATGGAAAGGCGCGTGATCCTGCCCTCCTCGTCCGTCTCGACGGACGGGCGCAGCAGGGTGACGCCTGCCTCCTCCAGCCACACCTTCGACCAGGCGGCCAGGTCGCGGCCCGAGGCCTTCTCCAGCTCGCCGAGCAGGTCGGCCAGGGTGGCGTTCGCGTAGGAGTGCGCGGTGAGGTACTCGTGCAGGCCGGCGAAGAACGCGTCGCGTCCCACGTAGGACACGAGCTGGCGCAGCACGGAGGCGCCCTTGGCGTAGGTGATGCCGTCGAAGTTGACCTCGACGTCGGCCAGGTCGCGGATCTGGGCGGTGATGGGGTGGGTGGTGGGCAGCTGGTCCTGCTTGAGGCCCCAGTCCTTGCGGACCATGAAGCCCGTCCAGCCCTCCGTGTACGGGGTGTTCTCGGCCAGGGCCAGGTGGCTCATGAACTCCGCGAAGGACTCGTTGAGCCACAGGTCGTTCCACCACTTCATGGTCACCAGGTCGCCGAACCACATGTGGGCCAGCTCGTGGAGGATCGTGTTGGCGCGGGACTCCAGCTGGGCCTCGGTGGGCCGCGTGCGGAACACGTAGGCGTCGCGGAAAGTCACGCAACCCGCGTTCTCCATCGCCCCGGCGTTGTACTCGGGCACGAAGACCTGGTCGTACTTGGTGAAGGGGTAGGCGATGCCGTACGCGTCCTCGAAGAACTCGAAGCCCTTGCGCGTGATGTCGATGATGGCGTCGGCGTCCAGGTGCTCGAGGACGGACGCCCGGCAGTACACGCCCAGGTCGATGGTGCGGCCGTCGGAGGAGGTGAGGGTGTCGGTGACGCCCTCGTAGGGGCCGGCCACGACCGCGGTGATGTAGGTGGACATCTTCTCCGTGGTCGCGAAGCGGTAGGTCCAGGAATCGCCGTCCTCCTCGGGGGAGGGGGTCGGGGCGTTGGAGAACACCTTCCAGCCCTTGGGGGCCTTGACGGTCAGGGTGAAGGTGGACTTCAGGTCCGGCTGCTCGAAGGTCGTGTAGACGCGGCGGGCGTCGGGGACCTCGAACTGGGAGTACGTGTAGGCCTTGCCGTCGGCGGGGTCGACGAAGCGGTGCAGGCCCTCGCCGGTGTGCATGTACTGGCAGTCGGCGTCGACCTCGAGGACGTTGTGCTCGGCCAGGTCGTCCAGGCTGATGCGCGAGTCCTGGTGGTGGGCGCCCGGGTCCAGGTCGCGGTCGTTGAGCTTGATGGAACGCACATTGGTGGAGACCAGGTCCGCGAAGGCCGCGCCGCCGGGGGCGGCGGTGAACTCGACGCGGGTGCGCGAGCCGAAGTCGGTGTCGCCCCGGGTGAGGTCGAGCTCGATGTCGTAGCGGATGACCTCGCTGATGACTCCGGCGCGTGCGAGCGCCTCGTCGCGGGTCAGGTTAAGGCCTGGCATTGTTCGCCTTCCGTTGGTCGAATATGACGCGTTTCGTGCGTGCGCTTGTCTAATACTGACACGCGTTCGTCTGATTGTGCGACTGGATGCCCGCGTTGCGGGAGACCGTCATTTGAGCAATATCACCAGATACGGACCCGCTCGGAGGGGTCCAGCCACATGCCGTCGCCCTCGGCGACGCCGTAGGCGGCGGCGAACTCGTCGAAGTTCTTCAGCACCTGGTTGCAGCGGAACTCGGCGGGGGAGTGCGGGTCCACCGCCAGCATCTGGCGGGCGAAGCGGGGGCGCACCGCTGTGCGCCACACGCGGGCCCACGACTGGAAGAACCTCTCGGGCCCGCTGAGCCCGTCGACGGCGGGCGCGGTGGCGGGCGTCAGCCCCCGCTCGGCCAGGGCGGCCGCCCACGCCTTCCACGCGATCGTGAGGCCGCCGAGGTCGCCGATGTTCTCCCCGATGGTCAGGGCGCCGTTGACGTGGGGCGCGCCGGTGCCCCCGGCGCCGTCGGGCCGCTCCGCCCCGTCCGCGCCCCCCGCCTCGTCCGGGGTGTGGGCGCCGGGCAGCAGATCCGCGGGCGTGAGCGCGTTGTACTGGTCGATGAGGGCGCGTGTGCGCTCCTCGAAGCGCTCCCTGTCCTGGTCCGTCCACCAGTTCTCCAGGTTCCCCCTCTCGTCGAAACGGGACCCCTGGTCGTCGAAGCCGTGCCCGATCTCGTGCCCGATGACGGCGCCGATGGCGCCGAAGTTGACGGCGTCGTCGGCACCGGGGTCGAAGAAGGGGGGCTGGAGGATGGCCGCTGGGAAGACGATCTCGTTCTGCGTCGGGTTGTAGTAGGCGTTGACCGTCTGCGGGGTCATGTACCAGCGGTCGCGGTCCACGGGGGTGCCCAGCCGCGCCCATTCCCGCTCGGTCTCGTGGGAGGCGGCGGCCCGCAGGTTGTCGACCAGGGGGGCGCCGGGGTCGATGTCCAGGCCCGAGTAGTCCTTCCACTTGGGCGGGTAGCCGATCTTCGGGTTGAAGGCGGCCAGCTTGTCCAGGGCGCGGCCCTTGGTGGCGTCCCCCATCCAGTCGAGGGCGCGGATGGAGCGCCCGTAGGCGTCCAGCAGGCGGGCGACCAGGTCGTCCATGCGCTCCTTCGAGGCGGGCGGGAAGTGGCGGGCGACCCACGCGCGGCCCATCGCCTCGCCCAGGCACGACTCGATGAGGCCGAGGGCCCGCTTCCAGCGGGGACGCAGTTGCTCGGTCCCGGCCAGGGTGCGGCCGTGGAAGTCGAAGTTCTCCTCCACGAAGGCGGAGGAGAGCACGGGCGCGCGCGCGTCGATCACCGAGGCGGCGGCCCACTCCTTGAGGGTGCCCAGGTCGGTGTCCGCCCACAGGGCGCAGGCGCCGCGCAGGAACTCGGGCTGGTCGACGTTGACGACCAGGGAAGCGGTGGGCAGGCGCGCCCCGTCGGCCCAGCCCCGCCAGTCGAAACCGGGGTTGGCGGCGACCAGGTCCTCCCAGGGGGTGGGGTTGTCCGAGAGCCGGGGGTCGCGGTCGGACACGGAGTCGCGGTGGTGGGCGGCCAGGGCCGTTTCGAAGGCCATGATCCGCCCGGCGGCGCCCTCGGGGTCCGGGGCGCCCGCCAGTTCGAGCATGCGCGCCGTGTGGGCGACGTAGGCGCGGCGGACCGGCTCGTAGTCGTCCTCCCGGTAGTACGCCTCGTCGGGCAGTCCGAGGCCGGATTGGACCAGGGAGACCATGTACTGGGAGGAGTCGTGGGGATTGGTGCCCACGTAGGCGCTGACGAGGCCCCCCGCGCCCTCGCGCATGAGGCGGCCCGTCAGGGCGGCCAGGTCCGCGCGCGTGGCCGCTTGGGCGATGGCCTCCAGGTCGGGGGCGATCGGCGAGGCGCCGGCGGCCTCGATGGCCCCCTCGTCGAGGAACTGGTTCCACAGGGTCGCGATCCTCCCGGCGTCGGGGTCGTCGAGGGCCCCGGCGGCCGCCGCCTCGGCGATGGCGCGGCAGTGCGCCTCGGACTGGTCGCGCAGTGCGTGGAAGGCGCCGTCGATGGGCCTGTCGGCCGGGATCTTGTGGCGGGCGAGCCAGCCGCCATTGACGTGCCGGTAGAAGTCGTCCTGGGGGCGCACGGAGGGGTCGGCGTTGGCGGCCTCGCCGGAGCGGTCGCGGATGTCGTGGTCCATGACCCCACTCTAGGTGCTCGTGACCCGCGCCGCGCCGGTGCGGGGAGGCCGGGGCGGGTGTGTTCGCGGGCCGTGAAATCGAATTATGGCATGGCCGTTCGTCGTAAATGCGCCGTCGGGGTGCTCCCCGTCCCAAGGAGTGGGGGCGCCTGGGCCCCGGAATACCTGCACATCTGTGCAATGTGGGTGAACGATTCGTTCAAAACGGTCCTGGAGGTGCAATATTGTGGGCAAAACCGAGGCGCCGGTGCCTCGTATTCACACCTGAAGGGAACGAACGGTGAGAACCATTCACACTGACGTCGTCGTCATCGGCGGCGGCTCCACCGGTGCGGGCGTCGTTCGCGATGTCGCAATGCGCGGGTTCTCGGCGGTCCTGGTGGACCGGGCGGACATCGCCCAGGGCACCTCCGGCCGCTTCCACGGCCTGCTGCACTCGGGCGGGCGCTACATCGCCTCCGACCCCGAGTCGGCCACCGAGTGCGCCGAGGAGAACGCCATCGTCAAACGGATCAACGCCAACGCCGTCGAGGCCACGGGCGGCCTCTTCGTCACCACGGCCCAGGACGAGGAGGACTACGCCGACCAGTTCCTCGCACGCGCCTCGGCGGCCAGAGTGCCCGCCCGCGAGATCACCGTCTCGGAGGCGCTGGCGCGCGAGCCCCGCCTGGACCCGCGCATCAAACGGGCCTTCGAGGTCGAGGACGGCACGGTCGACGGCTGGCAGATGGTCTGGGGCGCCATCCGCTCCGCCGAGGCGTACGGCGCGAAGATCCTCACCTACCACAGGGTCGTCTCCATCGACCGCGAGGGCGACCGCGTCAGCGCCGTCGTCGTCCACGACGAGAGGGGCGGGGAGGACCTGCGCGTCGAATGCGGTTTCGTCGTCAACTGCGGCGGGCCGTGGGCCGGCCAGATCGCCGCCATGGGGGACTGCCACGGCGTGGACGTGGTGCCCGGCGCGGGCATCATGATCGCAATGAACCACCGGCTCACTGGCACCGTCCTCAACCGCTGCGTGTGGCCCGAGGACGGGGACATCCTGGTGCCCGACCACACGGTGTGCATCATCGGCACCACGGACATCAAGGCCGAGGATCCCGACCGCCTTGCCATCACCGCCGACGAGGTCCAGCAGATGCTCGACTCCGGTGAGGCCTTGGTCCCCGGTTTCCGCCGCTCCCGCGCCCTGCACGCGTGGGCGGGGGCGCGCCCCCTCATCAAGGACTCGCGCGTCGCCGCCACCGACACCCGCCACATGGCGCGCGGCATGAGCGTCATCGACCACCACAGCCGCGACGGCGTCTACGGGATGCTCACCATCGCGGGCGGCAAGCTCACCACCTACCGGCTCATGGCCGAGCGCGTCGTCGACATCATGTGCTCCGAGATGGGCGAGCAGCGGCCCTGCAAGACCGCGGGCGAGGCCGTTCCCCCCGCCGAGGACGGCAGGCTCTACACCATCGGCCACCGCCTCGACAACGTCGAGTCCCGCAACGACGGGCCCTCCCACGAGCAGATCATCTGCGAGTGCGAGATGGCCACGCGCGCCATGCTCGAGAGGGTCATGGACACCCTGCCCAAGAGCCAGCTCGACGACGTGCGCCGCCAGATGCGCCTGGGCATGGGGCCCTGCCAGGGCGGGTTCTGCTCCCAGCGGGCAGCCGGAATCGCCCACGAGCGCGGCGACATCGACGCCGAGCGCGCCAACGGGCTGCTGCGCCTCTTCCTTAAGAACCGGTGGATCGGCCTATGGCCCATCCTCTACGGCAAACAGGTGCGCCAGGCGGCGCTGGACAACTGGATCCACGAGGGCACGCTCGACGTCGAGCACCTGCCCGTCCCGGTCGAGGAGGTCGTGCGATGAGGGACGCAGTCGTCATAGGGGCGGGCATCGCAGGGCTCGCCGCCGCCATCCGCCTCGCCCGCTCGGGCGCCTCGGTGACCCTGGTCGCCAAGGGAGTGGGCGGCCTGCAACTGGGCACGGGGACCATCGACGTCCTCGGCTACTCCCCGGAGCGCGTCGAGCGCCCCCTGGAGGCGATAGGCCCCCACGTGGCCTCGCGCGAGAGCCACCCCTACTCCCACTTCACCCCCGGGTTCGTGGGGGAGGCCGTCAACTGGCTGCGCGACACCGCGGGCCCGTCCCTGCTGGTGGGGGACGCCTCGCGCAACGTCGCCATACCGACGGGCGTGGGGGCGCTGCGCCCCACGAGCCTGTACCAGCCGTCCATGGCGGCGGGCGTGCCCGCCCCCGGCGCCTCCTACGCGATCGTCGGGCTGAAGCGCTTCAAGGACTTCTACCCGGCGCTGGTGGCCGAGAACCTCTCCCGCCAGAGGGGCCCCGACGGCCAGCGCCTGGCCGCGCGCGCCATCAGCGTCGACTTCGAGGTGCGGGCCGGGGAGGCGGACTCCACGGGCACCAACCACGCGCGCGCCCTCGACGAGGCGGACGCCCGCCAGCGCCTCGCCGACGCCATCGGACCGCTCCTGTCGGCCGGGGAGGTCGTCGGACTGCCGGCCGTCCTGGGCCTGGCCGACCCCGGCGCCGCCGCCGACCTGGCCGAGCGCCTGGGGCACGGGGTCTTCGAGATCCCCGTGCAGCCCCCGTCGGTGCCGGGCATGCGCCTGAACACCGCGCTCAGCGAGATCGTCAAGTACGAGGGGCGCCTCATCATGGGCTCCGCGGTCACCGGCTTCAAGCGCCGGGCGGGCAGGATCGTCTCCGTCGACATCTCCACCGCGGGCAGGCCCACCACCATCGAGGCGGGCGCCTTCGTCCTGGCGGCCGGGGGCTTCGAATCCGGTGCCCTCGCCGTCGACTCCCACGGCCAGGTGTCGGAGACCGTCTTCGGCCTGCCGGTCATGGGCGCGCAGGGGCAGCTCCTGCACGCCGACTTCTGGGGCGAGGACCAGCCCCTGTTCCTGGCCGGGATCGCGGTCGACGACCAGATGCGCCCCGTCGGCCCCGACGGGAGCGCCGTTTACAGCAACCTCCACGCGGTCGGCGGCAACCTGGCCGGCGCCACCCGGTGGAGGGAGAAGAGCGGGGAGGGCATCGCCCTCGCCAGCGCGGTGCGCGCCGCGGACACGATTGTGGAGGGACTGCGATGAGTGCGGCAACGACGAAAGGGATCGCCGGGATGTTCCCCGCCTTCAACGGGGGGCTGTCCTCGGCGGGCGTCGAGGAGGAGGACGTCATCAGCCTCGGCGACGCCACCGTCGGGGGCCTGCGCGGCAGCCTCGACGCGTGCGTGAAGTGCACGATCTGCGAGACGAACTGCCCCGTCATGCGGGTCACCGACCTGTTCGGAGGGCCCAAGTACTCCGGCCCGCAGGCCGAGCGCTTCCGCCAGAAGGGGCAGATCGTCGACAAGTCCATCGACTACTGCTCCTCGTGCGGCACCTGCTCCCTGGTGTGCCCGCAGGGCGTGAAGGTCACGGAGATCATCCACCACCGGCGCACCGACATGAAGAGGGCCGTGGGGATCCCCGTGCGGGACCGCCTCATCGGGCGCACCTCCCTGATCGGCACGATGATGACGCCCGTGGCGCCCATCGCGAACTGGGCGCTCGACGTCAAACCGATCCGCATGGTCATGGAGAAGGTCATCGGCGTCCACCGCTCCGCCCCGATGCCCCGCGCCTACGGGCGCACCTTCGAGGGGTGGTTCAAGAAGCACAAGCCCCTGCCCTCGTCGGGCGAGCGCGGCCAAGTCATCTTCTTCCACGGGTGCGCGGGCCAGTACTTCGAGGTGGAGACCTCCATCCACTCCGTCCTGGTCCTGGAGCACCTGGGCTACGAGGTGCTGGTCCCCAAGCACGGGTGCTGCGGCTTGGCGCTGCAGTCCAACGGGCTCTACTCGGACGCCCGCAAGTACGTGTCGCGCCTGACCGACGACCTGCGCAAGGTGAACAGGGACGCCCCGATCGTCTCCGCCTCCGGCTCGTGCGCCGGGATGCTGCGCCACGAGGCGCACGACATCCTGGAGATGGACACCCCCGAGCTGGAGGACGTGGGCAGCAGGACCTGGGACATCTGCGAGTTCCTGCTGGACCTGCACGACCGGGGGGAACTGGACACGGACTTCCAGCGCATCGACATCACCATCCCCTACCACGCGCCCTGCCAGCTCAAGTCCCAGGGGCTGGGGCTGCCCGCCATGGAGGTCATGGGCCTCATCCCCGGGGTGAAGGTCGTCGAGTCCCAGCAGCCGTGCTGCGGCATCGCCGGCACCTACGGCATGAAGAAGGAGAAGTACGCCATCGCCCAGGCCGTGGGCGCCCCCGTCTTCGACTTCATCAAGCAGGTGAACGCCGAACTGGCGGCGTGCGACACGGAGACGTGCCGCTGGCAGCTGCGCACGGCGACCGGCGCGAACGTCGTCCACCCGATCTGGCTCATCCACAAGGCCTACGGCCTGCCCAACGGCTGAGGCGCGCACTCGGGTGTTCGTCCCCGGGCGCCGCGGACCTTCCGGCCCGCAGCGCCCGGGGATACACTTGCGCCATGAGCACTCCGCACCGCGCCGTCGTCACAGGGGCCTCCACCGGTATCGGGGAGGCCACCGCCCGCCTGCTGGTGGACCACGGGTGGGGGGTCGTCGCCGTCGCCCGCCGCCGCGAGCGCCTCAAGGCCCTCGCCGACCAGATCGGCTGCGAGTACTGGGCGGCCGACCTCACCGACGAGGCGCAGGTGGAGGGCATGGCCTCCCACGTCCTGGAGGGCGGGCCGGTGGACGCGCTGGTCAACAACGCGGGCGGCGCCATCGGCGTCGACCACGTGGCGCAGGCGGACGCGGGCAGGTGGAGCGCCATGTTCGACCGCAACGTCCTCACCGCCCTGCACTGCACGCGCGCCTTCCTGCCGGCGATGCGCAAGAGGGGAGGGGACCTGGTGTTCCTCACCTCGACCGCCGCGCACGACACCTACCCGGGGGGCGGCGGCTACGTGGCCGCCAAGCACGCCGAGCGCGTCATCGCCAACACCCTGCGCCAGGAACTGGTGGGCGAGCCCGTCCGCGTCATCGAGATCGCCCCGGGCATGGTGCGCACCGAGGAGTTCTCCCTCAACCGGCTCGGTTCCCGCGAGGCCGCGGACCGCGTGTACGCGGGCGTCGCCGAGCCGCTGGTGGCCGCCGACGTCGCCGAGGCGATCGTGTGGGCCCTGGAGCGCCCCCGCCACGTGAACATCGACTCGATGATCGTGCGCCCCGTGGCGCAGGCGACGAACACGGTGGTCGCCCGCAGCGCGGACGGGGAGCGGCGGTGACCGCCCTCGCGTGGGCAGCGGGGGCCTCGTTCGAGGACGGGCGCGATACCGGTGGGGGACCGGGGGACCGCTAGGCGCCGGTGGGGAGGCCGGCCGGAAGCGCTTCAACGAGCAGGGGCGCACGAGCCGTCCTCCACGGCGGGCAGGGCGGCCGTGCCCGGATCCATGATGTCGGAGGCGGGCTGGCCCGAGCGCAGGAGGCGCGCCATGGCCGCCAAGGCGGGGGAGGCGTGGGAGTAGAAGGCGCGGTAGCCCTCGCACAGGTAGTTGCGCCGGGCACCTGAGGCGGTGGGGACGAAACGGTCCTTGGGGCACCCGCCCCACCACAGGGGCAGGTGCGGGCAGGTCGATGAGGGAGACGAAGGCCGTCGAGCGGCCGACCGCGGACACCCCGGGGATGCGGGCGATGAACGGGATGTTGTAGATGTCGTCGTACATCATCGGGCCCTTGTCGTTGAGGCGGTGGGCGCCCGTGAACTCCCCGTGGTCGGCGCAGAAGAACACGGCGGTGTCGTCCAGGACCCCCAGTTCGCGCGCCTCGTCCATGATGCGGCCGATCTCGAAGTCGATCATGGCCACGTAACCCCAGTAGACGGCGATCAGCTTCTTCCACTGCTCGTTCGTGAACGAGGACGTGGACCAGTAGGCCGCGTAGTTGAGCTGGATGGGGGGCTTGCCGATCAGGGTGTCCCCGAAGCTCTCCGGCAGTGCGACGTCCGCCGGGTCGATCAGGTCGAACCACTTGTCGGGCAGGAAGTAGGGCAGGTGCGGGCCGAAGAAGTGCACGTCGAGGCAGAACGGCCGGCGCGCCTCCTTCCAGTCGGCCGCGTACTGGCGAGCCTCGTGATGGCGCGGTCGGCGAGGAAGCGCTCGAAGGTCGCCTCCTCGGGCTGGTCGAGGCGCGCGGCGAGGATGTGCCCGTCCCGGCCGCCGGGCAGTTTGCCGCGCCACAGGCCGTGTGCGCGCACCGGGGGAAGGCCGCGCTCGTCCAGCCACGCTGCGTACTCCTCGTTGGCGACGGGGTTCTCCGCGCCCCATCCGGTCGATGACGGGGGCGCGGGCGGGGGAGGGCCGCCGGGCGGCTCGGCGCCCCCGAGGGGGGCGGCTACCGCTCCTCGAAGACGAACTCCTGGTCGGGGGCGTCCACGGCCTCGACGCTGTCCGCCTCCAGCGCCAGCGCCTTGCCGCCGCGGGAGTGGAGGCGCCCGTGGACCCGCACCCACTGGTCCGGCTCCACCTGCGTGCCGGCCGGGGCCTCGACCGCGAACCCCAGGGCGTAGGCGTCGGCGGCGCAGCACCAGATCGTCATGCGCGCCAGGGCGAAGGAATCGGTGGCCGCCAGCCGTGGCAGGCCCTGCTGCGAGGCGGCGGTCTGCGGCGCCACGACGAAACCGGTGACGGTGATCTCCCGGCCCTCGTAGGCGGCGCCGTTGGCCGACAACTCGCGCAGCGTCGAGTAGAAGGTCTGCGTCGTCACGTCCAAGGGCGGGCCCGACGAGGCGGTCCCAGCGCGCCCGGCGGCGCTCGCGGAGGGGTCGGGGGCGGGCGCGTGGGATCCGGTCCCGGCGGTGGGGGAGGAGGTCGGACGGCCGCCGCCCGGGCCTGCGGATTGCGCGGCAGCGGCGCCCGCCTCGTCGGCGGGGGGAGCCCCGCCGGGGGCCAACTGCGAGTGGGCGGAGGTCTGCGAGCGCGGCGCCCCCGAGCCGAGCAACTGGGAGGGGGTGGGGTTGATGGGCAGCGCGATGCACACCGCCGCCGCCCACAGTCCGATGACGCGGACCCACGCCCCGGGCTCGCGCGCCGGGGCCTCGCGCCTGCGGGCGCTGCGCGCCTTCGCCCACGCCCACACCAGGCAGCACACGACCAGGAAGCCGATGCCCCACACCGCCCTGGGGGGCACCACCTTGAGGTAGCGCCCCGAGACGACGGCGAGGGCCAGGGAGGCCGCCAGGACCACCAGGACCGCCGCCTCCGCCCACGCGACCAGCCGGGGCCGGCGCTCCTCCTCCTCGGCGCGGCGGGCCGCCCTGCGGCGCTGGGACGCCTCGAAGTCCCCCGCGATCGCCAGGAACGCCCGGTCCTGGCCGTCCTGCCCCTCCTGCTCCTCGCCGCTCACAGCGCCACCAATCCCAGCGCCCACGCGCCGCCCACGGCGGCGCCGCTGGCCACCGTGACGACGACGAAGAGTTTCGCGACGAAGCGCTTGTCGAAGGAGCTGGACAGCAGGAGCACGTTCTTCACATCCATCATCGGTCCGTACACCATGAACCCCAGTAGCGCGCCCGCGGGCGCCAGCGCCGACAGGGAGCGCGCGATGATGGCGTCGGAGGAGGAGCACAGGGAGAACACGAACCCCGCGGCCATCATCGCGCCCAGCGCCACGGGCGGGGGCGCCCCGTCGAGGGACTGGGTGGGGGAGACGAGCACCTGGGCCGCGCTCGACAGGGCGACGCCCACCAGCAGGTAGGGCAGGATGCGGCCGAAGCCCGTGGCGCTGTGGGAGGCCACGAGCGCCAGCCGCCCGCCGGCGCCCGCCCCGCCCCCACCCGGGTGGCACCCGCACCCGGCGGCGCACTCCGCCTCGTCCTCCACCAGGACGGGCCCGCCGACGCGGCCCATCACGACTCCGACGACCACGGTCACGGCGACGGCCAGCAGGGCCCGCAGGACGACGATCCGCCACGAGCCGAAGGCGTACCACGTGGACCACACGACGATCGGGTTGATCGACGGGGAGGCCAGCATGAGGGTGACCGCCGCCGACGTGGGCACGCCCTTGCGCAGCAGGGAGCGGAAGACCGGCACCGCCGAGCAGTCGCACACCGGCAGGACGAGCGCGGCTGCCAGGGCGGTGGCGATCGACGCCGGGCCGCGGGGGAAGAGGCGGGCGAGGCGCTCAGGGGGCACGAACTCCTCGATGACCTCCGACACGAGGACGCCCAGTGCCAGGAAGGGGGCCGCCTGGAAGAAGATGCCGACGCCGACCGCCCACATCCGCACGCCCTGGCCGCCCAGGGCCCCGGCGAGGACCACCGCCCCGGCCACGACGGCGACGGCGGAGTAGGCCGCGAGGGCGGCGGGCCGGGCGCGTTCGATGGTCACCCCACCAGCATACCCAGCACCGGGCGCGAATCTGTGGGTAGAATCGGCGTTGCTATGATCCGGCCCGCTCAGCGGGGCATCACCGGGGAGCATCCGGAAGAACAGGGATCCGCTGGGCGCCGCCCCCGTCCCCCAGTAGAACCGGACGGGAGGGCCCGACACAGCCCCAACGAAGAGGCCGCGCCAGCGCGGCAAGCGGGGTGGTACCGCGGGTCCCGGCGTCGCCGGTCCTCGTCCCTGCGCACGGCGCAACACGAGGACTGCCATGACGAAGCACGGCTTCTACCCCCTCCACCGGGACGACGAGGTGGATCCAAGCCCGTCCTTCCCCGCGATGGAGGGCGCGACACTGGCCTTCTGGGCCGCTGACGACACCTTCCGCAAGTCCATCGCCCGGCGCGAGGGCGGCTCCAACGAGTTCGTCTTCTACGACGGCCCCCCCTTCGCCAACGGCCTCCCGCACTACGGGCACCTGCTCACCGGCTACGTCAAGGACGTGGTCGGGCGCTACCAGACGATGCTCGGCCACCGCGTGGAGCGCCGTTTCGGCTGGGACACCCACGGCCTGCCCGCCGAGCTCGAGGCCCAGCGCCAGCTCGGCATCGACGACGTCACCGAGATCACCCGCGAGGGGGGCGTTGGCATCGCCGCCTTCAACGAGGCCTGCCGTTCCTCCGTCCTGCGCTACACGAAGGAGTGGGAGGACTACGTCACCCGCCAGGCGCGCTGGGTGGATTTCGAGCACGACTACAAGACCCTGGACATGCCCTACACGGAGTCCGTGATCTGGGCGTTCAAGCAGCTCTACGACAAGGGCCTGGCCTACCAGGGCCACCGCGTGCTCCCGTACTGCTGGAACGACCGGACCCCCCTGTCCAACCACGAGCTGAGGATGGACGACGAGGTCTACCAGGACCGCACCGACAACACGGTCACCGTGGGCCTGCGCCTGACTGAGCCCCTCCTGGCGGACTCCGAGCGCCCCGAGCTCGCCCTCGTGTGGACGACGACGCCGTGGACCCTGCCTTCGAACTCCGCGGTCGCCGTCGGCCCCGGCATCGACTACGTGGTCGTCGAGGCGGACCCCTCCGCGGCCCCGCAGGTGGCGGGCGAGCGCGTCATCATCGCCCGGGACCTGCTGGCCGCCCACGCCAAACAGCTCGGCGAGGCGCCCCGTGTCCTCGCGTCCTTCAAAGGCTCCGACCTGGTGGGGCGGCGCTACCACCCGATCTACGACTACTTCGACGACGGCGCGCACCGCGCCGAGGGGGCGGTGCCCGGCCCCAACGCGTGGACGGTCGTGGCCGCCGACTACGTGACCACCACGGACGGCACCGGCCTGGTCCACCAGGCGCCCGCCTTCGGCGAGGACGATATGTGGACGTGCATGGAGTACGGCATCGGCATGGTCCTGCCCGTGGACGACGGCGGCGTGTTCACCTCCGAGGTCCCCGACTACCAGGGAATGCACATCTTCGACGCGAACCGCCACATCGTGGCCGACCTGCGCGACCAGTCGGGCCCCATCGCGCGCCGGGATCCGCGGGTGCGCGCCGTCCTGGTGGCCGAGGCGTCCTACACCCACTCCTACCCGCACTGCTGGCGCTGCCGCAAGCCCCTCATGTACAAGGCGGTGTCCTCGTGGTTCGTGCGCGTCACCGCGATCCGCGACCGCATGGTGGAGCTCAACCAGCAGATCAACTGGACCCCCGAGCACATCAAGGACGGCGTCTTCGGCAAGTGGCTGGCCGGGGCCCGCGACTGGTCGATCTCCCGCAACCGCTTCTGGGGGGCGCCCATCCCCGTGTGGGTGTCCGACGACCCCGCGTACCCGCGCACGGACGTGTACGGGTCGATCGCCGAACTGGAGGCCGACTTCGGCGTGGAGGTGGTGGACTTCCACCGCCCCTTCATCGACTCGCTCACCCGTCCCAACCCGGACGACCCGACGGGCAAGTCGACGATGCGCCGCATCCCCGATGTCTTCGACTGCTGGTTCGAGTCCGGGTCGATGCCCTTCGCTCAGGTGCACTACCCCTTCGAGAACCAGGAGTGGTTCGAGTCCCACTACCCGGGCGACTTCATCGTCGAGTACATCGGCCAGACCCGCGGCTGGTTCTACACGCTGCACGTCCTGGCCACGGCGCTCTTCGACCGGCCCGCGTTCCGCAACTGCGTGTCCCACGGCATCGTCCTGGGCGACGACGGGATGAAGATGAGCAAGTCGCTGCGCAACTACCCGGACGTGTCGCAGGTGTTCGACCGCTACGGCTCCGACGCGATGCGCTGGTTCCTCATGTCCAGCCCCGTGGTGCGCGGCGGCAACCTCATGGTCAAGGAGTCCGCGATCCGCGACACCGTGCGCCAAGTGCTGCTGCCCATCTGGAACACGTACTACTTCTTCACCCTCTACGCGGGCGCCGCGGACAAGGGCGCGGGCTACCGGGCGCGCCGCCTCGACCTGTCGTCCGCCCCGGCGGTGGAGGGCCTGGCCCAGATGGACCGCTACCTGCTGGCCCACACGCGCGGCCTCGCCGAGGACGTGCGCGCCCGCCTGGACGCCTACGACGTCGCGGGCGCCTGCGACGCGGTGCGCGACCACCTGGACGTGCTGACGAACTGGTACGTGCGCACCCAGCGCCAGCGCTTCTGGGACGAGGACGGCGCCGCCTTCGACGCCCTGTACACGGCGCTGGTGGTCCTCATGGAGGTGGCGGCCCCGCTGCTGCCCCTGCTGGCCGAGGAGGTCTGGCGCGGCCTGACGGGCGGGGAGTCCGTCCACCTGCAGGACTTCCCCGTCATCGACGAGGCCGTGGCCGCCCCCGCTCTCGTGGCCGCCATGGACGAGGTCCGCTCGATCGTGTCGGCGGCCCACGCGCTGCGCAAGACGCACCAGCTGCGCGTGCGCCAGCCGCTGGCGTCCCTGCGGGTCGTGTCCGAGGGCTACGCGGACTTGGAGCCCTTCGCGGATTTGATCGCCTCCGAGGTGAACGTGAAGTCCGTGGCGTTCTCCGCCCCCGAGGAATCGGGGTTGGGCGTGCGCACGGAGCTGACCCTGAACCCGCGGGCCTTCGACCCCGCGTTCCGCAAGCTCACCAGCCAGCTGTTCAAGGCCCAGAAGTCGGGCGACTGGGAGGTTTTGGACGACGGGTCGTGCCGCTTCCCCTCCGTGCTGGTCGACGGCTCCCCCCTCGTGCTGACCGACGGCATGTTCTCGGTGTCCACCTCGGTGGACGCGGCCGAGGGGCAGGTCGCCGACGTGCTCCCCTCGGGCACCTTCGTGGTGCTCGATACGGAGCTGACCCCCGAGCTGGAGGCCGAGGGCTACGCCCGCGACGTCGTGCGCGCCGTCCAGGAGGAGCGCAAGAACGCGGGCCTGCACATCGCGGACCGCATCGACCTGTCGCTGAGCGTGCCCGCCGCCCGTGTGGCCGACGTGGAGGCCTGGCGCGACATGATCGCCACCGAGACCCTGGCTCTGTCTGTGAGCGTTGAGGCCGGCGACAAGCTCGCGGTGGGCGTCGCGAAGCGCTGACCGCTGCCGAGGGCGGGCGGGCCACGGGGCCCACCGCCCGCACGCGCTGGGCCCCGGGAGGATCTCCTCCCGGGGCCCGGCGGTCATGACAGAGTAACCATGACATATGGCACAGCCTCCTCCGGGTTAGTTGCCACTGTCACATCGGTGTGGTGCGGTTAATACTTGAGAGCCATGAGCACAGAACACGCCACCGCAGTACACCCACCGCGCGCGAAGAGGCGCGCACGAGCGGTCTCAGTGGAGGAGGTGACGAAAGACTACGGGAAGGTCCGCGCCCTCAACGCCCTCAGCTTGGACATCCCCAGGGGCCAGATCATGGCGCTGCTCGGCAAGAACGGCGCCGGGAAGTCCACCCTGATCGACATCATCCTCGGCCTGCAGGCCCCGACCTCGGGCACCGCCCGCGTGTTCGGCCTGGCGCCGCGCGACGCGATACGGCGCTCCCTGGTCGGCGTCGTCCTCCAGACGGGCTCCCTTCCCGTCGACTACACCGTGGCCGAGGCCCTCCGCCTCTTCGGCTCCACCCACGACGCGCACGTCGACTACGGGACCATCCTCGAGGAGACGCAGCTGGCCCACATGAGCGGGCGGGTCATCCGCAAGCTCTCCGGCGGCGAGCAGCAGCGCGTGCGCCTCGCACTGGCCCTCCTGCCCGACCCCCACCTGCTGATCCTCGACGAGCCCACCGCGGGCATGGACGCCACCGCCCGGCGCGAGTTCTGGGACGTCATGCGCACCCAGGCCGAACGCGGCAGGACCATCGTCTTCGCCACCCACTACCTCACCGAGGCGCAGGACTTCGCCGAGCGCACCGTCATCATCAAAGACGGCTCCGTCATCAAGGACGCCCCCACCGACGAGCTGCGCCGGATGAACCGCAGTTTCCACCTCACCGTCGACGTGGATCGTGGGGCCGGCCCCCGCCTCGTCGAACAGCTCCGCGCCGCCCCCGAGGCGGGGGCGTGGAAGATCTCGACCGAAGGGGGGCGGATCGTCGTCGACGGCGACGACACCGATCCCGCTGCCCGCATCCTGCTGTCCCACCCAGAGGCGCACGGCCTCGAGATCACCGCGTCCTCGCTGGAGGACGTCTTCACCTCGCTCACCGCGTGACCGAGCCGCCAGCACTTTAAGGAATCACCATGTCGTCCTCCACAGCATTCACAGACGAAGCGATCTCCCGCCGCGCCCCGTCCTCGGGGTTCAAAGGATTCGGGGTCCTCACCTGGTTCACCTTCTGGAAGTTCATCACCAACCCGATCACCATCAGCTTCTCCCTGATCCTGCCGATCCTCATGTACCTGATCTTCGGATCCGGCCAGAGCTACGCCCAGAACTGGGGCGTCCACGGCAACGCCGCCGCCTCCGTCCTGGCGAACATGACGACCTACGGCGTCGTCCTGGTCGCCTCGTCCATGGGCGCCAACGCGGCGCTGGACCGCACCATGGGGATCTCCCGCCTCTTCGCCCTGACCCCCATGCGCTCGGCGGCCAACATCCTGGCGCGCCTCATCGCGGCCGTGGGAGCCGGAGCCATCGTCGTGGCCATCGTCTACGCCGTAGGGGCCTTCACGGGGGCGCAGATGGAGGCCTCGGCGTGGGCGCTCACACCGGTCATCATGCTCCCCGCCTCCATCCTGGCGGCCGCCATCGGACTGGCTGTCGCCTTCACAGTCCGCTCCGACGGCGCCTACGCGGCGTCCAGCGCGGTCATCCTGCTCAGCGCCGTGTGCGCGGGCATGTTCATGCCCCTGAGCATGATGGGGCCCGTGTTCTCGGCCATCGCCCCGTTCACGCCCCTGTACGGCATCACGAACATGGTGCAGGTCCCCCTCCAGGGGCTCGACTCCTTCCACTGGGCGGATCCGGTGAACTTCGTCGTGTGGACCGCGCTGTTCGTGGGCATAGCGGTGTGGGGGCAGCGCCGCGACACGAACCGCTAGGCGGGCCGCCGCGGGACCGCGGACAGGGGGCGCCGCGGAGCGGCCCGCTGGCGGAGCCGAGGACGGGCGCCGGGACCACAGCGATCCCGGCGCCCCCAGAGGAGAGAACCGCCGTCAGCCGGTCCACGCCCCGGAGGAGGAGAAGTAGTACCAGGTGCCGTCGATGTTGGTCCAGCCGGTGGCCATGGCGCCGGAGGGCGCGAGGTAGTACCAGGTGCCCCCGACCTTGAGCCAGCCGGTGGCCATCGCTCCCGAGGAGGAGAAGTAGTACCAGGTGCCGCCGACGTTGGTCCAGCCGGTGGCCATCGCTCCCGAGGCCGTGAGGTAGTACCAGGTGCTGCCCTGCTTGAGCCAGCCGGTCGTCATCGCTCCCGTGCCGGGGGATAGGTAGTACCACGAGCCCGAGTCGTGCGTCCACCCCTTCGCCATCGCCCCCGAGGGCAGGTGGTAGTACCACGAGCCGGCCTCGCCCACCCATCCGGTGCGCATGTAGCCCGAGGCGTCGAAACGGTAGGTCTCGCCGTCGATGACCATCGAGGTCGACGACGGCCAGGAGCCGTCGGGGAGGCGGTACCACCACCCGTGGGAGTCGTGCGTCCAAGCGCCCGAAGTGGTGCCCGGGAAGCGCACGACCGCCTTGTCGGAGGGGTTCACCCCCCAATCCCACGCGAGCACGTAGGGCTGGGACGGGGCGGCGCCCTTTCCGCGCTGCGCCTCCCACGCGGCCTGCAGCGCCGAGGCCGACACCTCGAAATGGTAGGTGTGGGAGCCGTCGGGGTTCACTGTCCCGTCGTCGTTGACCAACTCGCGATAGTACCACGTCCCATTGGACGGGTCGTGGAAGTCGAAGGCGGCCAGGGGCGAGGCGTCCGTGACGTCGAAGGCGACCTTCGCCCCTGCGCCCTCGCCGATCACGCCCCTGACCGTGACGCGCGGGGCCGTGGTGTCCAGCGCGAAGTCGTAGGAGATCGCGTGCCGCGTGGGGGAGGGGCCGGAGGTCGTGGCGGCGATCGTCAGCGTGTACTTCCCGTCGGGCAGGCCGGCCCCCACCTGGTCCTCGGAGTCGAACACCGGCGCCAGGTGGTAGGACTCGGCGCGCGAGACGGTCCCATTCGCGTTGCGCACCGACTTGTAGTTCTGGTAGTTCGTGTACTCCCGGACGGTGGCCCCCGCCTCGTTCGCGTACGTCGAGGTCAGGGTGTGCACGCTGCGCAGCAGGCCGGTGCGCGGCTCGGCGCGGCGCGTCGCCAGGGAGGAGGCGGCGCGGGAGACGACGTACCGCCCCGGATCCGGGACCGTCTCCGTGTTCCGCGGCGCCAAGGGGTTCGCCCCCAGGGGCCGGCCCGTCCGCGAATCGACGAACGCGGAGGGGTAGATGTGCGCGGGCGAGACGGCGGCGTCGTTCGCCTTCGCGTCGAAGACGTCGGCGGCACCCCACGACCCGTAGAACCCCAGGTAGGGCACCGACAGGTCGGGGCCGGACCCGTTCTGAGCGGCGAGCCGCACGAAACCGTCGATGAACGTGCCCTTCGGGGCGTTCGCGTTGGCGTAGGAGGCGAAGGCGGCGCCCGGGGCGACGGACACCGTCACGGACGCCCGCCCGGAGGCGGGGACGGTGAGCGTCGCGCCCTCCCCGCTCCCGGCCACAGCCGCCCCCGAGTACGACACCGAGACGCCCTTGCCGCGCCAGTCCGTGCTGTGCAGCGTGAAGAACCCGCCTTCGATCGCCTCCGACAGCGCCTGCGAGGACAGGGTGTAGGACTTCGCAGAATCGGACAGGTTGTGCACGGTGATCGTGAAGGACCAGCCCGCCGTGCCGTCACCGAGATCCGCCTTCGGGCGCGAGGGCTCGGCCGCGCCGTCCACGGTCGGGTACACGGGGGAGGTCGTCGCCGCCAGGGCGTCCACCAGGCCCGCGCCCTGCTTGCGCGGCGAGTAGAACGCCCCTGTCCCCTGGTCGGCGTCCACCAGCGGGTGCGCCGTCCCCATGATGAGGCTCTGGGCGACCCCCGTCCGCTCCGCCGCGCTCATGCCGGCGAAAAGAGGATCCGTGCTCACCCTCTCGAGGACGATCGCGGAGATACCCGCCATCTGCGGAGTCGCCATCGACGTGCCCGACGCCTGGTCGTAGGCGCCGCCCGGGACCGCTGAGACGACCCCGCCACCGGGGGAGGCGATCTCCGGTTTGAGGCGCAGATCCGGGCTCACCCCCCACGCGGAGAAGTCACTCGCCCTGTACGCGCCGTTCGCCGGGGCGTTGTCCACCGACGCCACCGCGACCGCGGAGGAGTAGGTGGCGGGCTCGTCCATGACCGACGAGTCGGGGTCCGAGGCGTAGGGCAGGTTCTTGCCCGACCTGTTGCCGCGCCCCGCCGAGTACGAGTTGCCCGCGGCCGCGTTCACGGTGACTCCCGCCCCCTGCAGGCTCGCGTAGACCGTCGAGTAGAGGGAATCAGCGGCGTTGTCCATGCCCGCCGACCACCCGATGGACAGGTTGACGACATCGGGCCGCAGAACCGCCATGTCGTCGAGCGCCGCCAGAACGGCCGAGTCCGGCAGCGAGCCGTTCCCACTGCGCGCCACCTTCGCGACGATGATCTGCGCGCCGGGCGCGGTGCCCCGGATCCTGTCGGCGTTCGCGGCCGCGATCCCCGCCACGTGCGTTCCGTGGAAGCCCCCGGGGCCAGAGGAGGGCGCCACGTCCGCGTCATCATCGGCGTAGTCGTAGGCGAAGGGGATCTTGTCGTTGACGTAGTGCCCGTCCTTGCCCTCGCCGAGGCGGGGAAGGGCCTGCTCGACATCCCCCCGTTTCAGGGCCGTCTTCGAGGCGTCGACCGCGCCGGAGAACGCGGGGTGGGCGACCTCGAGCCCAGTGTCGAGGAACGCGATGACCCTGCCCTCGCCCTTGTGGGAGACGTGGTCCATCCGCATCATCAGGTGCGCCGACCGGTTCGACGGGTCGATCCCCTCTGCGGCCAGGGAATCCGCTCCGCCCTCCACGTTCCCCCAGCCTGCCGCCGCGTCCTGGGACGGCGTGGCAGCCGGGGAGGGCGAGGCGCCGCTGGCCGGGGCGCCGGACGGAGCGCCGTCCCCGTTGGAAGCCGCATCGCCCGAGGGCGGGGTGCCCGCAGGGGAAGGCGAGTCAGCCGGGGAAGGCGAGTGGGCGGGGGAAGGCGAGTGGGCCGCGCTCGCGGAGCCGGAGCCGTCGGCGCCCGCCTCGTGCGCCGGGCCGCCGTTCCCGGAGGGCCCGCCGGGCTGTTCGGACTCGTCGCCTTCGATGTGGCCCTCGCGTTCGATGAACGCGGACTTCACGCCGTCAACGCCCTGGACCACGGGGAGGGCAGCCGCTGGAGCGTCGATCGCGACCCCGGTGAACACGTTGCGGTAGTCGCGCGCCCGGGTGATCGCCGGGCCGCCCGCCGCCGCGGGCACGGACGCGGTGACCGCCTCGCCGATCCGATCGACCAGCTCGTCGCAGTCCGACTCCGAGGCCCCATCCGCGAACTGGACGATGATGCGCACGCCCTCTTCCGGCGCGTGCCCCTCAGCGCCGTCCGGCTGGGAGGCGTCCGACTGAGGGGCATCCGGCTGGGAGGCGCCCGACTGGGAGGCGTCCGGATGGGCCTCGTCGGCGGGCCCGGGGCCTGTCCCGTTCTCGTAGTCGGCCTTCGAGGTCAGCGCGGTGTCGGCGGCCGCTTGGCTCGTGGCTGGAGACCCCTGCCCCTGGTCGTCCCCTCCAGGAGGTGGGAACGACTGCGCGGGCAGCGCCACCGCGGAGGCGAGGAGCAGCGAAGAGGAGGCGAGGAGGGCCGCGAGGGCGTTCGTTCTCCGCGTGGGCATGACTTCTCCTTGAGTACCGATCCGTGGGATCACCGGGATGCCGCCGACGCGGCGGCCATGAGAGCACTGGACCAAGTGTAGTGCCAGCGAATGCCAATGTTGACCGTTTGGACGATGGGCGCTGGCTGGTCCTGCGGGAGTTCGCGGTTGCCCCAGTGGCGGTCGTTGGCCGGTCCGCGGGTGGCCGCCGGTGGATCCTGCGGGTGCTGGCCGACCCGGTCCGCGGGTGGCCGCTGGCGGAAGCCGCCTCGTCTCCGCTGCCGTGTACCGCTCCTGTGGGCGGTTCGACTCAGCGGGCGTAGGCGTCGGCGGGGTTGGTTGGCTCGGGAGCGCCGGTTGGTTCTTCCTCGTCGGCGCTGCGGTCCGTTGAGGGGCTGCCGGTCGTCCCCGGTGCGGTCGTGTCGGGGCCGGTGCTCTGCGACGGTGCGCTCCCGTTCGAGGGGGTGCCGTCGGGGGCTTGTGGCGCTGGGGGAGTGGGAGCCGGGGGCTGGGAGGGTGGTGTGGTCGTCGGCGGTTGGCTCGTTGGCGCAGGAGTCTGCGCTACCGGTGGCAGCCAGTCGGGACGGGGCGTGGTGGGGGTGGGGACGACTTCACTGATCAGCCATCTGTTCCCGTCCCATCGGACCGTGATCTCGAATGTTGCCTTCTCGATGTAGGTGAAGCGTTGGAAGTGGCCGGGCTGGTAGATGTCGGGGGTGCGTTGGGTGGTGGTGAGGGTGGTGGTGTAGGTGTTGGTT
>ERZ772993.21-NODE-21-length-96474-cov-16.973397_pt1 | contig 96474 bp, 71 predicted proteins | sample MGYA00580670_ERZ772993 | MGnify/ENA primary metagenome ERZ772993 (study PRJEB29015, sample SAMEA2737936) | human oral metagenome | biome: human oral; feature: human-associated habitat; material: dental | place: China | collected 2136 ... | reverse complement strand
AGGTGGAGCCCTTGTTGATGCGCCCATAGCCCACGCGCACGTCGCTGCCCACCTGGCGTGCGAAGGCCTCGCTGACCGCCCCCACGGCCAGCAGGTGACGGAAGCGATGGTACTGGTACCAGTTGGCAAAGTTCTGGTATTCCTGCTCCTGCGTGCAGGTCCGCACACCGTTGGCCGCCTTCATGCAGTCCGTGCGCTCGTCGGAATCGATCTGGAAGGAGGTCGCCTCCGAAATGGAAACGCGAGTGTAGTTCCTGACGTCGTTGATCAGCCGCTCCCGCTCCTGGGGCGTGATGCCCTCGCGCGTGAGCCTTTCACGGTCCTTGAAGAGGAAATACGTGGCTGGTTTGACGGCGTTGATACCGTAACCCTGTTCACAAGGATCGTTCCACCCCCGGGCAGCCCCCACGCAGACCTTGTGGTCATTCGCCCGCAGCCGGTAGGTGCCGCGCAGATTCACCGTCACCGTGCTGTGCCCGTAGAAATAGTACGCAGCCTCGGGGCTGGCCTTGGGCTCACGCGTTCCATCGGCCTTCATCCACGGCAGGTACAGAACCCGCGGATCGTAGTAAAGCAGGTTCACGTCCGGCGAACGGCGGCGCGCGGCCAGCGCATAATACCCCGAAGGCAGTGCCCCCTTCACCTCGTAGGTCCCCACCTTGGCCGGCTCACCCGGGTGAATGGCGTACAGCTGAAAATTAATCTCCGTATCCGGCAGGTAATTGAACAGCATCGAGCCCGAGTCATCCAGCGTGAACATCACGTTGGGTTCGACCGCCGGAGGATCGGCGATGATCAGCGAGTGCTGGGCCATCTCCGCATGCGCCAGAACGCCGGTCGTGCCCGCCATCAGCGCCAGGGCAAGCCTCATCCCCTGCGTCAGTCGTGCAGCCGACCGCATCCGATGCCCTTTCCGGGCAACGCCCCAAACAGCATCCTGCTCATTCATCTTCATGGGTCTCCTTATGGGCCATGACCGAATCACTTGCCCGCCGCCGTGGGCAAGGCCCCCGGGTTGTAGGTAATGTCCGGAATGGCCAGCTCGCGCCACCACCAGCGGGTGGGCGACGGCACACCCACGCAGACCGGCTTGCCATCACCCACGTTCTGCAGGCTGCTGGCCAGCGAATCGGGCGGGCAGACTGACGTGGTCTGAGCCTGGCTCTTGCAACCCGCGCCCTCGCAGGGCCTGGGCGGCTTCTCTGCCAGAATCACCGACCGTCCGGTCCAGTTTTCCACGCTCCAGCCCGCCACCTGAAGGTCTGCCTCGTTGATCTTGCGGTCCCGGTTGGTATCGATCAGTGACTTGGGGCTCATCAGCCCCGAGAGCGGATCCATCACCAGCGAGAAGCCCGGTGTGTTCACATTGGCCAGGCAGGCCCCCTGCGCTTCATCCACGAAGGGACTCATGGTCTCGAAAAGCGCCAGGCCGGACATCAGCTGCGGCGCAATGATGTTGCGCTGACCGCCAATGGCGATCATGTCCACCAGGCGAATTCGCCAGCCGCTGTCCTTGCGCCAGTCCAGGATCCCGTTGGCCTTGTCGTCGAAAGGCGTCTGCGCCAGATAACGGCTTCCGATGACATTCAGCTTGCGGGTCTTCACCGCCGAACGGGCAATGGGCACGCCATCCTTGTCTTTCTGGCGGCCATCCACCCAGGCGCGCTTTCCCTTCTCATCGGAAACCAGCCGGGTGTAGTCCCACAGCCCGTAGATCGATTCGACCGGAAGCGCCTGCCCTCGATCGGTATCGGGTCGCTTGTTGTCACCCACCTCGAAGAGCTTGCCGGTGCCCACCAGCACCATCACCCCACCCAGCGGATGCGTGACGGTGGTCGGCGGTGCCGTGATCGGGCGCTCGTCGTCCGTCGTGAACATCGGCTTCTGGCCGTAGGAGACCTTCCAGTCCGACACCGTCGTGCTGGCCAGATCGAACTTCCAGAGGTTGCCACGCAGGTCGCCTGCGTAGGCCGCGGTGATGACCTGGTTGCCATCGCGCACCAGCGTCACACCGCCCAGACCATTGGGCTGGGCATTGCTGCCCACGCCCGTGTCCAGCCGTGCCAGAACATTGCCTGTCGACAGCTCGATCACCAGCAGCTGGGCCCGTCGGGAGCGGCTCTCGTAGCCGTTGCCCGTCACCACCACCCATCGTCCGTCGGCCAGCACGCCCACTTCCGGTTCCTGCAGCACGTGACCGATGGCATCACCGTGGGCCTGCACCGTCTGGTTGGCGTCGCTCAGCTCCCACAGCACGGAATCCTTCAGCCCGTTGAAGTCGGTATTCGTCACATCCATGGCGAACATCGCCTTCGGCCCTGCCCCGGTGGTGCCCACCACCACATTTCGCCACTTGCCGCCCCAGTAGGCATCCCGCTCGATCAGCGGACCGTCCATCATGAAACGGGCCTTGAACCCGGACCTGGACGAGGCCCCCAGCTGCGACAGCGATGCGTAGGGCGCGAAGGCAAAGATCTCGCAACCTCCGTCCTTGGCCGGATCAGGATTGGCATTGAAGCCGTGCAGGAAGCCCTCGTTGCTGCCCACGAAAACCATCGTGGGGCCACAGACCTTCGCGGCGCCCCCCTGGAGGGTCGTGCTGCAACTGCGTGCCACCTTCTGCGCCACATAGGTGGTGTAGCTCTTTGCACCCGACGGGGTGCTGCCGAAGGTCGCCGGCAGGTAGCGGTAGCCCCGATCGACAGGGGCACCGATGTAGACCGGCTGGGAATTGATGATGTGGCCGATGACGGCGCTCTGCAGCTGCTCACGGAATGCCTTGCCGGACTCGGTCCGGTCCCCGCGCAGATACATCACCAGCTTGCTGCCGTCACCCTCCCCCTTGAGCGCGCCGTCGCGCAGCGCCTTCTTCGCGTCCGCGCTCATCGTGTCCCAGAAGAACGCCGAAGAGGCCGCACCCGACCTGGCGCCGGTACCCACGTACATGCGCCGGTCGACAGGCTTGGGCAAATAGTCCAGCACGCTCCATTGGCGCGCGCCCTGGTTGCCGGCGGCATCCACGGCATAGGCCGTCAGGTCACCGGTCCAGTCCTTCGTCTTGAACGACGGCACGAACTTCTGGTTGTTGGCCTGCAGCGCCCGCGAGGCGACAGCCACGCCCGACGTGCTGCCGGTGCGGCTGGAGATGTCTGCCAGGATGCCCGCCATTTCCGTCAGGAAGCCGCTGCTGTTGCGCACGTTGACGTACTTGCCGTGGCCGTTGATGGCAGCGTGCCAGAGGTCATCGACGGCCGAGGGACTTTCGGCCTCGACCCTGCTCGGCCACTCCCGCGTGCCGTCCATGATGCCCTTCAACCCGTCCGGATAGGGGATGTTCCCTTCCACGCCGAACCCCAGCGTGTAGGTGGTGACGTTCTGCCAGAACGACGGGTTTCCATCATAGGGTGTGACCAGATTTTTCAGATCCGGACGCAGGTCACGTTTCCAGGCGTCCATCGCATAGTCGGCCAGCGTACCCCGAGTAGCACTCATGAAGGGGCGAACGGGCTGGTACTGATACGTCGAATGGACCTTGCCCTGACTGCTGCCCGGCCGATCATCGACGATCTCTTCGCCCGGCGTGTTGTCGGACTCGGTCGTATAGTTCTCCGGAGAATCGTTGTAGAACGTGTACTGGCCGTCCGTCATCAGGATGTGATAGGAGCGCCGGCACGCCAGATGCTCTTCACCTGTCTGCTTCCCAGGCGTTTTTGCCCAGGGCCCCGTGTAGTCTCTGCGCTCGAAGTACTTGTTCACCGTCTCCAGGGCACTCATCAGCGGTGTACCGCCCTTGGCAGTACGCTGACTCAGCCATTTAAAGAAGGCACTCCGGTCTTCACCTTCGAAACGGCGAACCCCACGTTCGACAATACTGGTGGGTGCATCATCGACGACACTTTTGGCGCTCTTGTTGATGCGTCCGTAACCCACCCGGATGTCCTTGCCCAAGGCCGTGGCAAAGGCGTTGCCCACGGCGGCAATGGCCACGTGCATCCGCGTGCGGTGATACTGGAACCAGTTGGCAAAGTTCTGGTATTCCTCCGCCTGCGTGCAGGTACGGGTGCTGGCACCAGGACTGGTCACCTTGCAGTCAGTACGCGTGTTGGCCCGCACGAACTGCTGGTGGTCCATGATGGAGACGCGCTGGTAGTTGCTGGCGCTGTCTTTCGACGACTGGAAGTCGCCCAGCGTCCACCTCACGGGCGGCTTGTTGTCGGGGTTCTTGAGCAGATAGTACGTGGCCGGCGCGATCATGGTGACGCTGCGGTCCACCACACTACAATCCAGCCCCCCTTTGGGCTCAAGCTGCGGCCTGACGCAGGTACCCTCATACGGTTTCTCCATCCCGGGCTGATGGACGGGCTGGAGTCCCGTGATGTCCATGGTAAGCGCAGCGATCGGCTCCTCCGAATGCCCGAGGTGATACTTCACCTTCCGGGGGTCTGCATTCGGCATCCTGACCCCCGTTCCGTCCACCCAGGGGTCGTAGCGCACATCCGGATCGTAGTACAGCGTATTGACCTGCGGCGAACGCTTGCGCGCAGCCAGCAGGTCATTGTCGCCCGTGCCCAGAAGTCCCTGAACGCGCCAGGGCGTGTACCCGGTCCTGGGCTCGGCCGGATGGAGAGCGAACAGATGATCGTCCAGGTCGGTATCGGGCAGGAAGTTGAAGGACATCGACCCCGAATCGTCCAGCGTGAACATCAGGTTCGGCTCGACGACCGGAAGTTCCTTGACGATCAGCGATTCCTGCGAGATGACAGCGTGTGCCTGCGGCGCCATGGCGCAGGACATCAGCAGCAGGGCGGCACGGACCGCCTGCGAGAGCGTGTCCCTGCTTCCAGCATGTGGCCTGCCGCAGCAGGGATCGGTCATGCGTATCATCGTCGTCCTTTCCCGGAAGCCCCCGCCAGAAGCCCAATGCCCCTGGACGGTTCTCCTCGATCAGAACGGCAATATGATTCGACGCACGATCTCCGACAAGGCAGGCGGGATCATCGCCGCCTGCGAATCGACGGATGGTAGGCCGGTGCGGCTGCCCGGCCTCAGGGTGCTGTCACAGTGAGCTGGGCTTGGCCAGGATTCGCACCAGCGTTGTAGGTGATGTCGGGCACCGACAGCTCACGCCACCACCAGCGTGTGGGCGCAGGCAGACCCACGCACACCTGGATGGCATCGCCCACGTTCTGCAGGCTGTTGGCCAGAGAATCTTCCGGACACAGCTTGGCAGGCAGCGGCTTGCAGTCAGCCAGTCCGCCACAGGGCTTGGCCGGCGGCTGGGTCACGACCACCGAACGCCCCGTCCAGTTCTCCATCGCCCAGCCCGCCACCGGCGCATCGCCACCGTCGACCAGCTTGTCGTTGTTGGTGTCAACGAGCGACTTGGGACTCATGCGACCAGACAGCGGGTCCAGCGCCAGGGCAAATCCCGGTGTGTCGATCCGAGGCTTGCAGGCCGCGGTGACCTCATCCACCCAGGGACTCATCGTCTCGAACAGCACCAGACCGGACATCAGCTGCGGGGTCACGATGTTGCGCTGCCCCCCCACGGCGATCATGTCCTTCAGCGTCACGCGCCAGCCCCGGTCCCGCATCCAGTCCAGGTTGCGGTTGGCCGAATCTTCCAGCGGGATCTTCACCAGCGTCTGGCCCGGCATCACCTTCAGCTTGCGGGTGACCACGGTGCCAAGCTTGATGGGAATGCCGTCGTTGCCCTTGCTGGTGCTGCCATCCGCGTTCTTGCGGTCATCGGCCGCCCAGGTGCGGTTTCCGTTTCGATCGATGCTCAGCCGTGCGGTATCCCACAGGCCATAGAGTGAATCGAATGGCCCCCTGTCCCGATCGTAGTCAGCCGGGATCTCATTGTCACCCACCTCGAAGAGCTTGCCCGTGCCCACCAGCACCATCACGCCACCCAGCGGATGGGTGACAAGGACAGGCGCAGCGGTGATGGCCCGTCCGTCATGTGCGGTGAACATCGGTTTCTTGCCATACGACACCTTCCAGTCCGACGGACGGGAGCTGGCCAGATCGAACTTCCAGACGTTGCCCCGCAGGTCACCGGCAAAGGCGCCCGTGATCACCTGGTTGCCATCACGCACCAGGGCCACGCCTCCCAGTCCGTTGGGCTGACTGTCGCTGCCCACGCCCGTATCCAGTCGTGCAATCACCTGCCCGGTCTGCAGTTCCACCACCATCAGCTGGGCCCGCTTCGAGCGACTCTCATAACCGTTGCCGATCACCACCACCCAGCGGCCATCGGCCAGAACGCCCACCTCGGGCTCCTGCAGCACATGGCCGATGGCATCCGCATTGGCCTTGACCGACTGATTGACGTCACTCAGCTCCCACAGCACGGCCTGGTCCAGACCATTGAAGTCGGTCTGGGTCACGTCCAGCGCGAACACGGCCTTGGGCCCTGCCCCGGTCGTGGCCACCACCACGTTGTGCCAGCGGTTGCCCCAGAAGGCATCCCGCTCGATCAGCGGGCCGTCCATCATGAAGCGGGCCTGGAAGTCTGGCTTCGAGGAGCGCCCCAGCTCGGAGAGTGAAGCAAAGGGGGCAAAGGCAAAGATCTCGCGACCACCATTCTTGACAGGATCGGGATTGGCATTGAAGCCGTGCAGGAAGCCTTCGTTGCTGCCCACGAACACCATGGCGGGGCCGCAGACCTTCGCAGCGCCGCCCTGGATGGTCGCGCTACAGGTACGTGCTGCCTTCTGCGCCACGTAGTCCCGATAGCTGTCGGCGCCCGACCTGGCACTGCCGAAGGTGGCCGGCAGGTAGCGGTAGCCGCGGTCAATGGCCGTGCCGATGTAGGCCGGCTGCGAATTGACGATGTGACCAATGACGGCATTCTGCAGCTGGGTACGGAACTTCTTGCCCGATTCGGAACGGTCTCCACGCAGATACAGCACCAGTGGACTGCCGTCCTCGTCCTTCTTGCCGGCCCCCTTGATCAGCTCGCGCCTGGCCTTGTCCGTCATGCGCCGGGCGGGTTTGTCTTCGGCACTGTCCCAGTAAAAGGGCGAAGCAGCCGGGCTGCCGGTGTTTCCGGTCCCCACGTACATGGTCCGGTCGATGGGCTTGGGCAGACGCTCCAGAACGCTCCATTGCAGCGCTCCCTGCTGGCCGTGGGCATCCACCGCATAGGCCTTCAGGTCCCCCGTCCAGTCCTTGGTCTTGTACGAAGGAACGAATTTCTGGTTGTTGGCCTGCAACGCACGCGAGGCCACGGCCACCCCGGCCGAGGTTCCGGTACGACTGGCGATCTCGGCCAGGATGCCGGCCATCTCACTCATGAAGCCGGCGCTGTTGCGCACGTTGACGTACTTGCCATGGCCGTTGACGGCCGCATGCCACAGATCGTCGATGGCAGTGGGCGTGCCGGGCTTCACCTCGGCGGGCCATGAGAGCGCTCCGGTGATGATCTTCTGCAGGTCGTTGGGATACGACAGCGTGCCTTCCACACCGAAGCCCAGCGTGTAGGTGGTCACGTTCTGCCAGAATGAAGGGTTACCCTCATAGGTGGGGACCTCGTTGTTCAGATCCGGACGCAGATCGTTCTTCCAGCCATCCATGGCGTAGTCGGCCAGCGACCCGTAGGCCACTCCCTTGTACGGCGCCTGGGGATGGTACTGATAGCTGCCACGCGCCGGCCCGCCCTTTTCCGGTGCACGATTATCCTTGATCTCCTCGCCGTCCACATTGTCGGACTCAAGCGCGAAGTCCTTCTGAAGCATCCCTCGGGTTCTATCCGGGAATTTTTCATCTTCCTTGGGGAAGGTGTACTGCCCATCCGTCATCAGGATGTGATAGGAACGACGGCACGCCAGATGGTTGCGGCGCTGATTCAGCTTCCCGCCCATCCGACCCGGCTCCGCTGCCCAGGGGCCCATGGCGTCGGCTCGCCGGAAGTAGTTGTTGACGGTATTCGTTGCCCGCATCAGGGGCGTTCCACCTTTCGCCGTCCGCGTATTGAGCCAGTTGAAAAAGTCCGAACGATCGGTTTCACCTGCATTCAATGTGGTGGCGGCGGCATTCTTGTTGACGAAGCGCCGTACCCCACGCTCGATAACAATGGTTTCCTCACCATCGATGATTCGTTTCTCACCCTGGTTGATGCGCCCATAGCCAACGCGGATATCCGGCCCCAGCGCCGTGGCAAAGGCGTTGCCCACGGCGGCAATGGCCACATGCATCCGCGTGCGGTGATACTGGAACCAGTTGGCAAAGTTCTGGTATTCCTCCGCCTGGCTGCATTCGCGGACGTTGGGGTTCTTCTTCGAGATCAGGCAGTCGGTGCGTGTGAAGGGCCGATCAAAATACTGGTGGTCCTTGATGGAGACACGCGTGTAGTTGCTGGCACTGTCCTTGGTCCAATCCTTTTCCGGCTTGAATTCCGGATTCTTCGGCAGGTAGTAGGTAGCCGGCACCACCGTCCTGGTGACGCCGTCCCCCGTGCAGCGCTGCTGCTGATCAAGGTGCGTGATGAAGATCTCCGGCTGCGGTTTCACGCACACCGAACGGGTACCCACCGACCTCTCACCCGTGATGTCGAGCTTGAGGTTCCGGAATTTTTCGTTGGGATGATTGACGTGGTAGATGACGGCCCTGGGGTCGGCATTGGCCATGCGTACACCGTTCCTGTCCACCCAGGGCTCGTAGCGCACGTCCGGATCGTAGTACAGCGTGTTCACCTTCGGCGAACGCCGACGGATTGCCAGAATGTTGGTGTCGTCCGTGGCCAGCAGCCCCTCATATTTGTAGGGCGCATAGTCGTCCGGCTCGTCCGGGTGGAAGGCGAACAGGTGGTGTTCCAGGTCGGTGTCGGGCAGGTAGTTGAAGGCCATCGAACCCGAGTCGTCCAGGGTGAACATCAGGTTCGGTTCAACCACCGCCACATCCTTGCTGATGAGCGACTGCTGGGAAATCTCGGCCTGCACCGATGGCAGCAGGCTGAACGACATCAGCAGCAGCGCCGCGCGCACGGCATGCGGAATCCGGCTCGGCATGGCAGCTGCCGGCATTCCATCCAGGCGGGGGCAAATCACGGATTCCATCAGTTTCATGTTTCGATCGGATCGTGTCCGTCAAACCGTGCATCCCTGCACGGCCCGGCGGCCACGATGTTCAGAAGGGTGCCCCCACCCGCAGACATGGGGGAAGAGAATCAGGTGACGAGTGAACCGGAGGAGGTCTCGTCCGTTTGTGCTGCGGCAGCGCTCTCGATGTCCCCCCTGTCCACCGGATGATCGTCCGTTTCATCCCCATGGACAGGTGCGTAGTCGTCGAAGCCCTCGAAGCCCTCGAAGCTTTCCAGGCTGTCGTAGACGGCCATGTGCCAGTCGGGCTCGTCGGCGCCTTCCAGGTCGTGCCAGTCCGCGTCCTGACCGGCCGGGACATCCAGAAGACCCGACAGCCCCAGCAGGACATCGGCCTCGGGATCCTCCTCGAACGAGGCCAGCCCCTGCACCCACAGTGCTGCTTCGTCCGGATCGCCGTCGAGCATGCCGGGGACTTCCTGCACGGGCCCGGCATGGTGGCGGGCCCAGGCCTGTGCAGCCCAGTGGCCACGTCCGGTTTGATCTGCGTTCATGAGGTCACCTCCCCACGGAAAGTGTCGTTCAGCGCCAGCAGGTCTCTGCCGGAAGCCTCTGCTTGCCCTTCACGGCCCCGGTGTCGTTGCCACGCACCCCCAGGCTGTTGAGCGTGAGCGTACCGCACGGATCCGCCTTGTTGCGGGGCACGGCACGAAGCGTATAGCTGTTGTCGTCGCTCTGGACGGAGATGTCATAGAGCGGCGTACCATTTCTTGGTGATCTTTGCAGCGCCGCCGGCAGTGCGACCTGCGTCCTGCCATCGCGCTGTGTGCGGTAGGAGTTGTGCAGCGAGTAGAAACGCTGCATGAACTGGGTGGCGTCCATCAGCGTGGCCTTGGCATCTGCCCGGTTGGCCCGCTCGATGTACGAGAAATAGGACGGAATGGCAATGGCCGACAGGATACCGACGATGGCCAGCGCGATGAGCACCTCGATGAGGGTGAACCCACGCACATGATCTGCCGTTCGAGTGCTGTAGACCCGGGCCGCCGGCATCACGACCGGAAGCTGCACGCTGCCTTCATCGGCGTCCGGTTGTGCACGGAACGCCACTCGGTGCACGAGGTTGTCGGCACAGGGCTCGCGGCCGCAGCGGGCCGACAGGTCGCCCGGCGCATCCATCGGGCCGGGAACGGGGGGATGTGTCACGAATACCATCATCTGATTGCTCTCACCATCGATTGCAGCCGCACTTCCGCGCCCTTGGCCGTCTGGTAGTCGATCAGGGCCTGGCCCTTCTTGAGGATGTCATGGTCCTGATAGCCCGGGCTGAAGCCCCGGACGGTGATGCGGAAGAACAGGAACCTGTCGGCATCGAAACCACGCGACTCCGCCGTGACGGTACCCGGCTCGGGCGGAGCGATCTTGCGCCAGTCATCGATGGTCAGGTACCGGAACAGGCACTGGGGGTTCTTCTTGATGTTGTCGGGCAGGCCAAGCTTCTCGCGCGGCACCTCGAGCTTGGCCGGACCGGCCCAGGCGGCCTCATCCAGCCACTCCTCGTCCTTCTGGTAGTTCACCAGCATGGGCAGGGAGGTGAACTCGCTGGTCACCTTCTCTTCGCAGTAGCGCAAGGCGGCCTCGGCGGCCTGGAAAGCCAGCGTGCGGGCACGCAGGTTGGCACCCACCATGTCGGTGGTCAGCGACAGCCGCACGGCCACGGCGGTACTCACGGCCATCACGGTCAGCAGGATCAGCGTCATCACCATGACGATGCCCTGCTGCGGGGTGGATGCCCTGCCCCACCCGGCGGTCGATGTCATCAGCGGGCGCTGCATGGAGGAATGGCGCATGGTGCTTTCCTGCAAGACAGTACGGAGTTTCATTGGGCCACCCCGACCTTGTTGCGGATGGCCACCGTGGTGGTGAAGGCCTGACGCAGTCGACGATCCTGCACGGTGCGCACCACACCGTCACAATCCACGTAGGGCGTGCCGACCTGGTCGTTCACGTTGTCATCGCTGCGCATCACCAGGCACACGCGCACGGCACTCACCGCGCACCAGGCATTGGGCTGGATGGAGCCAGGCTGACACCCTGTCGCCATCTGCGAGGCACTGCGATAGGTGGCGGTGCGGCCGCTCAGTGCCGGAGCGTCGAAGGCCACATTGGTGGCAAGCGCATTGGGGTTGATGGCCGAGACGCCGTAACGGATGCGCAGCTGCTCGACGTTGTCGGCCAGGACCTGCTCACGCGGGATCCGGGCATCGGTGGGCGTGATGTTGGAGCGGCAGAACAGCCCAGGGTTGCCCGAGGCCGTTCCGGAAGTCTTGATGTACAGACGCTCCTCGATTTCCTCGCTGATGGCGTGCGCCTGCGGGGCATGCAGGGTGCTGGCCACCAGGGGAGCCGCCGTCAGGCTGGCATCATGCATCTTCTGGCTGAAGACCACGTTGCCCAGGCAGTCCCAGTTCCGCCCGCCCGGCTGCACCTGGAAGCGCAGGGCCACCGAGTCGTTGTTGCCGTTCTGGCTGCCATTGCCACAGGTCAGCGAGTTCCAGTCTGCCGCCGGGTCCGCAAAGGGCCCGCTGCAGCCGAACAGCGGACTGTCATGATGCATCGAGATGTCTTCGGACATCACTTCGGAGGATGGCAGCCAGAAGCCGGTCATGCGCAGGTGGTCGGCCAGCTGGACCAGGGCCAGGTTGCCCAGGTCATGGATGGTGGACTGCACGTTCTGCTTGCGCCCGGAAATGCCCGAGCCGCTGACGGTATAGAGCACGGTGGCCGTGACCATCAGGCCGATGGCCACCGAGATGAGCATCTCGATCATCGAGAAGCCCTGCTGGCGGGCATGCCCACCGGGCGGATGCCAGGCCAGCGGACGGGGCTGCCGAGGCATGGTGCCGTTCGTCGAGTTCAAAGCTTCACTCCCAGCTGCAGGCATTGCGGTCGATGGTTGTTGCCCTGCACATTACGCGGGCAGAAGCGGTCGGAAGACAGCGAGTCGTCATCCAGGCCAGGCACATTGGGCTGCTTCCACAGCACCCAGATGTCGATGGCATCACCACTGGCGTTCTTGATCACGAGCAGATCGCCCCCCGGGAGGCTATTGCGGGCCTGCCGGCGCACTTCCTGCTGGTCGAAGCGGGCAATGTCGTAGTGCGAGCAGATGACCGTTCCCTTCAGGCAGTCGGGGCCACTGTAGGGAGGAATGTTCACGGTGGGGTCGTAGCCGGCGGTATAGAGATAGGCGTTGGCCCGATCACCGCGGGCCACCCCCTTGTCCACATTGAGGTTGGCACGGATCCTGTCCGCATATTCACTGGCGATCTGGGCAGCAATGTTGCGGAATTCGGCGGTACGCTCGAAGCCCATCGACTTGGTCTGGGCCCAGAGCATGGACAGCATGCCCACCGACAGCACGATGATGGCCACCAGCACTTCGATCAGGCTGGAGCCCCCTTGGCGGGAGGTGCGGGAGAAGACAGGATTCAGCATGGTGCGAGCACCCCGGTGGAACTGACGCAGACTTTCTTCTCGAGGGCCTTGTAGGATCGGTCACTGGTGGGCACCGGCGGCTTGAAGGTGAAGGTACGGGCCCCACCCACCTTCAGCACGCCATTGGGACGGAAGCGGATGCCCCCCACGTCGTCCGCCAGGATGCTGCCACCGTTGCTGTACGGTTGCTGCACGCGGATGTACTGGTCGTTGGCGTAGATGCTGCCGATGAACACCAGGTAGCCCTTCTTCCAGTCCCTGGAGTTGGTGCACTTGGGCCGGCCATTGGCAACGGAAGCGTTGTCTGTTGGACAGAGCGAGACTTCACGGCCACGCTTGAGCGCCTCGGAGCGGGCCAGGCGCAGGGCCGAAGTCAGGTCGGTGATCTGGGCGGCAATCGACCGCTGGATGGCGAAGTCGCGGAAGCTGGGCACGGCCATGGCGGCCACGATGCCCATGATTGCCATGACGACCAGCATCTCCTGCAGCGTGAAGCCTGCCGAGGCTTGCGAGGATTTCATGCTCTCCAGACCCTAGCGATTGAACGGAAGACAGGAATCCGTGCTGCGACGGCAACCGGGAATGTCCTGCAACGTCAAGTCTGAAGGAGGGGTCAACCCGCGGGCAACGTGCGCTGGACGAGCGGAGGCTGTGTGTCTACTGGTGGCCGCAGGACTGTGACGGATCGCACCCCGGCGTGGCATCGGCACGCTGCGACAAGGGGCATGCCGCAAGGAGGGATCGGTCGGGACTCTCCGGATACGTCCCGTGAACAGGCAAAAAAATCCCCGACAGGGGCAGTGCCCTGTCGGGGATGGGTCCGGCAAGTGACTGCGCCCTGCCCTGCCATGAGCAGGAGTCGGGCGCAGGCCTTACTGGCCTTCGAGGAAGCTCTTGAGCTTGTCGGCCCGGCTGGGGTGGCGCAGCTTGCGCAGCGCCTTGGCCTCGATCTGGCGGATGCGTTCACGGGTCACGTCGAACTGCTTGCCGACCTCTTCCAGCGTGTGGTCGGTACTCATCTCGACGCCGAAGCGCATGCGCAGCACCTTGGCCTCGCGCGGGGTGAGCGAGTCCAGCACTTCCTTGACGACCTCGCGCATGGAATCATGCAGCGCGGCGTCGGAAGGCGCCAGCGTGGTGGTGTCCTCGATGAAGTCGCCCAGATGGGAGTCGTCGTCGTCACCGATCGGCGTCTCCATGGAGATGGGCTCCTTGGCGATCTTGAGGATCTTGCGGATCTTGTCCTCCGGCATGTCCATCTTCTCGGCCAGGGTGGCCGGGTCGGGCTCGACACCGGTTTCCTGCAGGATCTGGCGGCTGATGCGATTCATCTTGTTGATGGTCTCGATCATGTGCACCGGAATGCGGATGGTGCGCGCCTGATCCGCGATGGAACGGGTGATGGCCTGCCGGATCCACCAGGTGGCATAGGTGGAGAACTTGAAGCCGCGCCGGAACTCGAACTTGTCGACGGCCTTCATCAGGCCAACGTTGCCTTCCTGGATGAGGTCGAGGAACTGCAGGCCCCGGTTGGTGTACTTCTTGGCGATGGAGATGACGAGGCGCAGGTTGGCCTCGGTCATCTCGCGCTTGGCCTTGCGCGCCTTCATCTCGCCCATGGCCATGCGCTTGTTGATTTCCTTCAGGTCGGGCAGCGGCAGCACCACGCGCACCTGCAGGTCGATGAGCTTCTGCTGCAGATCCTGGATGTCGGGGATGCTGCGGGCCAGCACGTCGGCATACGGCGGGTTGCCGGCCAGCTCGTTCTCGACCCATGCCAGGTTGGTCTCGTTGCCCGGGAAGCTCTTGATGAAGTGCTCGCGCGACATGCCCACGCGGTTGACGCAGATGTCGAGAATGGTGCGCTCAACGGTGCGGACCTCGTCGACCTGGGCACGCAGCATGTCGCACAGCTTCTCGACCACCTTGGCCGTGAAGCGGATGGACATCAGCTGTCGCTGCACCGATTCCTGGGCAGCCAGGTAGGCCGGCGACTTGTAGCCGTCGGTTTCCAGGGCCTGACGCATCTGCTCGAAGGCGGCGCCGATGCTGTCGAAGCGCGACAGCGCCTCTTCCTTCAGCTCCTCGAGCTTGGCGTTGTTCATGGCCGCGACGGAGGCCTCGTCGTCATCGTCGCCATCCGAGCGCGCCGGACCGAAGGACATTTCCTCGTCGTCCGCATCCGGATCGAGCAGGCCGTCGACGATCTCGTCGACCCGCAGCTGGGCGGCACGGACCTTGTCGGCCTGCTCCAGCACCTCGGCAATGGTCGTCGGGCATGCCGAGATGGCATGCATCATGTCCTTCAGACCTTCCTCGATCTTCTTGGCAATGACGATCTCGCCCTCGCGGGTGAGCAGCTCGACCGAGCCCATCTCGCGCATGTACATGCGCACCGGGTCGGTGGTGCGACCGAACTCGGAGTCCACGGAGGACAGTGCGGCCTCGGCCTCTTCCTCGGTGTCGTCGTCGGACGAGGTGACGGTGCGGTCGTTGAGCAGCAGCGAATCGGTGTCGGGGGCCTGTTCATAGACCGAGATGCCCATGTCGCTGAAGGTGCCGATCATCTGGTCAATGGCCTCGACCTCGGTCAGCCCTTCGGGCAGGTGGTCGTTGATCTCGGCGTAGGTGAGGAAGCCCCGCTCCTTGCCCAGCTTGATGAGCTGGCGCAGGCGGCTGCGGCGCACTTCCATTTCCTCTTCGGTCACGCCCTGCTTGACGTTGGCCAGCGCCTCCTTGATGAGGGCCTTTTCCTTGGAGCGCTTGTCACGCCCCCTGCTCTTGGCCGGGGCCGCAGGCACATCGCTTTCGACCGCGTCGTCGTCTCCGTCGAGCTCGGCGTCATCGCCGTCGTCGGTGGAGATCATGTCGTAGTCGTCGCCGTCATCGAAACCGTCATCATCGTCCAGGTCGCTGGAAGAGGATTTGGCCGCGGCCTTCTTCTTGCCGGCAGCCTTCTTGGCCGGCTTCTTGGCGCCTTCAGCCTTCTTGGCCTTGGCAGGCTTTTCAGCCTTCTCGCCCTTCTCTGCCTTGGTCGATTTCTCGGCCTTGGCCTTGGTCGCCTTAGCCTTGGCGGGCTTTTCAGCCTCACCGGACTTGCCCGCGCGGGCAGCCTTCACGGGTTTGGTGCCGTCGGCTGCGTCGGAAGTGGCCGCGTTCTTGGTCGCTTCTTCCTGAGATTTTGCTGTATCTTTTGCCACGTTGGATTCCCGCATTGAACCTTCAATCATATCAGCCCGTCCCCCGCTGGGATAGGCGTTGAATCGTCGCATTCAGTGCTTCATATCGGGTCCGCCCCCCCGGTTCATCAAGACCCTGCACCGCCTGAAGAAGCTCCCTGCGGGCCTGTTCAAGCCGCATCCTGTCCAGTCCCGTCATATAGTCGGTGCGTGCCGCATCAAAATCCATGGCAGCCATCACACCGGCGTCACGCTGGTCCAGCGATTCGATGAAATCGGCTTTCCTGGGATCGGTGGCGCGCACCTCGGCCAGAACCGATGCAAAGTGTGCTCCGGCCGGCAGGGTTGCCAGCTCGTTGCGCCAGTCCAGCAGAGCCTGGGGCAGCAGGCTCTCGTCTTCCAGAGGTTCCTGGGCCAGTGCGGGGTAGTAGGCCAGCAGCAGGCACATGCGCTGCTGCAGGGTGGGCGGCGCCGGCCGGGAGCGGACCGCACCCGACATGCGTGCGCCGCCCTGCGAGCCACCGCCATAGGCGCGGTCATAGCCTTCATCCCGACGCGACGGACCGTTTACGCGGCGGGAAGCGGCATTGCCGCCCCCCTGCCAGCGGCCGGATGATGCCTCGCGCCAGGGGCGCCCATCAGCAGGGGCAGCCTGGTCACGCAGGGAAATGCCTTGCGTCATGGGCGTGCCGGAGCGCACGGAACGGGCATCACCACCCACTGCTCGCCCGCCATGACGCCCGCCCCCCTCCCGGACATGGGCCACCGGATGGGCCATCTGCAGGCCGCAGTAGGCCGCCAGCTCTTCGGTCGGCAGACCCAGTCGCCCCGCCATGTCCACCAGGATCTGCGTGCGCAGGGCGATGTCGGGCATCTGCTGCACCAGCGGCTTGAGTTCGGCCTGCATGCGGGCGCGACCTTCGGGCGTGGTGATGTCCGCCCGCTGTGCCAGCTCCTTCAGCAGGAACGACGACAACGGCAGGGCATCGCGCACGCAGGCCTCGAAGGCCTCCAGCCCTTCGGCGCGCACGAAGCTGTCGGGATCGTGCTCGGGCGGCAGGAAGAGGAAATCGAGCTGCTTGGTGTCGGACAGCAACGGCAGCGCACTCTCCAGCGCACGCCAGGCAGCACGGCGCCCCGCGGCATCACCGTCAAAGGAAAACACGACCCGATCGGCCAGGCGCAGCAGCTTGCCCAGGTGCGTGGCGGTGGTGGCAGTACCCAGCGTGGCCACAGCATACTGGCAGCCGTGCTGATGCAGCATCACCACGTCCATGTAGCCCTCCACCACCAGTACGCGGCCACTGGCACGGATGCCCTCGCGCGCCTCGAAGAGACCATAGAGCTCATGCCCCTTGGAAAACAGCGGCCCCTCGGGCGAGTTGAGGTATTTGGGTTCACCCTGTCCCAGCACCCGCCCACCGAAGCCGATGACCTGGCCGCGCGGGTTGCGGATGGGAAACATGATGCGCTCACGGAAACGGTCGTAGCGCTTGCCGTCTTCACCAGCAATCACCAGCCCGGCCCGCACGGCGTCCTCGGCGGCGTAGTCGGGAAGCACGCCTTCCAGGTTGCGCCAGCCCGCCGGCGCATAACCCAGCCCGAAATGGCGTGCGGTCTCGCCGGTGACGCCCCTTTCTTTCAGGTAGGTGATGGCGGCGGGGGTTTCCTTCAGGCGTGAGCGATAGTAACGGGCGGCCTGATCCAGCCACTGCGACAGCGCCAGCTGCTGACTGGCCTTGCGTGCGGCTTCGGCACCTTCCCTGCTATGGTCTTCGGGAACCGTGAGGCCCACGTCGCGGGCCAGCTCATGCACGGCCTCGACAAAACCCAGGCCGTGATGTTCCATCAGGAAGCTGATGGCCGAGCCGTGCGCGCCGCAGCCGAAGCAGTGGTAGAACTGCTTGGTGGGCGACACCGAGAAGGACGGCGTCTTTTCATTGTGGAAAGGACACAGCCCCTGGTAGTTGGCCCCCGCCTTGCGCAGCTTGACGGCCTTGCCGACCACGTCGACGACATCGACGCGGGTGAGCAGCTCCTGGATGAAGGATTGCGGGATCAAACCATCGCGGGGCGCTCCGCCTCAGGCGGACAGGCGCGCCCGCACCTTGGCAGAGACGGCAGCCAGATCGGCCTGTCCGGCCAGCCGGGTCTTGACGATGGCCATGACCTTGCCCATGTCGGCCATGCCGGCAGCGCCGGTCTCGGCCACGGCAGCCTCGATGACGGCCTGGATCTGGGCATCGTCGGCCTGCGCCGGGCGATAGGCGTCGAGCACGGCCAGTTCGGCGCGCTCCTGCTCGGCCAGCTCCGTGCGGCCGGCCTTCTCGAACTGCTCGATGGAGTCCCGTCGCTGCTTGGAGAGCTTCTCGACGATGGCCAGCACCTGGGCGTCATCGAGCGTGATGCGCTCGTCGACTTCCTTCTGCTTGATGGCAGCCAGCAACAGGCGCAGGGCGCCCAGGCGCACCTTTTCTCGCGCCCGCATGGCAGCCTTCATGTCGGCGTCTATACGAGACTTGAGATCAGTGGCTGTACTCATGAACAATCGGGCCATGGGAATGGCCTGCGCGAAGTATCTGAAAACGACGCAGAATGGCGCCGACGCCGCCCGACGAACCACGCCAGACGACGCACAGCGCCGCAAGAAGACTGATCGGGGAAGATCAGTATTTTTTCTTGGGCAGCATCTGGCTGCGCAGGCGCTTGTGATGACGCTTGACGGCAGCCGATTTCTTCCGCTTGCGTTCTGCAGTCGGTTTTTCATAGAACTCACGCGCACGCAGCTCGGTGAGCAGCCCGGTCTTCTCGATGGTTCGCTTGAAGCGCCGCAGGGCAACATCAAACGGCTCGTTTTCCTTGACTCGGACCAGTGGCATGAAAAAACCTTCCTTGAAACGTTGTGAAATGGGCACTAGAGGCTAGTCTGCGATTATAGACGCGACTCGCTTCACTTGCCAAGCATCCCGGGGGATCCGTCAACGGTCGACCGACAGGCGCCATACCGGAGGGGCCTGGATGGGCAAACCGCCCTGGCCCCCGAAACCCTGGGTGCCTTCAGACACGTCCTTCGGCCGCAATGGCCTGCGCCGCCACGAAGGCCGACGCCCATGCCCACTGGAAGTTGTAGCCGCCCAGCCACCCCGTCACATCCACGGCCTCACCGATCCAGTGACTGCCGGGCACGGCGTGGGCCTGCATGGAACGTGGATCCAGCGCTTCCGTGGCCACGCCGCCCACCGTCACCTCAGCCTTTCGATAGCCTTCGGAGCCTGCCGGCTGCACCGGCCAATGCGACAGGGCCTGCCCCAGCTGGCGCAGCCGTGCGTCCCCGATCTCGGCCAGGCGACTGGATTCGGCCAACCCCTCCAGTGCGTTGGCCGAACCGGGCGGCATGAGCGCACCCGAAAGCCGGGTGGCCGAGGCCAGCCAGCTCCTGATCAGTCGAGCAGGCAGCACGGCTCCCAGCACCGTCCCCAGCTGCTGCCGATGGGGCTGTCCGGACAGGCTGACACCGCCAGGCAACGCCTGTGCGCTGGCACGGCCAGCCTTCAGGTCCACCAGCCACTGCCCCGGATCAGCCATGGCCGGCAGCAGGTTCAGCCAGACAGGCTGCCCCGGCTGCCAGTAGCTGGAGATCTGCAGAATGCCGGGCCCGGACAGGCCGCGATGCGTGAACAGCAGATCTTCATGAAACACGACGGGACGGGGCGCCTTTCTCTTTCCCTGACCTTTCTGTTGCGCACCCTTCCCTTCCCCGGCAGAGTGCGCCATGGATGCCTGGGGGTCGGCAGCTGCTTGCTGCTCGGCAGCGCCCTCCCCGAGACGAGCGTCCGTCCTGGCAATGCCATCCCCACTGTCACCTGCCATGACAGGCACCACCGAAACCGCCACCGGCAGGGCCACGCCCGAGAGGGCAGCGAAGTCCTGCCAGGCCGCCGACGTGACCGTGAGAGGAACCAGCCCGGGGCGAGGTGCCACCGTGGCCATGCCCCACTCGCGAGCCAGTTGCCAGGCCCGATCGCTGGCCCCGATGGCCGGAATGGAAAGCCCGCCCGTGGCCACGACCAGATGCCGGGCCAGGAACACCCCGTCCGAGGTGTTCACGCGAAAGCGCGGGCCGTTGTCGACCCCGTCCAGACGCGCGATCTCCTGCACGGTCACCGGATGGCGTATCTGCACCCTGCCACGCGCACAGTCGGCCAGCAGCATGTCGATGATCCGCTGACTGGAATCGTCACAGAAGAGCTGCCCCAGGTGCTTTTCATGAAAACCGATGCGCGCCTCGCGCACGCGGGCAATGAAGCGCTCGGGCGGGTGAGCCTTGAGTGCGTGACGAACGAAGCGCGGGTCGCCACTCAGGTAGCGGGCCGGGTCCGCCCCATTCAGATTGGTGAAGTTGCAGCGGCCTCCCCCCGAGATGCGGATCTTCTCGCCGATGCGACGTGCATGGTCCAGCACGGTCACCTGCAGGCCGCGCAGCCCCAGCTGCCCGGCGCAATACAGCCCGGCAGCGCCCGCGCCCACCACGATCACATCCCGTCGTTCCACTGTCCTGTCCTCATTGTCCTGGGCCGTACCACCCGCAACGCTTATGGGCGCGGCGCCCGACAGCGTATCATCCTCCCGAAACGGTTCGGACGCCCACGACACGCCAGGGACGCCCCCTGCAAGGACGCCCCTGTCCGGCAAGCCTCGCTCCTGCACCATCCCGCGCCTGACGTGACATGGTTTCCGGTGCTGACTTGCCCGGACATCGCCACGCCCGTCTTCGGCGCCCCGCCCGTTCCGTCATCGCATCCCTTTCCCGACACACCACAATAGACTTCCATGCTGGTACTGGGCATAGAGACCTCCTGCGACGAAACCGGCGTCGCCCTCTACGACACCGACCATGGGCTGCAGGCCCAGGCCCTGCATTCGCAGGTGGCCATGCACAATCGCTACGGTGGCGTGGTGCCGGAGCTGGCCTCTCGCGATCACGTCGAGCGGCTGGTGCCGCTGCTGGAACAGGTCATGGCTGACGCCCAAAGGCCGCTCTCGGCCATCGATGCCATTGCCTACACCCAGGGCCCCGGACTGGCCGGCGCGCTGCTGGTGGGGGCCTCGGTGGCCACGGCGCTGGCCATGTCGCTGGATCGCCCCGTCATCGGCGTTCACCACCTGGAAGGCCACCTGCTCTCGCCGCTGCTGTCGGACGATCCGCCCGAGTTTCCCTTCGTGGCGCTGCTGGTTTCCGGCGGCCACACGCAGCTGCTGCGCGTGGACGGTCTGGGGGCCTACACCCTGCTGGGCGAGACGGTCGACGATGCAGCCGGCGAAGCCTTCGACAAGAGCGCGAAGCTGCTGGAACTGGGCTACCCGGGCGGTCCGGCGCTGTCGGCGCTGGCAGCCCAGGTGGACCCGACGCGCCCCGACGCCCCCCGCTTCACCCTGCCCCGGCCCAAGCTGAAGAGCGACGATCTGGACTTCAGCTTCAGTGGCCTGAAGACGGCCGTCCTGACCCAGGTGAAGAAGGGACTGGCCCCCGAGCACCGTGCGGACCTGGCCCGTGAAGTGGAAGAAGCCATCACCGACGTGCTGGTGGGCAAGGCCCTGAAGGCACTGAAGCAGACCGGGCTGTCACGACTGGTGATTTCCGGCGGCGTGAGTGCCAACTGGCGACTGCGCGCCAAGCTGGCCGAGGCCAGCGCCCGCTGGCCCGCGAAGAAGGCGCCGCTGCGGGTTCACTTCCCGCCGCTGGCGCTGTGCACCGACAACGGTGCGATGATCGCCTACGCCGGCGCCTGCCGGCTGGCGGCCGCGAATGCTGCCGGGCCTGAAGCAGCCTCCCTGGCCGGCATCGACACGCAGCCCCTGCGCTTCGATGTGCGGCCGCGCTGGCCGCTGGAGGAACTGCCGGCGGTCAGTGCCCGCCCACCCGCGGCGGCGGGTATTTGACCTTGGGCGGCTTGGGGGCCTTGTTGCCCCCGATCTTCGACTCCTTGCCCTTCAGCAGCCGGTTGATGTTCTCGCGATGCCGCCAGACCAGCAGCGCGGCGATGAACAGGATGACCAGCGCCCGGGCATCGATGCCATAGAAGAGCTGCCAGTAGATGGGCGCCATGAAGGCGGCCGTGATGGCTGCCAGCGACGAATAGCGCGTCAGGAAGGCCACGGCCAGCCAGGTGGCCAGCACGGCCAGACCATGCAGCGGATTGAGCGCCAGCAGCACCCCGCCGGCCGTGGCCACGCCCTTGCCACCCTTGAAGCCGTGAAACACCGGATACAGGTGGCCGATGAAGGCGGCCAGACCCACCAGCATGATGATCATGTCGGACAGCCCCAGCGACGGGGCCAGCCAGCGCGCCAACAGCACCGCCAGCACACCCTTGCCGACATCACCCAGCAGCGTGAACAGCGCCGCCTTCTTGTTGCCGGTGCGCAGCACATTGGTGGCACCCGGGTTGCCCGAGCCGTAGGTGTGCGGATCGGCCAGCCCCATGAGCTTGCTGACCACCACGCCGAACGACACCGAGCCGATGAGATAGGCCGCCAGCAGCACAAGGATCTGGACGGACAGGGAAGCAGAAGCCATGGCGAATCATCCGAATGGAATGAGGGCATCCATCATGCCCGGACATGAATGAAATGTTACAGGAAGCGCGCCGACTCCCCTACCCCCGCGGGTGGTGCTGCGCATGCAGTGCCTTCAGGCGCGCCCGCGCCACATGGGTATAGATCTGGGTGGTGGAGATGTCGGCATGGCCCAGCAGCACCTGCACCACCCGCAGATCAGCCCCGTGGTTGAGCAGGTGGGTGGCAAAGGCGTGCCGCAGCGTGTGCGGCGACAGCTGCGCCTCGATGCCCGCCCGCAGAGCATGACGGCGGATGAGCACCCAGAACATCTGGCGTGTCATGCCGGTGGCCCGCTGGGTGACGAACACGGCCTCGGCCTGTCGTGCCCCCAGCAACCGGGGACGCGCCTCCTGCAGGTAGCGCACCAGCCAGGCACGGGCCTCCTCGCCCAGCGGCACCAGCCGCTCCTTCGAGCCCTTGCCCACGATGCGCACCAGACTGTCCACCATCGACACCTCCGACAGCTTCAGCCCCACCAGCTCCGAAACCCGCAACCCGGTGGCATAGAGCACCTCCAGCATGGCCCGATCACGCAGGCCCAGCGCCATCTCCACATCCGGCGCGGCCAGCAGTGCCTCCACCTGGGTCTCGGACAACGTGGCCGGAAAGCGCGCCGGCTGCCGCATGGCACGGATGCGCAGCGTGGGATCATCCTGCCGTCGCCCCTCGCGCAGCAGGTGTCGATAGAAACGCTTGATGACCGTCAGCCGCCGATTGGCGGAACTGGGCTTGCCGTGCCCATGGGCGTCAGCCAGGTAGGCCAGCAGATCGGCCTCGCTGGCCTCGGCCAGCGCCACGCCCCGCGTCGAAGGGGCCAGCCAGCGCGCCAGCTGCATCAGATCACGCCGATAGGCCTGCAGCGTGTTCTTCGACAGCCCATCTTCCAGCCACAGGGCATCACTGAAGGACTGGATGTCCGCATCGGCCTGCCGGATCCGTCGAGCCACGGCGTCGTTCTGCACCTCCCCACCCGACGCAGCAGGCACATCAGCCTTTTTCGGGCGCGCGCCCTGCCTGCCGGCCGTCGCGCCCTCCATCATCGCCTCTTTCCCGCTCATGCGTTCCATTCCTCCCCATCGCCCCCATCTGTTGCTATGCTGACAGGCAATGCGCCGTGCTGGCCGCGCCGGCAGACCGGCGGCCTGCGCGAGGCAGCCCAGGGAAAGATGTGTGGCAAAACCGCCCTCTCCCCGGATGGCCGACCTGCCGGCCTCCGGCCTCGAAAGCGGCCGCGTGCAGTCATCAACGGATCCGCCTTGCCCGTTCAATGGGTACCCGACCCGCCCCGCACAGGGTCTGACACATTGGCGGGAAACCAACGAACAGGGATACGAAATTGCAACGATACCGGCTAGCCGACGAACGGCAGACCGGCCGCTGGGCCCAGGCCCTGGCCCAGGCACTGCCCTCGCAAGACCTTGAGAGACAAGCGTTTATCGTCACCCTGCGGGGCGACCTGGGAGCCGGCAAGACCACGCTGGTCCGTTACATGCTGCGCGCGCTGGGCGTGCTGGGCCGCATCAAGAGCCCCACCTTTGCCCTGGTGGAATCTTATAATCTCCCGAAGTTCCCGGTCTACCACTTTGATTTATATAGGTTCTCGACGCCTGACCAGTGGTTCGATGCCGGGTTTGACGATATATTTGCCGGTGCCGGGCTGATGCTGGTGGAGTGGCCCGAGCAGGCTGCGGGCGCCTTGCCGGCAGCCGACCTTGATCTGCGACTGCTTCTTCCGGATCCCGACACCGACGAAACGCCCCAGGCAGTCCCTGCCCGGGACGACACGTGCGGCGACGCCGCGGCATGGACGGACACCGCCGAGATGGCCCCGGACCCAGCCGAAGCCCGCCACCTGGAGGCCCATGCGCACAGTGCGCGCGGAACACAATGTCTGACGAAACTCGCCAACATCCTCGCAGTCGACGACGCCTGCTGAAGCTTGGGCTGGCCTCGCCATTGCTGCTGCCGCTGCACGCCGCCCAGGCTTCGGCGCCCATTCGCGTGGGCCAGCCGTCCCGGCCGGGCAGCGCGCCTGCGCGTGCCTCCACCCCGAAAGCTGCCGCATCAGGCAAGACCGCCGCGACCCGGACCGCGTCCGCCAGTGCCGCCCCCGCCAAGACCCGCACCGCCGGCGGCATCCAGCGCACGGCCCTGGAAACCCCGGCCAAGGCCGCGGCAGCCAGCACCGACAACCGCGCCATCGCGGCCGTGCGGATGTGGCCGTCACGCGAATACACCCGCGTCACCTTCGAGCTGACCCAGGCCATTCCTTTCCGTGCCCGCCTCATCGACAACCCCAATCGGGTCATCCTGGACCTAGAAGGGCTGGAGGTGGAATCGAAGGTGCGCGAGCTGCTGGGCAAGATCAGCACCCACGATCCCTTCGTGCGCCAGGTGCGCGTGGGTCAGTTCAACCCCGAGACCCTGCGCATCGTCTTCGACCTGAAGCAGGCCGTGGCACCGCAGGTGTTCACGCTCAAGCCCGCCGCCGGCTACCAGCACCGGCTGGTGCTGGACCTGTATCCCAAGCATCCGGTCGACCCGCTGGAGCAGCTGATCGCCGACGCCAACGGCAAGACACACGACAGCAAGGCCGCCAGTGGCCCGAAACAGGCCAGCAAGGGCAAGTCCTCGGCGGCCTCCGGCAAGAAAGCCCCCGCCCCCGAAGTGACGCGCACCTTCACCGTGGTGCTGGATCCTGGCCATGGCGGAGAGGACCCCGGCGCCACCGGCCCGATGGGCACGCACGAGAAGACTGTGGTGCTGGCCGTGGCCCACAAGGTGAAGAAGCTGCTGGCCAAGGAAGAGAATCTGCGTGTGGTGCTGACCCGCGACGACGACTATTACGTACCGCTGGGCAAGCGCGTCAGCAAGGCGCGCGGCGTACGGGCTGACCTCTTCGTCTCCATTCACGCCGACGCCTTCGTCAAGCCCGACGCGCGCGGTTCATCGGTCTTCGTGCTGTCCAACCACGGCGCGTCCAGCCTGGGCGCCAAATGGCTGGCCCGCAACGAGAACCGTGCCGACCTGATCGGTGGCGTCAACATCAAGACCGCCAGCACACCCGAGACCGCCAGCCTGCTGATGGATCTCTACACCACCTCGCAGATCCGCGACAGCAAGGTGCTGGCCAAGCGGGTGCTGGCCGAGCTGGGCCAGATCGGGCGGCTGCACAAGGCCAGCGTCGAGCAGGCCAACTTCACCGTGCTGCGCTCGCCTGACGTGCCCTCGGTACTGGTGGAGACCGCCTTCATCAGCAACCCCGACGAGGAAAAGCGGCTGCGCCATCCCCAGTACCAGGACGAACTGGCCCGCGCCATTGCGCGGGGCATCCTGGATTACCGCAAGCTCAACCCGCCGGGGCCGCGCGGCAAGCTCTCCTGACCCCGAAAGCACGAAGCGCCTGCCGACGGGGCAAACCCCGCCTCGGCAAGCGCCCCGAATCCGTGGCGGTGGCAACGATACCAGCCACGGACCTTCACAGCATCAGGACCGGCCAACGCTCACGTAACGGAAGCCCAGCTCACGCACCTTGGCCGGGATGTACATGTTGCGGCCGTCCACGATCAGGTCACCACGCATGCCCTTGTGCAGCTTGCGGATGTCGGGCGAGCGGAACTGCGGCCATTCGGTCACCAGCACCAGCGCGTCGGCCTCCTGCACGGCTTCGTACTGGTCCTTCACGAACACCAGGTCACCGTTTTCCTGGGCCTCACGCGGCATCACGCGCGGCGCGGTATGCGTCGTCTCCGAATCGAAGGCGCGCACCTGGGCCCCGGCCTTCAGCAGCGACTCCACCAGCGTGATGCTGGGCGCCTCGCGCATGTCGTCGGTGCCCGGCTTGAAGGCCAGTCCCCACAGCGCAATGGTGCGCCCCTTCATGTCGGGGCCGAACTCCTCCACCAGCTTCTCGAAGAGCCACTGCTTCTGCACCTGGTTGCGCCGCTCCACGGCGTTCAGCACCATCGGCTCGAAGCCGACCGAACGCGCCATGCTGGCCAGCGCCTGCACATCCTTGGGCAGGCAGGAGCCGCCGTAACCGGCCCCCGAGCGCAGGAACTTGTCGCCGATGCGCGGATCGGTGCTGATGCCCAGCCGAACATGCTCCACGTCCACGCCCAGACGCTCGCACAGGCCGGCGATCTCGTTCATGAACGAGATGCGGGTGGCCAGCATGGCATTGGCTGCGTACTTGGCCATCTCGGCATCGCGCACGCCCATGTGAATGAGACGGGCGCCCTCCTTCACGAAGGGCTCATACAGGTCGTCCAGCAACTGGCGGGCCCGCTGCGAATCGACGCCCACGATGATGCGATCGGGCTGCATGAAGTCCTCGATGGCCATGCCCTCCTTCAGAAACTCGGGGTTCGAGGCCACGTCGTACTCGATCTGCACGCCCCGGGCGGCCAGCTCGGCATCCACGACGGCGCGCACCTTCTCGGCCGTGCCCACCGGCACCGTCGACTTGTTGATGATCAGCGCCGGACGCTCCATCTGCTGACCGATCTCACGGGCCACGGCCAGCACGTGACGCAGGTCGGCCGAGCCGCCCTCGTCCGGGGGCGTACCCACGGCGATGCAGAAGATGTCGGCCTCGCGCATGGCCTCGGGCAGCGAGGTGGTGAAACTCAGGGCGCCGGTATCGGCATTGCGGGCGATGATGGCATCGAGCCCCGGCTCGTAGATGGGCACCACACCACGCTTGAGCCCCTCGATGCGCTCCTCGCTGATGTCCACACAAATGACCCGGTGGCCCTTGTCGGCCAGGCAGGCCCCCGAAACCAGACCCACATAACCCGATCCAACAACCACAAGATTCATGATCAATCCTTTCAAGGAAATAGATTATTTCAATCCAACTGCCGCATGAAGGGCGACAGGAACTCTCCGTCCCCGCATACAGCCATCGGGCCCGGTCCAACAAAAAAACAGGAAATCTGATGCGCGTCGTCAGCGCGGCAGGCGTAGCGTCACGTGCAGGCCTCCCAATGGGCTGCGGCCCAGTTCCAGCCGCCCCTCGTAGGTCTCGGCAATGTCGTTGGCAATGACCAGTCCCAACCCACTACCCTCAGTGCTTTCGTCAAAACGCTGCCCTCGACGGATGGCCCGTGCAATCTCGTCATCATCCAGACCTGCACCGTCATCCTCGATGCAGATGGCCAGCAGACCGGTACGCGAGCGCATTCCGTCATCCTCGGTGGTGGGCTGGGTCAGCAACCGCACCGTCACCACCACCCGACTGCGGGCCCACTTGCCGGCGTTGTCCAGCAGGTTGCCCAGCATTTCTTCCAGGTCGGTGCTCTCGCCCCGCCAGAACACCCGACCCGGCACATCCAGTTGCCAGTCGATGCCGCGCGCCGCGTGCAGTGTCTGCATCAGCCCGATCAGCCCCTGCAGGCACTCGTTCACGTCGATGCGCCGTCGATCGCCCGCCCCACTGCCCGCCCGGGCCAGGTGACGCTCGATCATCCGGTTCATCGTGTCGACCTGGCGACGCACCTCCATCCCGTCGACTTTCGCCGAACGCGACTGGGCGTTGAGCAGCGCCAGCGGCTTCTTCAGTGCATGGCTGAGGTCAGCCGCATTGCCCCGCGCCCGCGTCACGACCCGTGCATTGCGCTCCAGCACCTCGTCGATCTCGGCCGCCAGCGGGTCCAGGTCGGGACCATAGCCGCTGCCGGCACGATCGGCCTCGCCGGCATGGATGCGTTGCAGCGCATCATGCAGACGACGCAGCGGGCGCAACCCCAGCCAGACCTGCACATACATGCCGGCCACCATCGCCAGCGCCAGACCACCCAGCATCACCATCAGGATGCGGTCGATGCTGGCCATGTCCTTGCGACTGGTCTCGGCCGGGCCGTAGACATGCAGCCGGTACGCGTGGCCCGCGACGTGGAAGTTGCGTGCCAGCCCATACAGCAGCTCGTCACGCGGCCCACGCAGGGTCAGCAGCTCGACCGAACCCGCCACCGGCCTGGCCATGGTCACATCCAGGCTGCTGTCCCACAGCGACCGGGAGCGATACACGGTGCCTTCGGCGTCCAGCTGCCAGTACCAGCCCGAGAAGATGAAGCGGAACTCGTCGCTGACCAGCCGGTTGTCGAAGCTCACCCGTCCGTTGCCGTCCACCATCAGACCCGCCACGATGCGGTCGGCCCGTTCATCGAGTGAACCGCTCATGCTGCGCAGGATGGCCGCATGCAGCTGCTCGCGCATCAGGAGACCGCCCAAGCCGGTGATCAGCAGCACCGCCAGCATGCCCAGCAGCATCAGCCGCTGCGCCAGCCCGATGCGCCGCACGCGCACCGGCCGGGTCGGTTGCACAGGACTGTCGCTCATGGGGCTGGATCGACAGACACATCGTCATCATCATCCCCTCCGGCGTCATTGCCTTCGGGTTCAGCAAGCACGAAACCGCGACCACGCACGGTACGGATCATCGACACGCCCAGCTTGCGCCGGATACGGCCGATCAGCACGTCCAGCGCATTGGAGTCCGGATCGCTGTCGCGGGCATAGACATGCTCGACAATGTCGGTACGACTGAGCACCACGCCGGGCTGGTGCATCAGATAGGCCAGGATGCGCTCTTCCTGTGCCGTGAAGGCCAGCCGCCGGCCGTCCATCGAGAAACGTCCCTGCAGCGTGTCATAGGAAAGCGGTCCCACCTGCAGCACCGGATCGGCATGGCCGTAGGCACGGCGCACCAGCGCGCGCAATCGCACCACCACCTCTTCGTGCATGAAGGGCTTGGTGAGATAGTCATCAGCTCCTGCGCCGAAACCGGCCAGCTTGTCGCTCCAGCGACCGCGCCCCGTGAGGATCAGCACCGGGAAATTGCAGCCCTGCTCGCGCCACTGCTTCAGCACCGAAATACCGTCCAGCTCAGGCAGCCCCAGGTCCAGCACCGCTGCGTCATAGCGCTCGGTACTGCCCAGGAAGGAAGCCTCCTGACCATCCGTTGCAAGCTCGGCCACCATGCCGGACTCTTCCAGCGCGACCTTCAGGCTCTGAGCCAGCTCGCGGTCATCCTCGACAATCAGCACTCGCATCACCGCACCTCGATCTCTTCTTCGCTCAGAACCCTGCCCGTGACCGGGTCCAGCGTCAGCTCGATGAGCGAATCATTGGGGAGACGAAGGTCGATCTCGTACACGGGCTGCTCGTCACGGTCGTACTTCAGCTCGACCTCCAGCACCGTGCCGGAATAGCGGCGCAGCAGCGATTCCAGCAGGTCGGGCAACGGCTTCATGCCGGGCGTGGGTACAAAGACACCGATGTCGGAGACCAGCTCGCCGGTACTGGCATCGACGAACAGGCCACGCACCTGACCGTTTTCCTGCAGCACCCGCACGTGATAGATTTCGCGCCCCTGGCGGCCACGCTCCAGATCCACGTCCACCACGCGCCCCGGATGCTGTTTCAGCACCTTGCGCAGCAGATTCGGCAGGTCAGCCAGCAGGGGGCCGGTCTCACGACGGACCTCTTCGCCGGTCACGGCGTCGATATGGATCTCGCGCCGGCGGCCACTCTCGTCCAGCAGACGGACCTCGTAGACATGGCGCCCCTTGTCATTGCGGTCCAGCTCCACATCCAGCACGTTGCCGGCATGCTTGCGCTGCACCGTCTGCAGGATCTCGGCCAGCGGCCGAAAACGCCCGGCCGTGACGGCATTGCGCACTTCGTCATGCTCGGCAGCCAGCGTGCCGGCTGCGGCCAAGGACAGCAGCGCAGCCACCGGAGCAGCAAGCAGGGAGGGGAGGAACCAAATCTTCATGCCGAGCATCGTAGCCAATCCTGTCTGAACGAATCGTGAACCATGTCGTCAGGGTAGGTTCACCGCGAATGGGGGACAATGCAGGCATGACAGAACAGACCTGCGCCACGCCCTCTTCCATGCGTCCCCGCATCGCCCTCTATTCCCATGACACCATGGGCCTGGGTCACATCCGCCGCAACACGCTGATTGCCCAGACCCTCATCCAGCCGCCGCTGTCGGCTCAGGTCCTGCTGGTCTCCGGCATCCGGGAATCCGGCGCCTTTGCGCTGCCGCCAGGCATCGACAGCATCACCCTGCCCGCCTATCGCAAGCGGCCTGATGGCAACTATACCGCCCGCGCGCTGGACATGCCGCTGGAACAGCTTGTTGCGCTGCGCAGCCAGACCATTCTGACCGCACTCACGGCCTTTGCGCCCCAGTTGCTGATCGTCGACAATGTGCCGCGCGGTGCACTGTCCGAGCTGGATACGGTCCTGCCGACCATGCGGGCACGGGGCACGCACATCGTGCTGGGTCTGCGCGACATCATAGACACCCCCGAGGCCGTGGCCCGGCAGTGGGAACGCCAGAAGAATGCCGACATCCTGCGACGGTGCTTCGACGCCGTCTGGATCTATGGTGACCCCCGGGTCTACGACACCATCTCTGCCTACGGTCTGGACCGGCTCGAGAGCATCGAGGTCACGCCGGTGGGCTATCTGGACCCGAACCAGCGCTGGGAAGCGAAGAGCGACACGGGGGGCACCGCCTCGGACGGGACCGTGGCCGAAACATCCGATGCCCCCTATGCCCTGTGCATGATGGGTGGCGGCCAGGACGGGCTTGCCGTGGCCGAAGCCTTCGCCCGGGCACCGCTGCCCAGCGGCTGGCGCGGCATCATCCTCACCGGCTCGATGATGCCGGCCGAGGCGCGCCAGCGGCTGCAGGCCCTGGCCGATGCCCGGCCCGAGCTTCAGCTGCTCCCGTTCGTGGCCGAACCACTGACCCTCATCCGCAATGCCCGCGCCGTGGTGGCCATGGCCGGCTACAACAGCGCCATGGAAGTGCTGGCGCTGGGCAAGCGCACGCTGCTGGTGCCGCGTGTCACCCCCCGTGCCGAGCAATGGCTGCGGGCCAGCCGGCTGGCCGAACTGGGCCTGGTGGGCTGCCTGCACCCCGACGAGCTGGATCCGGCCCGCGTGGGCGCCTGGCTGGCCGAAGCCGCCAAACCGGCCCCGGCCGTCAGCGCCCTGCAGGCGCTGGACTTTGGCGGACTGCAGCGCGTTGCCGAGCTGGCCGCCCAGCTGCTGGGCACGCCCAGTCCGGTGGCCCAGGTGCCTTCCGCGGCCTGATTCCCTTCTTCAACGGCTTCTTCTCTCTTTCAGGAACCTCCCATGTCCGAGCCCCGTTCTCCCATTGCCGTCGGCTACGTGCTCAAGCGCTATCCGCGCTTTTCGGAAACCTTCGTCGTCAACGAGATCCTGGCGCTGGAAAAGGCCGGCGTGCAGGTCGACATCTTTGCGCTGGGCCCGGTCAGCGAGACCCACTTCCAGGAAGCCATCTCACGCGTGCGGGCGCCGGTGCACCGCATCCGTCATCAGTTCCACGACACCGAGCTGTACTGGCAGCTGCTGGTGCAGGCCCGCAAGGCCCTGCCCGAGTTCCGCCGCCTGGCCCATCTGGCCGATGACCATGACTGGGTGACGGTCGGTCAGGCCGTGCTGCTGGCCATGCAGGCGCAGAGCAAGGGCATCCGCCACCTGCATGCCCACTTCGGCACCCAGGCCGCCACCGTGGCCCGGCTGGCCGCGGCCTTTGCCGGCATCCATTACAGCTTCACCGCCCACGCCAAGGACATCTACCACCAGTACGAGGAACCGGTACAGCTGGATCTGAGGATCCGCGATGCCGCCTTCACCATCACAGTATCGGACTACAACGTGGACTATCTGCGCACCCACTTCGGCGCGCCCACCGATCGCACCCACCGCATCTACAACGGCCTGGACCTGTCGGCCTTCCCGTACCACCCGCCCATCAACCGGCCCTCGCACGTGGTGGCCGTGGGTCGCCTGGTCGAGAAGAAGGGCTTCCCGTTCCTCATCGAGGCCATCGGCCTGTTGCGCGACCGGGGCATCGACTGCCGCTGCACGCTGGTGGGCGACGGCCCGATGCGGCCGCTGCTCCAGAAGCAGATCGAGGACCTGAAGCTGACCGACCGCGTACAGCTGGCGGGCGTGCGACCGCTGACCGAGGTCTCGGCCTTCCTGAAAGGGGCTGCCGTGCTGGTGGCGCCCTCCATCATCAGCGAAGGCGGCGACCGCGACGGCCTGCCCACCATCCTGGTGGAAGGCATGGCGCTGGGCACTCCCTGCATCTCCACGCAGGTCGTGGGCATCCCCGAGCTGATCCGTGACCACGAGACCGGCCTATGCGTGCCCCCCAACGATGCCAAGGCGCTGGCCGACGCCATTGCCGAGATGCTGGGCAATCCCACCATGGCCCGCCTGCTGGCCGACAATGCTCGTGCCCTCATCGAGAGCGAGTACGACGTGCACCGCAACACAGCCCGACTGCGCGACCTGTTCGCCCGGAGCATCCAGGTCGTGGATGCCCAACACGCCGCACACCGGCCCAACGCCGTCGAATGAACATTTCCGGAGCCTCCATGAAGAAACACATCGCCTACGTCTGCGCCGATGCCGGCATCCCGGTCTTCGGTACCAAGGGAGCCTCGATCCACTTGCAGTCGGTGGTGCGTGCCGCCCTGAAGGCCGGCCACCGCGTCACGCTGTTTGCCACCCGCTTCGACGGCCATGTCCCGCCGGGTCTGGAAAACGTCGCCTGCGTCCACCTGCCGGAGATCCCGCAGGGAGACCCCACCAAGCGCGCCCATGCCGCCCTGGAAGCGCGGGACCACATCGCCGAGCGGCTCGACGCCCACGCCCCCTACGACATGGTCTACGAGCGCTACTCGCTCTGGAGCGACGTGGGCATGCGCTGGGCCCGCAAACACGGCATCCCGGGCATTCTGGAAGTGAACGCGCCGCTCATCGAGGAGCAGCGCACCCATCGCCAGCTGGTTCTGGAAGACGAGGCGCGCGCCGTGGCTCAGTCGGCCTTCTCGCAGGCCAGCGCCATTCTGGCCGTCTCGCCCGGCGTGGCCGACTACCTGCACACCTGGCCCGGCACGAAGGGGCGCGTGCATGTGGTGGCCAATGGCGTGGATCCATCCTCCAGCGCCGATAGCGCCGAGCTGCGGGCTGCCCGCCATGCGGACATCAGCAACGAAACCCCGGTCGTCATCGGCTTTTTGGGCACGCTGAAACCCTGGCATGGCCTGCCGCTGCTGGTGGAGGCCTTCGCACGCCTGCACCGGCGCTTCCCGCAGACCCGGCTGCTGGTGGTGGGGGACGGCCCCGGCCGCACCGACATGGAGTCGTCGCTCACGGCCCTTGGCCTGCTGCAGCACTGCCGCTTCACTGGCGCCGTGCAGGCGCATGAGGTTCCGGGACTGCTGGCGCAGATGGACATTGCCACGGCCCCCTACCCGGCCCAGGACAACTTCTATTTCTCGCCCCTGAAGATTTACGAGTACCTGGCTGCCGAACTGCCGGTGGTCACCACGCGCGTGGGCCACCTGGCCACCGTGGTGCTGCAGGACGTCGACGGCCTGCTGGTGCCCCCCGGAGATCCGGATGCCTTTGCCGATGCACTGGCCACCCTGGTGCAGGATCCGGCGCTGCGCCTGTCCATGGGGCGCCGCGGCCGCCAGCGCATCGTGGCCGAGCACAGCTGGGATGCCGTCACCGCGCGCATTCTGGCCATGGCCGATGCTGCCGCCATGCCGGACAGCCCCGTGATCTGATCGACCGCCCCCGGATTGCCCACGTTCAAGCCCGCCGCAAGAGGAGCCCTTTTTCCCGTGCCCCAGAAAGACACACGCCCCACCGGCAGCCCCATCCGCCGCGTCCTGAAACGCTTCCGTCCCTTCATGAAGGGACAGGGGCCGCTGCTGGCCGGCTCGCTGACGGCACTGCTGCTCAGCACCCTGATGCGGCTGGCCGAACCCTGGCCGCTGGCCTTCGTGGTGGACCACGTGCTGGGTGACCCGAAGAACGGGCACAAGGCGCTGGGCCAGTGGCTGGGCAGCCTGGAGACGATGGAAATCGTCTGGATCTCGGCCGTGGCGGTGGTGGCCTTTGCCGCCCTGCGGGCACTGGCCGGCTTTCTCTCCACCGTGGGCTTCGCACGCATCGGCAACGAAGTGCTCAGCAAGGTCCGCAACGTGCTCTACAACCGGCTGCTGCGCCTGTCGCTGGCCTTCCATCAGCGCCAGCGCAGCGGTGACCTGGCGCTGCGCCTGGTCAACGACGTGGGCCAGCTGCGCGAAGTGACGGTCTCGGCCCTGCTGCCGATGATGGCCAACGTCTTCATCCTGGTGGGCATGTTCGGCGTGATGTTCGTGCTGAACTGGCAGCTGGCGCTGATCTCGCTCATCCCGCTGCCGGTGATGTGGCTGTCGGCAAAACGCAGCAGCCGGCTCATCCACGAGGCCAGCCGTCGCCAGCGCACCCGCGAGGGGTCGCTGGCCGCCACGGCGTCCGAATCGATGTCGGCCATCCGCACCGTGCAGTCGCTGGCGCTGGAAGAAGGCTTCTCGCGCATGTTCCGCGGCAATGACGGCCAGGCCGCCAACGCCGACATGAACACCAAGCGGCTCTCGGCCGGCCTGGAGCGCTCCATCGACCTGCTGGTGGCCTGCGCCACGGCCCTGGTGCTGTGGCAGGGCGCGCTGCAGGTGATCGCCGGCTCGCTCACGGCTGGCGATCTGCTGGTGTTCATCTCGTACCTGAAGAACTCCATGCGCCCGGTGCGCGAGTACGCCAAGTACGCCGGACGACTGTCCAAGGCCCTGGCCTCGGCCGAACGCATCTCCGACATCCTGGAGGAATCACCCGACATCGCCGACCGCCCGGATGCAAGGTCCGCCCCGGCCTTCCGCGGCCAGCTCGCCTTCCGCAACCTGCACTTTGCCTATGAAGACGGTGCACGCCCCGTCTTCAAGGGACTGGACCTGAAGCTGGATGCCGGCGAGCACGTCGCCGTCGTGGGCCCCTCGGGCATCGGCAAGTCCACGCTGTCGGTGCTGCTGCTGCGCCTCTACGATCCGCAGGAAGGCAGCATCGAGATCGACGGCCACGACATCCGTGAATGGAAGACGGCCAGCGTGCGTCGCCAGATCGGCCTGCTGCCGCAGGACGCGCTGATGTTTGCCGCCAGCATCCGCGACAACCTGGCCTGCGCCGCCGGTCGCAAGGTCAGCGACGCCGAGATCATCGAGGCCGCCAAGCTGGCCAACGCGCACGACTTCATCACGGCGCTGCCCGAAGGCTATGACACCGTGATCGGCGAGCGCGGCGCCACGCTGTCAGGCGGCCAGCGCCAGCGTCTGGCCATCGCCCGACTGGCCCTGCGCCGCTGCCCCATCGTGGTGCTGGACGAGCCCACCACCGGACTGGATCGCGCCAGCGAGGCCGTGGTGCGCCACGCCATCACCCGCCTCATCGACAGGCGCACGGCACTGATGATCACCCACGATCTGGACCTGGCATCGCAGGCTGACCGCATCGTCTACGTGGACCAGGGCGGCATTGCCGAATCCGGCACCCACGAAGAGCTGCTGAAGAACGACGGCCCCTACGCGGCCCTGTGGCAGATACACCGCCAGGCCGTGGGCGACCTGCAGGCCAAGGCCGCGCTGGCCGACACCGGGAGCGATGCATGAAGATCGAGTCCGAACAGGCGCTGCTCGGGCAGGAACCCGACATGCCCGGCCTGTCGCTGCTGCTGGACGAGCAGGCGCTGCTGGATGTGGTGCAGCTGCAGCTGCCGGCAGCCGACATCTCCCGCATCCGCATCGACTACCTGCGCTACAAGCCCGGTACAGGCTGCCTGGCCGGGCTGCGGGTCTTCGATGTGCTGGGCCGCTCGCAGCACGCCTTCGCCCGCGTGCTGCCCCGCGACAGCACCGCCTGGCCGTATCAGTCGCGGCGCCTTCTGAAGCGCAGTGCCCGTGACGGCCGCTTCTCGGCGCATGTGCTGCCTGCCTGGCATCTGCTGCTGGCCAGTGCCGTTCATGACCGACGCATCACGGCCCTGGCCAGCCTGCTGCACGACCCCGACATGCTCACCGGCCATCATTCACTGCCGGACGACTTCCGCCCCTGGCCGGCGCCCCACGGCACGACAGGCCTTCTGCAGGATGCCCCCGCCCCCCTGTACGACAGCCGCCTGTTCGGTCAGGTGCTGCGCTACAAGCCCGAACGTCGGCTGGTGATGCGGCTGCAGCAGGACGGCCGGCCCCGCGGCCTGCTGCGCGCCTGCATCGAGCACGACTTCGAGGCCACGCTGGCCGGCGCCCAGCTGGCCCAGACCGTCCAGTCCACGCCGCTGCTGGCCGTGGATGCGGCCCGGCATTGCCTGGTCCTGCCCTGGCTGGCTGGCCAGAGCCTGGACCGACTGTTTGCCGCCGAACTGCCCGTCATCACCCCGGATCCGCTGTCGGTTGCCGATGCCGCCCCATCCGCAACGGCACGCCGCTTTGCCATCGAGGCGGCCGATCTGTCCCTGCTGACCGACGTGGGCCAGCTGCTGTCGAACCTGCATCAGACCAGTGCCCCGCATCCCGTCCAGCGCCACACCGCACACGACATCGACGCGCTGCAGCAGGCCTGCACCACTCTGGCCTACCTGCAGCCCGACCTGGCCGACGAGGTCCGTACCCTGTGCGCCCGGACCACTCTGGCCCTGCAACAGGACATCTGGCAGCCGCGCATCACCCACGGCGACATGTCGCTGGAACAGCTGGTGCGCAACGACCTGGGCCAGATCCTCATCATCGACTGGGACAGAGCCGCCTGGGGCGACCCGATGGCCGACTTCGGCTCACTGCTGGCCCGGCTCGTCGTGCAGCACCTGCAGCGCCACCGTCCCTTCATCCCGCTAGACCCGCTGTCCGCGGACGACGGCACGGCCGAACAGGACTGGAATCACCCCGCATTCACCGCTGCGCCCTCCATCGACAGCACCTCACGCCCCGTTCAGGAAAGTCTGGAGCTGCTGGAGGCTGCACGCGAGGCCCTGCTGGAAGGCCATGGCCGGATCCTCTCCTTCGAGGACCGCAAACGCGCCGGCTGGCACACGGTGGCCCATCTGCTGCGCATGATGCCCGAGGGCTTTCGCCGTCGTCGCGCCGACTGGCCGACGCTGATGCAGCAGATTCTGCAGGTGGCCCAGCACCTGGCCGGCCGGCTGCAGCCGATCGCACCATCGGCTGGCCGCGCCGGTGTGCAGGCTGAAGCCTCGCCGGAACGTTCTGAAGCGGTCGGGGGTCATGGCGAGCCAGCCCCGCAGGGCGCCACCACCGTGAAGGACGAACGGACAAGCGCACACGCGAGCGCTTCAGAAACGTCTTCCGAATCTTCCGCATCTTCCGCGGCGCCTGCCGCGTCATCGGACGATCCCGCCACCTGGCCCCAGACCGACGTGGCCCTGATGCAGCCGCTGCTGCTGGATGCCCTGCATCTGCGCCCTGATGCCTGGACGCTGCAGCCAGTGCAGGTGCTGCGCCACAAGGCCGGCCGCCGGGCCCTGCTGGAGTACCGGCTGCGCCCGTCATCGGGCTCCGATGCCCAGGAGCAGGTCCTGCTGGGCAAGCTGCGCTTCAAAGGTGCCGACCGTCACGGCTTCCGGGTGCAGCAGGCGCTGCATGCACGCGGCTTCAGCCTGCCCTGGCTGGCCGTCCCCGAGGCACTGGCCATCCTGCCCGAGCAGAAGCTGTGGCTGCAGCGCAAGGTTCCCGGCGTGATGGCCACGCGGCTGCTGCGCCCCGGCAGCGGCACAGAGCTGGCCACGCGCATTGGTCGAGCCCTGGCCGCGCTGCACCATGCGGGCGCCCACCTGCTTCAGGCGTCGGAAGCCTCGTTCCTGCCTCATGGCAACCCGGCATCCGCCCCCTCTCAGGCGGCGACGGCCAGCTCGGCCCCCCATGGCGCACCGGTTCAGTCGACCACTGTCCGCCCCCTGATCACGAAACGCTGGACACTGGATGATGAGCTGCAGATGCTGCATCAGCGCCTGCGTGAGGTCGCCGCGCTGCGCCCCCAGTGGGCCGTGCGCATCGAGGCCCTCATTCCAGCCACCCAGCGACTGGGCGCACACCTGCTGCCCAACCCGACCACCGGCATCCACCGTGACTGCTATGCCGACCAGGTGCTGGTCGACGGCGAGCAGCTGTACTGGCTGGACCTGGACCTGTTCTGCGAAGGCGATCCCGCGCTGGATGTGGGCAACTTCATCGCGCACCTGATGGAGGACGGACTGCGCCACCACGGCGACATCCATGCCCTGCGCCCGCACCAGGACGCGCTGCTTGAGGCCTTCCTGCAGGACTCGCCCCAGGTGAACGAGCGCACGCCCACCGGCTGGACGCTGCTGGCACTGGCACGACACATTGACCTGTCCACCCGTTTCCCCGACAGGCACCACACCACCCTGCCGCTCCTGGAATATTGCGAGGCACAGCTGCGTCCCTATCCCTGAACAGGGACATCGACCACAGAAACAACGACGAATCCCGCACGCCGGTTCGCTGCTGGCATGAATGCAGCGTGCCGGCGGGATGCAACGGCCGATGGACCGGCCTCTTTCCTGAAGTCATTCAACAACTCATCAGACACGGAGATATCTGCATGCGGACCCCGTTTTTCGAGACCCGCAAACGCGCGCGGGCGCAACAACCACACTCGCTTCCCTTCACGCCTGCCCGTTTCCGCCATTCCCTGCTGGCACTGACCCTGGGCTGCGCCCTTGTTCCGGCAGCCCACGCCGAGAAACCCATCGAATGGCAGGAGCCCGGCCTCCAGCTGCGCCCGCGCCTGTCCTTCGAGACCGATGTGCTGCGCAACCGCCAGCTGGCCGCTAGCGACATGCGCACCAAGACAGAGATCACCCCCAAGGCCAAGCTGAATGCCCGCTGGCAGATCGACCATCGCTGGGGCCTGGAGGGCGAGCTGGAACTGAACGACTCCACCGAGCGCGAGACTGGCAAGAGCACCGAACACGACACCCAGCTGAAGGTCAAGCAGCTGTACGGTGAAGCGCAACTGCAGGAATACGGCGCCCGCCTGCGCCTGGGTCGCGTCTCCCACACCGATGATCGTGGCTGGTTCTTCGACACGGAATTCGATGGCGTGGAAGCCACCCTCGAACAGGGTCCCTGGCAGGTGGTCGCCTTCTACGCACGCGAGGGCCAGTGGAACCGTGACCTGCTGAGCAGCCACGAAACGCGCAGTGACGGCACCGACTACCTTGCTGCCCTGGGCACCTACCACCTCTCCGACACCCACCAGCTGCTGCTGAAGGCCCTGCACCAGAACAACGACCGCACCGATCAGCGCCTCACGCACCTGGCCGCCGGCTCGCAGAACATGCCCAAGAGCGGCATGCAGCACTGGGCCATGGCAAGCCTGGTCAGCGGCCATGAAGGAGGCCGCAGCGTGCTGGGCGAGGCCATCGACCTGGGCGCCACCTGGTTCCTCGACGAGCAGAGCCCCTGGGCACCACGCGCCACCGTCGGCTATGCCTGGGGCAGCGGCGACGACGGCAACGGCAAGGACAACGCCCACCGCCAGAGCGGCCTGCAGGCCAACAAGGCCAAGCTGGGCAACATCATGGACTTCGAGGTCTACGGCGTGGCACTGGACCCGCAGCTCTCCAACCTGCATGTGCTGACGGCCGGCGTGGGCTTTGCCCCCATGGAAAAGAGCACCCTTGATCTGGTGTTCCACCACTACCGGCAGGACAAACTGGCCGCCCTGGAGAATGAACGCACCAACCTGCGGCCCCGCGCCGACCAGCAGAACGAGCGCGCGCTGGGTAACGGCATCGACCTGATCTGGGGCTGGCGACCGAACAAGCAGTGGCGCGTAGAAGTGGCGGCCGGCGTCTTCCTGCCGTCTGGCCGATTCCGCCAGAGCGACAAGGCCGATGCCGACAAGGCACGCAACGTCTACGCTGGCAACGTGGAGATCAAGTACTACCCGAACTGGACGTTCTGAGCCCACACTGCCTCTGCTCCCAAGGGGGCCGACAGTGGGCATGCAGGCATCGGGGCAAGTCGGATGACCCCGGTGCGGAACGCCAAAAGAAAGTGGACCAGCCCACTACGTGGACTGGCCCACATGACGAGAAAGAGAAAAAGGGCGCCATGGGCGCCCTTTCTGCTTTCTGCCAACAGGGCCAGCGGCTGCTGGCCACCGAGTCGTCAGGCGGCCTTCTGCTTCCGGCGATTGAGGTAGTGCCGCACCACCTCGAAGACGGCAGGCAGGCCGGGAATGATGATCATCGCCAGCGTCACCCACGAGAAATGGGCCTTGACCCAGTCGTTGTTGCCGATGAGGTAGCCCAGGCCCGACAGGCCCACCACCCACAGCACGCCGCCCACGATGTTGAACATCGCAAAGCGCGCATAGGTCATCTGCGCCACCCCTGCCACGAAAGGAGCGAAGGTGCGGATGAAGGGCATGAAGCGCGCCACGATGATGGTGATGCCGCCATGCTTCTCATAGAAGGCGTGCGTGCGGTCGAAGGCCTCGCGGTTGAAGAAGCGGCTGTCTTCCCAGCTGAACACCTTCGGACCGATGTAGCGGCCGATGGAGTAGTTCACGGCATCGCCCAGCACGGCGGCCACGGCCAGCAGGCCCATCAGCAGCGGCAGATCCAGCCCACCCACGGCCGCGATGGCGCCTGCCACGAACAGCAGCGAATCCCCCGGCAGGAAAGGCATCACCACCAGCCCCGTCTCGATGAAGATGATGGCGAACATCAGCGCATACACCCAGACACCGTAGTTCTGCACCACCATTTCCAGATGCTTGTCCAGGTGCAGGAAGATGTCGATAAGGTTGGCGAAATCCATGTACAGGGTACCGAAGGCAGACGAAGGGGATGCACAGTTTACCCGAGGGTGCGCATCGGCCGGGTGGATGACACGACACCACGGACGGACACCAGCATGACACGCCTGTCTCATGCACCGACACCCCGTCGACAGACGGCTCTGCAATAATGGTGGATACCCCCTGCGCTCTCGTCGGATATGTCCACACCCGCCAGCCAGTTCCCCTTGCCCGCCGCATCCGGCGCCGGGCCTACCCGCCCCATCGCCCTGCTGCCCGACGTGCTGATCAGCCAGATCGCCGCCGGCGAAGTCATCGAGCGTCCCGCCTCCGCCATCAAGGAACTGCTGGAGAACGCCCTGGATGCTGGCGCCAGCCAGATCGAGATTCGCATCGAGGAAGGCGGCCTGCGCCGGCTTCAGGTCATCGACAACGGCCGGGGCATCGAGAAAGACCAGCTGCCGCTGGCCCTGGCCCGCCACGCCACCAGCAAGATCGCCTCGCTGGCCGACCTGGAACATGTCACCTCGCTGGGCTTCCGGGGCGAGGCCCTGGCCTCGATGGCCGCCGTCTCGCGTCTGACCCTGGCCAGCCGCCCGCTGACCGCCGAACACGGCTGGAAAGTGGACGTGCAGCCCGGCCAGGCCGCCCCGCCGCCCGAACCCGCTGCCATCGCCCCCGGCACCGTCATCGAGGTCATCGACCTGTTCTCGGCCACCCCGGCGCGGCGCAAGTTCCTCAAGTCGCCAGCCACCGAGGCCGCCTACTGCCTGGACGCCATCCGACGCATCGCCCTGTCGCATCCGGCCGTGCAGTTCGTTGTCCATCAGGACGGCCGCGAAGTGCGCCGCTGGCCCGCTACCACCCCCGCCCAGCGCATCGAGACCCTGGTGGGCGACGGTGTGCGGCTGCTGCCCGTCTCGGCCCAGGCCGGCCCGCTGGTCGTGGAAGGCCTGCTGGGCGAACCCGACGCCGCCCGCGCCCGCAGCGACCGCCAGTACCTGTTCGTCAACGGCCGCTTCGTGCGCGACCGCATGCTGGCCCAGGCCATCCGGCAGGCCTTCCGCGACCGCCTGCACGGCGAGCGCTACCCCGTCTTTGCGCTCTTTCTGACCATCGACCCCACACTGGTGGACGCCAACGTCCACCCTGCCAAGACCGAGGTCCGCTTCCGCGACCCCGGCGCCGTGCGCCACCTGGTCTTTCATGCCATCGAGAACGCCCTGGCCGCCACCCTGCCCCAGCAGGGTCAGGGCGCCAGCCGCACCATCGAACTGGCTGGCGGATCGGGCATGGGCGCTGGCACGGATGTCAGCGGGTACACCTCCGACCGGCACACGGTCCGCACGTTGCCGGGGCACCAGCCCGCCGCTGCCCCAGGCGGGCGCCCTGGCGCTGGCAGCCTTCCCCTGTCCCGCCATGTGCCGGCCCATGACACAGCGGGCCCTCGCACGCCCCACCACGGCCCGGCACACGATGCGGCGGCCAATCGCGCCAGTCTGGCCTTCCAGGCGCCGAGTGGCAGGCCGGCTCAGGACGTGGCAGTTGGCACCAGCGGCTTTGGGCAGATCGAGTCCCGCAGTCCTGTCAGCACGGATCCCTGGGAATCCTCCCGGACAGGAAACACCAAAGGCATCGGCGGCCTGAACACCGCACCGCATCACCAGCCTGCCCCCGACTGGCAGCAGGTGGAACTGCGCGCAGCCCCCTCGGACGACGCGGCCCCATCCCCGGTCAACCGTGCGGAAGGGTCATCGGCAGATACCACCTTGGCAGCCCCTGCCCCTCACGCCGCCGAGGCCCGCCCCGGCTGGCCTGGCGTGACGGATAGCGCCGCGGTTGAGACCACGGGATCTGCACCGGGCATCGTGCCTCCCGCCGCTACCGCCACGGCAGGCACCATGGCAAGCGCCATGGCAGACGGGGTGGCCGGTGGCTCGACAGGCACTGCGGGCGCACCTGGTTCTGCGCCATCCACACACGCGGCACCGCCGCCGGACGCGCCTCCACTGGCCCACACGCCCCGCATGGGCTTTGCCTTGGCCCAGCTGCACGGCATCTACATCCTGTCGCAGACGGCGGATGGTTTGATCATCGTGGACATGCACGCCGCGCATGAGCGCATCGTGCTGGAGCGCCTGAAGAAGGCCCACCGTGACCACCGGATCGCCCGGCAGCCGCTGCTGATTCCCGCCGTTTTCCAGGCCACCGAACTGGACGTGGCCACCGTCACCGACGACGCCGACTCCCTGGGCGACCTGGGCATCGACCTGGAAGTGCGTGGCCCCGACACCCTTGCTGTCACCAGCGTGCCTGCCCTGCTGTCACGCGCCAATCCCGAAAAGCTGGCCCGCGAAGTGCTGGCCGCCTGGCAGGCCCCTGCACAGCACAACGCGCTGGAAAAGCGCCTGGACCGCCTGCTGGCCACCATGGCGTGCCATGGTTCGGTACGCGCCAACCGCACCCTGACCCTGCCCGAGATGAACGCCCTGCTGCGCGACATGGAGGCCACGCCCGACGCAGACTTCTGCAACCACGGCCGCCCCACGTGGTTCCGGCTGACGCTGGAAGAGCTGGACCGCTGGTTCATGCGGGGGCAATGAACATGCGCGCCCTGATGCTGCTGGGCCCCACCGCCTCCGGCAAGACCGCGCTGGCGCTGGAACTGGCAAGACACCTGCCGGTGGAGATCATCAGCGTGGACTCTGCGCTGGTGTACCGCGACATGGACATCGGCACCGCCAAGCCCACCACCGAAGAAAGAAATTCGGCACCTCACCACCTCATCGACATCCGTGATCCGGTGCAAAGCTACAGCGCTGCAGAATTTGCGAACGATGCCTGGCGGCTGATCGACGAGATCGAGGCACGTGGCCGCCTGCCGCTGCTGGTGGGTGGCACGATGCTGTATGCGCGCACGCTGCTGCATCCCATGGACGACCTGCCTGGCGCCCGTCCCGACATCCGCGCCCGGCTGGATGCCGAAGCGGCCAAGCACGGCTGGCCGTACCTGCACCAGCGTCTGGCCACGCTGGACCCGATCACCGCCCAGCGCCTGCACGCCACTGACGCCCAGCGCATCCAGCGCGCACTGGAAATCATCGAGATCACCGGCCAGCCCCTGTCCACCCTGCACGCCGCCGGCCAGAAACCCAAGGCCCATCCCGACATCCGCATCGTCAGCCTGGAACCGAGCGATCGAAGCCAGCTGCGCACCCGCATTGCCCAGCGCTTTGCGCAGATGCTGGAGCACGGCTTCATCGACGAAGTGCAGCGCCTGCACGCCCGCCCCGAACTGCACGCCGAACTGCCCGCCATGCGCACCGTCGGCTATCGTCAGGTGTGGCAGATGCTGAATGGCGAACGCACACCCGACACCCTCTTCGAGGCCGGAGTGGCCGCCACCCGCCAGCTGGCCAAGCGCCAGCTCACCTGGCTGCGCTCGCTGCCCGTGGACCTGCGGCTGGATTGCCTGCGTAGTGGGTTGGGCGATGAGGTGATGCGGTTCATTGACGACAGCAGGAACGCTCCTGTCAGTGCACGCTGAAGCGGGCTACTGATGTGCTGCTGGAAAGGCACCGCGCTCGGTGTAAGGCCGGACCTGTGGATGAACGAGGGCGGATTTCTGTACGAGGAGAGGAAGCGTGATCTGGCCGACACCTTGCATCATGACGGCTGAACACGAATCACGCCCGAACATCGACAACGTAATCTTTCCGGTACTGCATGATCTGACTGTCCGCTGACAGAAAGAGCATCCGATCGACTTCTGCCTGCATCATCAGCAGACGGTCAAACGGATCCCGATGCAGCAGCGGCAACCGCTGGACAGCCACGATGTGCCGCAGGCGAATGCGCGTCTCTTCAAAGCCCTGATCCAGCAATTCATCCGCGACTCGCTGTGGATCATGCGGGAAGATGTCCTTTCGCAAGCTGGCCTTGATGGCCAGTTCCCAGATACTGGCATCACTGAAGCACAAGGTATTGCGCTCATCCATCAGAAAGGCCTGAATCCTGGGAGAGAACATCTCCTGCCTGCCCTCCAGGTACCACAGCAGGACATGCGTGTCGCAGAGCGCTTTCATTTCGCCTTCCCGGCAGCACGCAGAAGCTCGGCCTCGGACGACTCCTGGCCGGCAAACAGCGCCTGGATCTCGTCTTCCAGCCAGCGATCGAAGTCCTCGGGGATGGTCAGCTGCCCCTTCAGCGTTCCCATCTGCCGCCTTTTGCCCTTCCGTTGCGCAGGCATACCAGCCGCGGTCTTTTCCGCCACCCTGTAGCCTGCCTCTGCCCCCTCCTCCTCCTGCCGCCCAGCGGGGCTTGTGCCCTGTGCTTCAGGCTGAGCAGGCGCCCATGCCTGTGCCGCACTGTCGAGCTGTCGCAGCCGCCAGTATTCAGCCACTGACATCACCACGGCCACGCCCCTGCGCTGGCGCTCTATGACCACCGGCCCCTGATCGACGGATTCCAGAAGCTCTGCAAAGCCCTGGCGGGCCTTGCTGGCAGTGATGGTGCGCATGGGGGATCCTTTTCAGACCGAAATTGTACATATTGTACAAAACCAGGAAACCTGCCGCGCGGCTTCCACCCGCAGGAATCGTATGCATCAGCCGAAAAAACAGCGCCAAACCCCATCGCGCAGGAAGCCCATGCTTCACCATCGCGGGGGAGTCACCATGATCATCAAACCGGACTACAGTCGCGCGGACGTCAGCCCTAAAATGGCCGAGATCATGTGCCTTTTCTACAACAGGACAATCCCGTTGTCCCGGGCCGCCCGCATGGCGGGCAAGAGTTTTTATGAGATGGCGATATTTCTGCACACCCATGGCATTCCGATCTTCGGCACGGAGCAGCCAGATGACTCGGAAATCATGGAAGAGGTCCGGGAATACAGGGAACAAAATGGAATCGACATGCCACCCTACCTTCGCTGAGTAAGGGCAAGGCCAACCCAGTCCGTTCACCCCTCGAACAAACCCCGCACCGTCTCAGCCAGCCTGGCGATTCCCGCGTCCGACAGGTCGTCGGCCTGCACGGTATGGCGCTTGTCCCAGTGGCTGAAGTTGCGGCCCAGCGAACGGCTGTATTGTGGGTCGTAGTGGCGGCTCATCAGTTCGGCAAACAGGTCAGGCAGGTTGCCTTCGTGGGCCCAGGCCTGCCAGCGGGTGATGGTCTCGTTGCCTTGCAGCTGCTTGAAGCGGCCCAGCAGGTCGGCGAAGGCGGCGGGGTCGTCGCCCAGGTAGGCGTAGTCGCGTAGCAGGAAGTCCAGGCGGGATTCGGGGCTGGCGTCGATTTCCACCAGGTCGGTGCTGGCGCGCAGATGGGTCACCATGTCCAACGGCAGGCTGATGCTGCCGATGCGGGCGCTCTCGCTTTCGGTGTAGACGGGGCGGGAGGGATCCAGGCGCTTCAGGGCGGTGTAGAGCTGGGTCTCGAACTGTTTCTGGGGCGGCTGGGGCTGGCCGGGCCAGGCACCCAGCATGGAGCCCTTGTGGCGGGCCATGCCTTCGAGATCCAGTACCTGGGCGCCCTGGGCGGCCATGGCCTGCAGGATGCGGGTCTTGGCGGTGCCGGTCTGGCCGCACAGCACCACCAGGCGCAGGCCGTGGATGAGCGGGGGCAGGCTTTCGACGACGTGGCGGCGGAAGGCCTTGTAGCCGCCCTTGAGCTGCTGGGCGTCCCAGCCGGTCATGCGCATCCAGGTGACCATGGAGCCGCTGCGCAGGCCGCCGCGCCAGCAGTACACCAGGGGGCGCCAGCTTTCGGGCTTGCTAGCGAAGGCTTCTGCCCAGTGGCGGCCCAGGTTGGCGGCCACCAGACCGCCGCCGATACGGCGTGCCTCGAAGGCGCTCTTCTGCTTGTAGATGGTGCCGACCAGGGCGCGTTCCTCGTCATTCAGGACGGGGTGATTGACGGCGCCGGGCAGGTGGTCGAGGGCGTACTCGGAGGGGGAACGGGCGTCGACAAGGGTATCGAAATCACCGATGGCCTCGACGCCCACCGGACCGCGATGGTTTGCCATGTGCTTGCTCGGTGGCGGAGGGAAATGGGAGTCGAACCCACCCGGCGACGCATGGCGCCACCCACCGGGTTTGAAGCCCGGCCGACCCACCGGGATCGTGTTCCCTCCGGTGGTGCAAAGACGGTGATTGTGGCACGAAACTGCTGGGGATCCTCTGAACAAGTCCCCGCGGCCGTCGCATCCCCGTAACGGATGGATGACTTATTCCGAGGATCCCTTGAACACCTCGCTTTCCAGCCGCAGCACGTGCGTATCCCCCACGCGGCGGCACAGGCCGATGCGGTCGAAGAACTCCAGCATCTGCACGGCGCGCTTGCGGCCCAGACCGCTGGCGTCGCGGAATCTGGCCACGGTCAGGATGGGAAGAGACTTGCCTCCCTGCCCTGTCGGTTTCGGGGTGGCATGTGCGTGGCGGCCAGGTTCCGCACCGGAGGTGCATTCAGCAGGCTGCTCGCGCTCCTGTTGCACCTCGGCCAGATCCGAATCCACAGGCTCTTTGTCCGCCAGCGCCAGCTGCCGCACCAGCGCGGCCAGCCGGGCGGCGGTGGCAGCATCCAGATACAGGTCCTTCACCACCTGGTAGAGGTGGCCGCTTCGGGCCAGGCGGGCCATGGCGGGGCGCAGGTTGGCGGCGGGCTCGCCCAAGTGTTCGGCCAGGTCACGCACCCAGGCGCCCTGGGCGCCGGCTTCCATCAGGTGCGGGGTCAGGCGCTGCAGCAGGGTCTCGTCGCGGGCGGCCAGCTGGCTGCCGTGTTCGGGCAGGTGGACGAAGGCACCGCTCTGGGCCACGCTGCCTTCCTTCACCAGGGCATCCAGCAGCAGACGCCAGTGGGCGTCGTCCATGCGCAGGCGAGCCAGGCGGCGCAGGCGGGCGGCGTCGGGGCCGATCTCGTCGGTGGCGTTCTGGTGGTAGGCGGCCAGGGTGTCCAGCACGGACCTGCGCAGGTGCTGCCAGGCGGGCTCGCCGATGATGAAGTCACCGGCCAGGCGGCGATGCGGCAGGGTCTGCAGGCTGGCATCAAAGGCCGACACGCTGGCCAGACCCAAGACTTGCTGCCACTGGCGCAGGTCCACGCCATGCTCACAGGTCTCCAGCAGGCCCGCCAGGCGGTCGCGCGGCGCCGGGCGTTGCAGGGCCTGCAGCAGCTGCAGGCGCTGCGGGGTGCGGCGGTAGCGTACCGGCGCACGGGAATCCAGCACACGGCCACCACCGATGATGCGCTGGCCGGCGGCATCACGCAGGATCAGCCGGTCGCCATGCCAGGCGGCCAGGGGTTGCGGCAGCACCAGCTGCGCCAAGCCCGTGCCGCCCGGGGCCAGGGTGTCAGCGTCCAGCACGGCCACGGCGGCCGGGCTGGCGGTGGTGCCCAGGTGGACGTGGACGCGGGTGCCGCTGCGGATCGCCCGGGGCTCGGCATGCCACAGGTGCAGTTCCACATCCAGCCGGTCAGAGACCGAGGCGATGCCGGGCTGTGCCAACCAGTGGCCCCGCTGCAGCTGGTCGCGCTCGACGCCCGCCAGATTGATGGCGCAGCGCTGGCCGGCGTGGGCCGTGTCGGTACTGCGGTTCTGGGCGTGCAGCGAGCGCACGCGCAGCTCTTTCGGGCCATCGGGCAGCTGCTGCAGCACGTCACCCACCTGCACGCGGCCGGCATGCACCGTACCGGTGGCCACGGTGCCCACGCCGTCCAGGCTGAACACACGGTCAATGGCCAGGCGGAAGCCTGCCTGGGCCGGAAGGGCTGCAGTGGTGTTTGCGGTGGATTCTGCGGTGGTTCCGGCAGGTTCTGTGGCGGCTGCTGCCCGAACGGAGCTTTCGGAACCATGGGGATCTGCGGTCCTGTCCGCACCATGCGCCGCATCCAGCCGTGCCGCCTCGGCGCGCAGCAGCTGGCGCAATTCGCCTACGCCGTCACCGCGGGTGGCCGAAACGGGGATGATGGGCGCATGGGCCAGAGGTGTGTCGGCCAGCAGCGCTGTCACCTGCTGGGTCACCTCCTGCACACGGGCTTCATCCACCCGGTCGATCTTGGTGATGGCCACCACGCCGCGGTCGATGCCCAGCAGCGACAGGACGGCCAGATGCTCGCGAGTCTGCGGCATCACGCCGTCGTCGGCTGCCACCAGCAGCAGGGCGAAGTCGATGCCTGTGGCGCCGGAGATCATCGTGTGCAGCAGCTTCTCGTGGCCGGGCACATCGATGAAGGCGATGGGTTCGCAGGGCAATCCGAAGGCGGGCACGACCTCGGTTTGACCAGCCGTAGCAGCAGGAGCAACGCTACCCTTCCCCACCGCCGGCCCATCATTGCTGGGTGCCAGGAAGGCATAGCCCAGCTCGATGCTCATGCCGCGCTTCTTCTCTTCGGGCAGGCGGTCGGTGTCGGTGCCGGTCAGTGCCCGGACCAGCGAGGTCTTGCCGTGGTCGATGTGCCCGGCGGTTCCGATCATCATGGCGTGTTCTCCAGCTGCCGCCATTGCTGCGCGAATGCACCTTCGTCGGCCTCGTCCAGGCAGCGCAGGTCCAGCCACAGGGCGTCGTCGGCCACGCGGCCGATGACGGGGCGTGGCAGTTCTCGCAGCCGGGCTGCCAGGGCCTTCAGGCGGCGGCCGGCACGCTTGCCGTCGGCACAGCGGATGACCATGCCGCAGCTGGGCAGCGAATCCACCGGCAGCGCACCACTGCCAATCTGGCTGAACATGGGCTCGACAGTGACGGTCCAGGCAGGCGCCAGCGCGGCCTGCATGCTAGGCAGCAGGCGCTCGGCCTGACGGCGGATGTCGGCCTGCGGGCGGATGAAGAGCCGCAGCGTGGTCAGCCGTTCGGGCAGGCGCTCGGGCACCATGTACAGGCGCAGCAGCGCCTCGATGGCGGCGAGAGTGATCTTGCCCACGCGCAGCGCGCGCTTGAGCGGGTTCTTCTTGAGGCGGGCGATGAGATCCCGGTGGCCGACGATGAAGCCGGCCTGCGGGCCGCCCAGCAGCTTGTCACCGCTGAAGCTCACCAGGTCGGCGCCGGCAGCCACGGTCTCCTGCACGGTGATCTCGCGCGGCAGCCCCCAGCGGGACAGATCCACCAGGGTGCCGCTGCCCAGGTCCACGGCCATGGGCAGGCCGGCCTCGTGCGCGATGCGGGCCACCTCAGCCTCGGACACGCTGCGGGTGAAGCCCTGCACCGCATAGTTGCTGGTGTGGACCTTCATGAGCATGGCGGTGCGCGGGGTGATGGCGCCGGCATAGTCAGCCGGATGGGTACGGTTGGTGGTACCTACCTCCACCAGCTTGGCGCCGGCGCGCGACATGATGTCCGGGATACGGAAGGCGCCGCCGATCTCGACCAGTTCGCCCCGCGAGACCACCACCTGCTTGCCGCGTGCCAGGCTGTTGAGCATCAGCAGCACGCCGGCGGCGTTGTTGTTGACGATGGTGGCGTCTTCGGCCCCAGTCAGTTCGCGCAGCCAGCCGCTCACCAGGTCATCACGGTCGCCACGTCCGCCGCTGTCCAGGTCAAATTCCAGGTTGGCGGGCGTGGTCATGGCCCGTGCTACGGCCTGGGCCACCTCATCCGGCAGCAGCGCACGCCCCAGGTTGGTGTGCAGCACGGTGCCCGTGAGGTTGAAGACCTCGCGCAGGCACGGGGCCAGCTGACGGCGCAGGGTCACTTCCACCCGGGCCGCCCAGGCCTCGTCGGTGGCGGGAAGAGCGCCACCGGCCGTGGATGGCTGCACACGGTCGGCCGATGCGTCCCCGGCTTTTGCTTTGTCCTGTCCACCTGCGTCCTGTCCACGCCAGGCGCTACGCGCCTCGGCCAGCAGGTCGCGGATGACGGCCACGGTGCGAGTGTGGCCGTATTCGTCCTGCAGGGGCTGCATGCCCGGCAGGCGCAGCAGCGCGTCCACCGAAGGCAGGGTCGGCTGCCTGCCCTGTCCAAGGCTCTTGCCGGCAGGCGCCTGAGCCGATTCAGGCGCCCCGCCGGATGCCGCGTGGCCAGCCGAAATGTCGCGCCCTGCCATCAGTGGGTGGTCCTGTGGCCGTCCTGATCGGGCTGGACCGATGGCGTGCCCGTCTGCCCCGCCCCGCTTCCGCCGTCGCCGGCCTCATCTTCGGGGAAGAGGAAAGGATGGGCCCCGGCACGCGGATGCCCGTCCTGGCCCATCATCATGTCCAGCATCAGGGTCCCCAGGTCGTCGGCCAGCACCTCGATGGTGGGGTCCTTTCTCAGGTCGAATATCTTGCTGTAGCAGCCGCATTTGCCGCAAAGCTCGGCCATGCAGGGCACTGCAGCGCGCTGCGCACCGACCATCGGGTTCTTCACCAGTTCCTCGTGGGACATCTGCGGGGTGTCCACGGGCTCCAGCCGGCGGTAGCTGATGCCTTCGGTGGAAGCGCAGTTGCTGCACTTGACGCGCACCATGTGCCACTCCGTCTCGCAGACAGAGCAATGCAGGTAGCGCAGGCCCTCTTCCTGGCCACCGATGTGCACGACACTGGCCAGCGGCGAGCTGCTGCACACGGGGCAGATGGTGGGGGGATCGACGAAGGGCAGGGTCTTGAGGTCCAGCCGTGCGGCCCGGCTCATCATGACGACCTGCACGGCGGCCATCACCACCGGGGCGCGCACGCGCTGGCTGTCGTTCAGGTGCTCGTTGCTCCACAGGCTGGCCAGCAGATGGCCCAGTGCCGCGTCGTCCAGGTTCTGAAGCTCGGCCAGCACCTGACGCTCCACGTCATTGGCTTCTTCGGCGCCCGAGCCCTGCTGCAGATGCTGGACGATGGCGCGCATGACCGGCTTCCAGGCGGGATCGATGTCGGCCGGCAGCTGCCACAGCGGCATGGCATGGCGCTGGGCGCGGTCGATCCGCTCGGCGTCAGGCTGGGGCATGTCGGGCACGGCATCCAGCGCGGCATGCTGGGCATCGACCAGCCGGGCCAGATAGCGCAGGAAGGGGCCCATGGGGCTGCCTTCGGCCAGGTGGCGCAGGCGTGCTGCGCGCTCACGCAGTCGCGTGGCTGGCTGGGGGAGGATGATGCGAGGAAAGGCGGTGCGATCGAGGGCTTCGATCTCACCCGGCTGGAGAATGCGCTGCGACATGAATTTCCCTGGTTTGAATGCGGGGCGTGCCGTGGACACGCGGGCGCCGGTGAGGGCAGCCCAGGTGCTCACGGCACGCTGCAGGGATCATAGCCGCTTTGGCCGACGCAGAACAATGCTGCGCGGCCCGCCAGCCTCAGCGGTTGTCGCCCGTCATCTTGCGGTACCAGGCGCGGTGGTGCTGCTTGGCCCACGCACGGGTGACGGTACCGTAGAACATGGCACGGATGGTGCCGCTGGTCCAGATGGCGGCATAGACGTGCATGATGATCAGCATGATCATGCAGAAGGCGGCCGTGGCATGCACCAGCACGCCCACCCGCTCCCAGAAGACGGGCAGATCCAGCCAGGCACGCCAGATCATCACGCCACTGACCACCAGCGCCAGCATGCACACCACCAGGCCCCAGAACAGCACCTTCTGGCCCCCGTTGTACTTGCCCTGCTCCGGCATGTCATGGTCGTTACCGTCGACCATCTTCTTTATGTCCATCAGCCACCGGATGTCACGCTTCTCGATGTAGTTGAGCTTCCAGAAGCGCGCCGCCATGATGATGAAGAAGAAGGCCATGCCGACACCGAAGTACGGATGCAGGATCCGCGTCCACGGGCCGCCACCAAAGAGCTGGGTGAGCGGGAAGAAGGCCGGATGGAACATCGCCAGCCCCGTCAGCACCAGACCGATGAAGAAAAAGCCGACGATCCAGTGGTTGAGCCGCTCGGAAGCGTTGTAGCGAACGATGTCGCGTGGGTTGCGTTGCATGGATCAGACCTCCTTGCCGGGTTGGGCACCGGACGATGCCTGCTGCTGCTTGGCAGCCGCCGCCTGCCGGGCCAGCTCGCGGTCCTCGGCATCCATTTCGTCCTCCAGCTCCTTGGACACCGAGTTGGGGCCCTTGGTGATGAAGTGGAACAGGCTGCCGAGCATGGCCGCCCCCATGGCCACCATGGCCAGCGGCTTGGCCACGCCCTTCCAGACCGTCACCATCGGGCTGATCTGGGGTTTCTCAGGCAGGTTGGCGTAGATGGACGGCTTGTCGGCGTGGTGCAGCACGTACATGACGTGCGTGCCGCCCACCCCTTCCGGATCATACAGGCCAGCATTCTCGAAACCGCGCCGTTTCAGATCCGCGATGCGGGTCTCGGCGTGGTCCTTCATGGCCTCCTTGGTCCCGAAGACGATGGCACCCGTGGGGCAGGTCTTGACGCACGCCGGCTCCAGACCCACCGCCACCCGGTCGGAACACATCGTGCACTTGTAGGCCTTGTTGTCCTTCTTGGAGATGCGCGGGATGTTGAACGGGCAGCCGGTGATGCAGTAGCCGCAGCCGATGCACTTCTCCTCGTGGAAATCCACGATGCCGTTGGTGTACTGCACGATGGCACCCGGCGACGGGCAGGCCTTCAGGCAGCCCGGCTCGGCGCAGTGCATGCAGCCGTCCTTGCGGATCAGCCACTCCAGGTTGCCGGTGGCCTCGTTCTCGTACTCGGTGAACCGCATCACCGTCCAGGTGTTGCCGTTCAGGTCGGTGGGGTTGTTGTAGGTGCCGTTGGTGGTGCTGACCACCTCCGGCCCGAACGGTGTTTCCACGATGTCGGGCCGGAGATCGTTCCACTCCATGCAGGCCGACTGACACGCCTTGCAGCCGATGCACTTGGAGACATCGATGAGCTTGGCGATCTCGCCGGAACGCGGTTCACGCACCTGGGGTGGCGTGGTGGTGGTGGCTGACAGGCGTTTGATATCGAGTGATTGCATCGACATGTTTCAGCTCCTCAGATCTTCTCGACCTTCACGAGGAAGGACTTGAACTCAGGCGTGAAGCTGTTGCCATCACCCACAAACGGCGTCAGCGTGTTGGCCAGGAAGCCCGGCCGCGTCATGCCCTTGAACCCCCAGTGGATGGGAATGCCCACGTGGTGGATCGTCTTGCCGTCGATCTTGAGCGGCCGGATGCGCTTGGTGACCACCGCCACAGCCTTGATGAAGCCGCGCTTGGAGGACACCTTCACCTTGTCGCCAGCCTTGATGCCCAGCTCCTGAGCCAGCGCCTCGCCGATCTCCACGAACTGCTCGGGCTGCAGCGAGGCGTTGATCAGTGCGTGCTTGGTCCAGTAGTGGAAGTGCTCGGTCAGCCGGTAGGTGGTACCCACGTGCGGGAACTCCTCGGGCTTGCCGAAGGTTTCCCAGATCGGCTTGAAGACCCGGGCCGCCGGCGACGAGGTCGCCTTCGGATTGTTCGGGTACATGGGGTTGTAGCCCAGCGGCGTGTCGAACGGCTCGTAGTGGGTGGGGAACGGCCCTTCGGCCATGCTCTGGCGCGAGAAGAAGCGTGCCACCCCTTCCGGGTTCATGATGAACGGCCCTGCCCCCGATTCCGGTGCCAGCGTGGGCGCCATGTCGGGGATGTCGGCACCAACCCACTTGCTGCCGTTCCACTCCACCAGCACGCGGTTCGGGTTGTAGGGCTTGCCGTTCAGGTCGGTGGATGCCGTGTTGTACAGCACCCGCCGGTTGGCCGGCCAGGCCCATGCCCAGTTCAGCGTGTTGCCGATGCCGGTGGGGTCGGAGTTGTCGCGCCGTCCCATCTGGTTGCCGGCCTCGGTCCAGCTGCCTGCCCAGATCCAGCAGCCGCTGGCGGTGGAACCGTCGTCGCGGCATTCACCGAAGCCCGCCAGCTGCTGGCCAGCCTTGCGGATGACCTTGGTGGGGTCCTTCGGATCGGTCACGTCCTTCAGCGCCCGGCCGTTGTACTCCAAGGCCAGTTCTTCGGGCGTGGGCTCTTCCGGACGCGCGTAGCCGCTCCAGTCCAAGTCGCGGATCGGATCCGGGAACACCCCGCCTTCCTTGGCGTACAGTTCCTTGAGTCGGATGTGCAGCGCCGCCATGATGGCGATGTCCGGACGTGCCTCACCCGGCTGCTCGGCCGCCTTCCAGTGCCACTGCAGCACCCGCGCCGAGCTGACGATGGAACCGTCTTCCTCGGCGAAGCAGGTGGTGGGCAGACGGAAGACCTCGGTCTTGATGCTGGCGGTGTCGACGTCGTTGAACTCGCCGAAGTTGCGCCAGAACTCGGAGGTCTCGGTGGCCAGCGGGTCCATGATGACCAGGAACTTCAGCTTGGACAGGCCACTGCGCACCCGCGCGCTGTTGGACAGCGAGGCAATGGGGTTGAAGCCCTGTGCCAGGTAGCCGTTGACCTTGCCCTCGTTCATCATCTCGAAGATCTGGAGCATGTCGTACTCCTTGTCGAGCTTGGGCAGGTAGTCGAACAGCCAGTTGTTCTCCTTGGTCGCCTTGTCGCCGTACCACGACTTCATCAGGCTGACGTGGAACTTCGGATAGTGCTGCCAGTAGCTGACCTGGCCCGGCCGCAGCGGCTTCAAGGTGCGCTTGGCGATGTACTTGCCGTAGTCCTGCTCGGCCTCGCGCGGCAGCGTCAGGTAGCCGGTCAGCGTGGCCGAGAGCAGACCCAGGTCGGTCAGACCCTGGATGTTGGAGTGGCCGCGCAGCGCGTTCATGCCGCCGCCCGACACGCCGATGTTGCCCAGCAGCAGCTGCACCATGGCGCCGGTGCGCAGAATCTGCGCCCCGATGGAGTGCTGCGTCCAGCCCAGCGCGTACATGATGGTGGCCGCCCGGCCCGGCACGGCCGTCGAGGCCAGCGTCTCGGCCACGTGCAGGAACTTGTCCTTCGGCGTGCCGCACACACGCTCCACCGCCTCGGGCGTGTAGGACGCGTAGTGCTTCTTCATGAGCTGGTAGACGCAACGCGGGTGCTGCAGCGTGGGATCGGTACGCACGTAACCATCCGGCCCGAGCTCATAGTCCCAGGTCGAGCGGTCGTAGGTGCGCGTCTCCTCGTTGTAGCCCGAGAAGATGCCATCGACAAAGCGGAAATCGTCGCGGACGATGAAGCTGAAGTCGGTGTAGTGCTGAACGTACTCGTGGTGGACGCGATCGTGCGTGAGCAGATAGTTGATGATCCCGCCCAGGAACACGATGTCGCTGCCCGACCGGAGGGGGGCGTAATAGTCCGCCACCGCGGCAGAGCGGTTGAAGCGCGGGTCGACCACCATGAAGTACGCATTGTTGTGCGCCTTCGCTTCGGTCACCCACTTGAAACCACAGGGATGCGCCTCGGCGGCATTGCCGCCCATGATGAGCACTACGTCGGCATTCTTGATGTCGACCCAGTGATTCGTCATCGCACCACGGCCAAACGTCGGGGCAAGACCTGCCACCGTCGGGCCGTGTCAGACACGCGCCTGGTTGTCGAACGCCAGAAGACCCCAGCTGCGGGCCACCTTGTGGGTGATGTAGCCGGCTTCGTTGCTGGCGGCCGAAGCGGCCAGCATCCCGGTGGTCGTCCAGCGGTTGACCACCTTGCCGTCATCGGTCTTCTGAACGAAGTTGGCGTCGCGGTCGTCCTTCAGGAGGCGGGCGATGCGGTCAAGCGCGTCATCCCAGGAGATGCGCTGCCAGTGATCGGAGCCGGGGGCCCGGTATTCGGGGTACTTCAGCCGGTTGGGACTGTTGACGAAGTCCAGCAGACCCGCCCCTTTCGGACAGAGCGTGCCGCGGTTGACTGGGTGGTCTGCGTCACCCTCGACGTGAATGACTGCACGCTTGGCATTGCGAGCGCCGTCGCCCAGCGAATACATCAGAATGCCGCAACCCACCGAACAGTACGTGCAGGTCTGACGGGCCACCGTGGTCTCGGCCAGCTTGAACTGGCGAACTTCGGCCAGCGCCTGAGAGGGCGAGAAGCCCATCAGAGCCATGCTGGAAGAAGCGAGACTGGTCCCCGTCACCTTGAAGAACTGTCGCCGGGAGATCCTCTGCTCCATGGCACCACCTTCCTGGTCTGGACAAGGCCGCACGCCACCCGACGAACGCGCGTCTTGACGCGACATTCGTCCGGAGCGGCACAGGGACTCGTCCGGGGTAAAAAATCAAAACCCGCACCGAGTGCCGCCGGATCGACAACGATCCGGACTGAGAGCAGTCGACACGGGCCGGGAATAAAGATGAACACACCGGCCCACCCCGCAAGCTGCGCGAGCGGAAATCCGGCGATTCATGAAGACGATTCTAGTAGCCAATTCCTCAAAACCCAAAGCGTCGGGCGCATGAACCGGCCAACGGTCGACGGTATGTGCCTGAAAGCACGCGCATTTGTGAGAAACCGTCAGACAATAACCCGGATGCTGCGTAGTGAACGCGACTACATCGCGGTTAGACTGACGAGAGAGGGAAATGCCCCTTGCCAGGCCGCATTCGATCACACTAGCAATCGGTATATACAAAAATAATAGCGATAGCAAAAAACAACGGACGACCGTTGGTCGGGACGCGGGGTACCCGATGCGGTCGTCCGTACTGACAGGAACTACCCTGCCCTTTCCCCTCAGGCGACCACAGCCGCCGCCTCACCCGGCTGGCGTGGGCGCACCTCACCGATCTCGAAGACCTGCTCGCCGGCCTCGGTCAGTGCCCGGGTGACGGCGGCCATGTCGGCCGGGGCCACGGCCAGCACCATGCCGATGCCGCAGTTGAACACGCGGTGCATCTCGGCCGTATCGATGCCGCCCTGCTGCTGCAGCCAGTCGAAGACCGGCGGACGCTGCCAGCGCGACGCTTCCATGTACGCCGTCACGCCCTCGGGCAGCATGCGCGGCACGTTCTCCACCAGTCCACCGCCCGTGATGTGCGCCAGGCCGTGGATGGGCTGCGCGGCGTCACGCAGCAGCGGCAGCAGCGACTTCACGTAGATGCGGGTGGGCGCCATGACGTGCTCGGACAGCGGACGGCCCTCCAGCGGCTGCTGCAACGCCTGGGCCGAGACCTCGCCCAGGGCCTTTTCCAGCACCTTGCGCACCAGCGAATAGCCGTTGGAGTGCGGCCCGCTGGAAGCCAGGCCCAGCAGTTGGTCACCGACCTGCACGCGGCTGCCATCGATGATCTGGCTGCGCTCGACCACGCCCACGGCAAAGCCGGCCACGTCGTACTCGCCGTCCGGATACATGCCCGGCATCTCGGCGGTCTCGCCGCCCAGCAGCGCGCAGCCGGACTGCTCGCAGCCCCGGGCAATGCCGCCCACCACGGCTGCCGCCGTGTCCACGTCCAGGTGCCCGCAGGCGAAATAGTCCAGGAAGAAGAGCGGCTCGGCCCCCTGCACCAGGATGTCGTTGACGCTCATAGCCACCAGGTCGATACCGATGGTGTCGTGCACGTCCAGTGCAAAGGCCAGTTTCAGCTTGGTGCCCACCCCGTCGGTGCCCGAGACCAGCACCGGCTCGCGGTAGCCGACCGGCACCTGGAAGAGCCCCCCGAAGCCGCCGATGCCCGAGAGCAGGCCCGGCCGGCGCGTGCGCGCCGCCAGCGGTTTGATGCGCTCGACCAGCGCGTCACCTGCATCGATATCGACCCCGGCATCCCGGTAGGAAAGACCTGTTTTCTGCGTGTTCGCCATGATGCTTCTCGCTGCGTGCCCGGCCGGGGCCAGCCAGGCCCCGCCTACGGGATGATGGGACCGGAGTCGACGAGCCCCTTGCCCTGCTCCGGCGGCAGCCGCATTCTAGCGTGACGACGGACCATGACGGACACGGGCGCCCCATGCTGCCCCCATCGATCTTGTGGCGCCCTACCGCTCCCTGCGTCCTCCTGACGCCCCTGTCGCCCCCGGTTCCCCGTTACACGGAAGGACACAGTGCGGCATTCCGCCGAACAGCACCGGCCCCACACGCTCTAGAATCGGCAGGTACACCATCTGCCCCGGACGGGCAAGCCTGAACCACTCCTGCCACCATGGACGCACAACTGACGCTGGACTTTGGCCCTCCTCCTCCGCCGTGTTTCGACAACTTCGTGGCCGGCGCCAACCTGGAGTGCCTGGCCACGCTGCGTCACCTCGTGTACAGCCTGAAGCGGGGTGAGACGCCCGCCCAGCGCTTCTTCTACGTCTGGGGACCCACCGGCTCGGGCAAGAGCCACCTGGCCGCCGCGCTGACCGCCAGCCAGTGTCCGAACCTGATGGTGGTGGACGACGTGGACCAGTACAGCAAGGGCCGGCAGCGCACGCTCTTTCATCGCTTCAATGCCCTGATCGATCAGCCCGATCACGCGCTGGTGGTCTTCGGCAACCAGCCCCCCGCCCGGCTGAAGCTGCTGCCGGAGTTGGTGAGCCGGCTGAGCTGGGGCATGGTGTTCTCGCTGCAGCCGCTGGACGACAGCGCGCTGGCCGACGCGCTGGAACAGAGCGCCCGCGAGCGCGGCCTGAATCTGGGCCAGGATCTGAGCACCTATCTGCTGCGCCACACGCGTCGTGACATGGCCAGCCTGAAGACCATTCTGGACGGCCTGGACCGGCTGGCCTGGGCTCGCAAGAAGCCGCTCACCCTGCCGCTGCTGAAGGACTACCTGCAGAGCCAGCGGCAGGCGGGGGAAGAAGGGAAAGCAGAAGGCTGACCGGCTGATCGCCCATGAAGAAGGGATGGTGAGCCAGGGCGACGGAGGCTCCTGGCTCACCGGATGCAGCAAGCGCCCGGATCAGAGGGGAACGCCGCACCAGATGTTGGCGACTGGCCCGTAGAAGCGGTCGTCGTTTTCCGCCATCACGACGAAATGGTTGGAGAACTTGGCCAGCACGGCCTCGCCCGGCACCTCCCCGTCCAGGCGCAGCAGCTTGCGTCGCCCCAGGAAGTCCAGCGGATCGAAGTAGACACCCAGCCGCTGGCTCAGCACCTTCGCGATCAGGGGCCGCCCGGCCGTGGACAGCGACATGTGGACGTGACCGTACTTCATGGCGTAGTCGTTGGCCAGATACGCCACGAACGGATCCATGCGCAACGAATCCCGTTCGGCCCGGACCTCACCCTCAGCCGAGATGTCCACCTTGCAGCGCTCGCCCGTGATCAGATCCGTCCCCGTGTAGGTGCCCGCCACACAGGCCAGCAGCGGTGGCGCAGACAGCCAGACCCCGTTGTTGCCATAACCTGCGGGATGCGGTACCGGACACGTGGCCATGATCTTGTGCGCCAGCGCCACGCCAGGCCCGTCGCCCGGCAGAATATAGTGTTCCTCCCCCTTCTGTCCTGCCGTGGCGGCGGACGTTTCCCCCACATGTACAGGATTCGAGGGCGTTTCCGGCGCATTCTGAGCACCGAGGCCGGAGCCATTGGCATCCGCCGTGGCGGAGTTGCCTTGTGGCTGAGGCTGCAGCTGTGGTTGTGTCTGAGATTGTGGTTGCAGCTGCGTTGGCGGCTGCGGCTTCGGGGCTGCCTGCGCTTGGGCTACATCGCTGACGGGCCGTGGCGTGGGTGTGGTAGACACCTGATCCTGGGCTGCCACAACGGGTGCGCGAGCCCCATCTGCCGAGGCCTTGATCGGCGCAGACGGTGAAGAGCCCCCGCCGCCACAGGCGGCCAGTGTCAGCAGGGAGGAAACAACAGCCACCTTCAGCGCGGTGGCCTCGAAAGGCACACGCAAGGATTCAATTTTCATGGTGCAAGGATGGAAAGCGGGGGACACCGCCTCGTCGGGGCGCCAAAGCCCCCCGACAAGGCCCGTGGTGCAGCATCGGTGACGAAGGGGCCCTGGAGCCCCATCACGACAAAATCAGCGGGGAATGGCGCACCAGATCAGGTCATCCCGCGACATCACTTCGGCTTCGTGCGCCACTTCCACCACCAAGTAATCACCCATCTTCTGGATGAGTCGTGACGATTCCGGATCATCAAGCCACTCTTCCCGCGCACGCTGCTCGTTGATGCGGTTCCCGTTCTCGTCCAGCTGCCCCACCAGCAGAGTCCACCCATCGCGATCAAGCTTGCGCGCCCCCAGAGCATCCATAGGGTCAAAGTAGAGGCCAACCGACTCTGCCTCTTCATCTAACGAGTTCGCGACCTTCCTGCCCTCCGCGCTCAGCTTGATACGGAAAGCACCATCTTTCCAACTGTAATCTTCAAGCTTGGTCGTACTGAACGACCTGAAGGCGCGTCCCCCGCGGCTGGCGCGAACATCCCCATTGGCAGCAATGTTGACCTCGCAACGCTGACCCGTCCAAAGGTCCGTGCCCGCGTAGCTGCCTGCAACGCAGGAAAGAACGGACGGCACGGTAGCCTTTGACTCCCAGTCATGGGTCGCAATATCGAATGTCGGACAGGCGGCATGGATACGCCGGGCAAACTCCGTCCCGATTCCCTTGCCGCTCCACGCGGCCGCCTGGGCTCCGCTGTTCGACGGCCCATTCCCAGGGCCCGCACTTCCCAACTGGCCATGCTTGAACACGCCCAGGTCCAGGCCACTGCCTGCCGTGCCCTGCCCCTGCTGAGCGCTACTTCCTGCCGCGCCCTGAGCCTGCTGAGTGCCGCTGCCCGCCGTACCCTGCCCCTGCGGGGCACCGCTGCTGGCTGTACCGTTGCCTGTGCCCGAAGAACCCTGAGCGTTGCTGGCGACAGCCGTGGCGCCACCGGACGCCGAGCCGGCCGTACCGGACGTGGTGGATGAATCGCCCCCACCGCCACCGCAGGCGGTCAGGGCAAACAGGGAGGAAGCCAGGGCCACGGCGATGGCGCTGGCCTGGAAGGGAGAGTGGGAAGCGGTCGATTTCATGGCAGCTCCAGATCGATCGGGATGGAAGGATGATCGGAAGCTGGCGGCCTGGCCGTCAGCATCGCACCCGAATTGGCGCGATATGGAAAGCCTATCGACGGATTGGCAAGACGGCAGTGAAGGAATGCACGGGCGCGGACAGGCAGCCGGCAGGCCTAGGCCGGATGGCCTGTCATGGCTGCACCCTCAGGCGGGACGTCATCGCCCCCAGGCGGGGCGTCAGTCAGCGCACCGGACGAAGCGGTGCGCTGACGCAAGCACGTCAGTGCGCCGCCGCACACAGCGGCAGCACGACGGTCTGGCCGTTGCTGGCGCGAAGCAGCTCGGCCTCGATACCGTAGACGGTGCGCAGGGCCTCTTCGCACACGACCTCATTGAAGCTGCCCAGGCCGGCCACATAACCGCCGTTCAACAGCATGATGGTGTCGGTATGTCGTGAAGCCAGGTTGAGGTCATGGATGGCGATGACCACGAGGGCGCCGGTGCGATCGACGTATGCCCGCAGCCGGTCGAAGACCTGCATCTGGTGGCGCACGTCGAGCGCGCTGGTGGCTTCATCCAGCAGCAGCAGCTCCGGGGAGCGCAGCAGGCGCTGGGCCAGCAGCACCAGCTGCTGCTGGCCACCGGACAGCGTGTTCATGCTGCGGCTGTGCAGGTGGCCGATACCGAATTCATCCAGCACGCTAATGGCCTCATCCACCATGGCGTTGTCGACGCGCCAGCTCAGCCCCTCGTGGCGCCCCAGCAGCACGGTCTCGGTGACACTGATGTCGGCACGCACATGGCACTGCTGCGGCATGTAGCCGATCTCGCCCAGCTTCACGGGGCGGCCCTTCCAGTGGATGGTGCCGCCAAAGGGATACAGGGTGGCGATGGCGTTGACCAGGGTGGACTTGCCGGTGCCGTTGGGGCCGATGAGGCCGACAATCTGGCCCGGTTCCAGCCGGCCCGAGATGTCCTTCAGGATGCGGGCCTTGCCACGCATGACGCTGACGGATTTCAGTTCGAGGCTCATGTCGGTTCCCCTTACCCTTCGTTGCCGCGCCGGGCGATGATGGCGAACAGCATGGGCACACCGGCCACGGCGGTGATGATGCCCACCGGAATGACGGCCGCCGGCGAGATGAACTTGCCGAACACCGAAGCGCCCACCAGGATGACGGCGCCGATGACGGCCGCCAGCGGCAGCGAATAGCGGTGATCTTCACCGACCATGCTGCGGGCCGCATGCGGGGCGATGAGGCCCACGAAGCCGATGGTGCCCACGAAGGAGACGGCGGCGGCGGTGAGCAGCGCCACCACGAAGAAGGTGCGCTGCCGGATGCGGTCGACCGACAACCCCAGACTGCGCGCGTTGGCATCCCCCAGACGCAGGGTGGTGAGCGCCCAGGCATCCTTCATGATGAAGGGCAGGCACAACAGTAGGACAACGGCGCAGACGGACACGCTGGTCCAGGTGGACTTGAGCAGGCTACCGAACAGCCAGAAGACGATCTGCTGCAGCACTTCGGGCGAGGCCATGAACTGCAGCAGCGACTGCACCGACTGGAAGAAGAACAGCACGGTGATGCCGCCCAGCACCAGGATCTCGGGCGAGGCGCTGCGCAGCCGGGCAATGATGTAGACCAGCCCGCAGGCCACCATCGTCATGAGGAAGGCGCAGACGGGAATGACGATGTAGCTGGGCAGCGGCAGGCTGCCGCCGAACATGATGGCCAGCGCGGCGCCAAAGCCCGCAGCAGCCGAGAAGCCCAGGGTGAACGGACTGGCCAGCGGGTTGCCCAGGATGGTCTGCATCTGCAGGCCGGCCAGCCCCAGGCAGGCGCCCACCAGCGCCCCCATCAGGGTCTGCGGCATGCGCAGCTGCCACAGGATGGTGGCCACGTCGACTTCCTCGCCAGCCGGACCGGCCATCAGGCCGCGCCAGACATCGGCAAAGGGCATGCCGGAAGGGCCGGTGGTGAGATCCAGCAGCAGCAGTGCCACCAGCACCACGCAGGACAGGACAATGAGCATGAGCCGCCGGGCAGAGACGCGCCGATAGTCGTCGTGCCGGGCGGGAGCAGGAACGGCTTGGTTCATGATGAGGAAAATTCGGGATGCAGCAGAGAGGCATCCGCACACGCTGCCGGATGCCCCTGCGGGTGCGAACCTCTTCCCCACTCCGGGCATCGGGCGGCCTGCCAGCCGTCATGCCGCGTGCCCGCAGCCCGGTCGCCAGGCCTTCACCTGGGCGCTTCTGCCGCCCAGGGGCCCGGAAGGGGAAAGGCTCAGGAGGGTTACTTCGCGGTGCCAGCCACCGGGGCGTACGGCAGCATGAACTCGCCGTCGGCCTTCACCGGCAGCCATTTTTCGTAGAAGTCACGCAGGTTCTGCTGCGGATCCACGTCCTTGAAGGCGTCCGGGTACAGCTGCTTGGCAACGTACTGGGCATACACGTAGTCGGACAGCGTGCGGGCGCCACCGTGGTAGATGCCATGCACCCCATGGTTCTTCACGGCCGGCAGGTTGCTCCAGCCCGGCCGCTTCAGGTAGGCGGCCATGCGCTCGCGGGCAACCTCAGCCGTGGCGCCAAAGCCCAACTGCACGGACTGGGGCTTGTTGAGCCATTCGGAACCGGCCAGGAAGATCAGGTCCGGCTTCTGGGACAGCACATATTCAGGGCTGAGCGGCCCCCAGTTGCCGACCTGCCCTTCCGCGATGTTGTGGCCCCCCAGCTGGGTGATGAGCGCGCCCCACATGGAATTGCCGTAGGAGTTGCCCACCTCGGATGCTCCCTTCTGGGCCAGCTCCACATAGACCTTCTTCTGGGTGGGGCCGGCCTTCTTGATGCGGGCATCAATATCGGCAAAGGCGGCCTTGTAGGTGTCGGCCAGTTCACGGGCACGCTTCTCCTGCCCCATGATCTTGCCCAGTGCCAGCGTGGAGGTAACGTGCTTTTCCACCGTCTGGGCGTTGAAGTCCAGCGTGAGCACCGGGATGCCGGCTGCTTCGATTTGCTTGACGCTCTCGCCCAGCGCGTCGTAGTTCCAGGCGCCCAGAATGAGCAGATCAGGCTTGGTGGAGATGACCTTTTCCACCGAGAAGGTGTTGTCATCGGTGGTGCCGACATCCGTCAGCTTGGCGAGCTGGGGCAGAGCCTTCTCGTAGAGCGCGTACTGTTTGGGCCGCCAGTCCTTCCAGGTGGTGAGCGACAGGCCCACCAGGCGGTCAGCGGCGCCGGGGCCCGCCACCGCCAGATAATCTTCGTAATAGAAGCCCAGCACCACGCGCTTGGGCACGTCGGGCACCGTGACTTCACGACCCTTCACGTCGGTGACGGTGATCTCGGCAAACGCCGGGAACGACAGCATCAGGCCTGCGGCCAGAGCGAGGCAGGTTTTCTTCATGGCAACCACTCCTTCATTCTGAAAGTCGACGGATTATGACATCAACCCCAACCCCATTATCTGAATATCGGAAAAAGCCGTAAGGACAAATGCATCATGTAAGAAAACGCTGACTCTTCAGTGACTTCCATCAATGCTGGCTTCAGCGTTCAGCAACACCTGACCACCTCTCTGACTAATTTGACGAGCGTCAACAAATAAGGCATTTAAAAATCCCTGCCTTCTTTCCGGGATTTCCTTCGCTGGCCCTGAGCCACCGATTCCCGCACCTCGCCTCGGGGGCCGCGGCACCAGACAGGACAGACAGGGCTCCACTCCCCCAGCCACTGTACCGATGAGGGGCTGTCCCCAGGCGCGCCCCCTACCCTGGCCCCATGACCCGCACCGAGCACCTGCTGGAGCGCTGCCCCTAGGCGCGCTCCCTGCCCTGGGGCCCATTCGGCACACGCCACCACGGAACGGTCCGAAAGCCGCATACCGCGATAGAATTCCCCCATGAGAAGACTAGCCCTGTTTGATCTGGACCACACGCTGCTGCCCATCGACTCCGACAACGAGTGGGGGCGCTTCCTGTGCCGTACCGGCCGTGTGGCCGACGTGGCAGCCTTCAACGCCCGCATCGACGCCTTCTTCGAGCAGTACAAGCAGGGCAGGCTGGATCCTGCCGAGCACCTGCGCTTCGTGCTGGGCGTTCTGGCCGGGCGCCCTGCCGACGAGATCGAGGCATGGCGGCGCGAATACATCGACACGGTCATCCGCCCCTCGCTGCACGCCAAGGCGCTGGCCCTGGTGAAGAAGCACCTGGATGCCGGCGACCTGTGCGTCATCGTCACGGCCACCAACACCTTCGTCACCCGCCCCATCGCGGGTCTGTTCGGGGTGCAGCACCTGCTGGGCGCCGAGGGCGAGGTGAAGGACGACCGCTACACGGGCGAGCCCCAGGGCACGATCACCTTCCAGGCCGGCAAGCTTGTCCGCCTGCGCGAATGGCTGCAGGAACAGGGGCTGACGCCGGACGATTTCGACGAGATCTGGGCCTATTCCGATTCACGCAACGACCTGCCGATGCTGGAGATGGCCACGCATCCGGTAGCCACCAATCCTGATCCGGTGCTGCGCCAGACGGCGACCGAGCGCGGCTGGCCGATCATCGACCTGTTCCCCCTTGCATAGGTATCGTGTTCAACCGATTGTTCAAATGGATCGCCGGCCGACCGGCTGACCGTGACGCCCCGGCCGCGGCCCGCACACCCGCCCGTCCCCGCGCCCGCATTCCAGGCCGCACACCCGGCCGCCCCCGCACCCCGGCCCCTCAGCTGCCCGAACCCCGCATCCTCTCAGCCCAGTCGCTGGGGCTGTCCCGCCAGCAAGTCTCCAGCGCCGCGCTGCGCACCTGCGAAGAACTGCAGCACGCCGGCTACAGCGCCTACATCGTGGGCGGCGGCGTGCGCGACCTGCTGCTGGGCCGCACGCCGAAAGACTTCGACGTGGCCACCGACGCCTCGCCCGAAGCGGTGCAGTCGCTCTTTCGGCGTGCACGCATCATCGGCCGGCGTTTTCGCATCGTTCATGTGATGTTCGGGCGTGAGACCATCGAGGTCACCACCTTCCGCGCAGCCCATACCAATGGCCAGACCGACGCCCATGGACGGATGCTGAACGACAACGTGTTCGGCACCCGCGAAGAAGATGCCTACCGACGCGATTTCACCGTCAACGCCCTCTATTACGATCCGATCGCCGAAACGCTGATCGATCCGATGGGCGGGGTGGATGATCTGTCGGCACGGCTGCTGCGCATGATCGGCGACCCCACCACCCGCTACCGCGAGGACCCGGTGCGGATGCTGCGCACCGTGCGCTTTGCCGCCAAGCTGGATTTCCAGGTTGATCCGCCCACGCTCCAACCCATCCGCACGCTGGCCCCGCTGCTGGAGAACGTGCCGCCAGCACGGCTGTTCGACGAGGTGATGAAGCTGCTGGAAAGCGGTCATGGCCTGGCCTGCCTGCAGCGGCTGCGCCACGAGGGGCTGCACCACGGCATCCTGCCGCTGCTGGACACCCTCTTCGAGACCGACGAAGCCTTCATCACCGAGGCGCTGACCCGCACCGATGCCCGCGTGCGGCAGGGCAAGTCGGTATCGCCCAGCTTCCTGTTCGCCTCGCTGCTGTGGCCGCAGGTGCGGGTGCGCTGGCAGCAGCTGCATGCCCAGGGCGAACACCTGGTGCCGGCGCTGGATCAGGCCATCTCGGAAGTGCTGGACGAACAGGGCACCAAGCTGGCCCTGCACCGACGCTACCAGGCCGACATGCGCGAGATCTGGATGATGCAGCCCCGGCTGGAGAAACGGGGCCGGCAAGCGTTCACGCTGGTAACGCAGCTGCGTTTTCGCGCCAGCTACGACTTCCTGCTGCTGCGCTGCACCTCAAACGAGGTCGATCCGGCACTGGGCGACTGGTGGACGGAGTTCATCGACGCGGACTCCTCACGGCGTGAACAGCTGGTGCAGGAAAGCCTGGGCAGCACCGGCAAGTCGGGTCGCAACACCCGCAAGCGCCGGCGGCGGCGCAAGAGTGCTTCGGCCGAGAATGGCGCATCGGCCGCCGAGGGCCATGGCGGCACCGGCGAGGCCCCCGAGGCCGCCTGATCATGACGACGGGAAACGGGACGAAGGCCCGTGCGGCCTGGATTGGTCTGGGAGCCAACCTGCCCAGCCGCATCGGTGGCCCGAAGGAAACGCTGGCCGCCGCGCGTGCACGCATCAACGAGCTGCCCGAAACACGGGTGACGGCTGTTTCCAGCCTGTACGAGAGCGCACCGGTGGACGCAGGCGGCCCGCCCTTCATCAACCAAGTGCTGCGGGTGGAGACCGCTCTGCCCGCCCTGTCGCTGCTGGAAGGGCTGCAGGCCATCGAGCTGGCCTTCGGGCGTGAACGGCCGTTTCGCAACGCCCCCCGCACGCTGGACCTGGACCTGCTGCTGATGGCCGGTGAAACGCGCACGGACGCCGTGCTGACGCTGCCGCATCCGCGTCTGCACGAACGGCTGTTCGTGCTGATGCCGCTGGCCGAGATCGACGCCGACCTGCACGTGCCCGGCCTGGGCACGGCGGCTACGCTGCTGACGCAGCTGCTGGCCACCGAGCATGGGCAGGATTGCCGCCGGCTGGTCTGATCAGGAGCGCTCCTGGGCGGTCGATGCCGCTTCCCGGGCGCCCGCGGCTCCCGCCTTCGTGCCGACCGCATCAGTCGGCGCCGCCGCAGCCTCCGGCGTATCCGGTGCCTTGCCGGCCGCGGCAGCTCCCGTCTGGTCCGCTCCCGCCGCACCGACATTCCCGGCAGATTCAGCCTTTTCGGCAGATTCAGCACTCACGAGTGCCTCTGCCACAGCTACCGCTTCTGCAGCCTCTGCTGCCGCCTGCTGCACACTGGCGGCATTTTCCGGCACCAGATCGGGCGTCTCGTTGCTGACCAGGCTCAGCACCTTGCTGCGCGACAGCATGCCGACGAATTCGTCGTGCTCGCCCGTGACGGCCAGCGGCTGATCACTCTGCAGCAGGTGGCCCAGCACGGTGTCCAGCCCTGCCGTGGACGGCACCGAGGCCATCTCCTCGACGTATTCGGACACGTCGCGTGCGCCTTCCTTCAGGGCATCAATGATGCGCCCGACGGTCAGCACGCCACCCAGCCGCTTGCCGTCCAGCACGGGCGCATAGTCGTACTTGCGCGCCTGAAGCAGCTCCAGCGCATGGTTCGGCCGGGTACGCATGGTGAGCGTCAGCCGCGCCTCCTGCAGCGCATGGCTGGCGTTGAGCACCTTGCTGCGGTTCACGTCCTGCAGGAAGGACTGCACGTACTCGGTGGCCGGCGCCAGCAGGATGTCCTCGGGCTCGCCTTCCTGGATCAGCTCGCCGTCCTTCAGGATGGCGATACGGTTGCCCAGGCGCAGCGCCTCGTCCAGGTCGTGGGTGATGAAGACGATGGTCTTGTTGAGTCGTGCCTGCAGCTTCAGCAGATGGTCCTGCATCTCGCGGCGGATGAGCGGATCCAGTGCCGAGAAAGCCTCGTCCATCAGGAGGATCTCCGCATCGGTGGCCAGTGCGCGGGCCAGCCCCACCCGCTGCTGCATGCCGCCGGAGAGCTGGTGCGGGTACTGGTGCTCGAAGCCCGACAGCCCCACCTGGTCCAGCCAGTAGCGTGCCTTTTCCTCACGCTGCGCGCGCGGCACCCTCTGCACCGCCAGACCGTAGGCGGCGTTGTCCAGCACGGTTCGGTGCGGAAAGAGGCCGAAGCGCTGGAAGACCATGCTCATCTTCTGCTGGCGGAAGTGGGCCAGGTCGCGCCGCCCCAGCTCCACCACGTTCTGGCCGTCCACCCGGATCTCGCCCGAGGTGGGCTCGATGAGGCGGTTGAAGTGCCGGATGAGTGTGGACTTGCCCGAACCCGACAGGCCCATGATGACGTAGATGCTGCCTTCGTCGATGGTCAGGGAGATGTCGCGCAGGCCCAGCGTATGGCCGCTGCGGGCCAGCAGGTCTTCCTTGCTCATGCCCTCCTGGGCAGCCTTCAGCCAGCGCTCGGGATGCGGGCCGAAGATCTTGTAGATGTGGCTGACTTCGATCTTGCTCATCAGTGCGCTCCTCGGCGTTGCCGGCGGCCATAGGCCTGGGTGATGCGGTCGAAGAGGATGGCCAGCACGACGATGGAGACGCCCGCCATCAGGCCCCGTCCGACCTCAAGCCGATTGATGCCCAGCAGCACCTCCTGCCCCAGACCGGTCGCACCGATCATTGAGGCGATCACCACCATGGCCAGTGCCATCATCGTGGTCTGGTTGATGCCGGCCATGATGTTGGGCAGCGCCAGCGGGATCTGCACCCCGAAAAGCTGTTGCCAGGCGTTGGCGCCATAGGCGCGCGAGGCCTCCAGCACCTCCTTGTCCACCAGACGGATGCCCAGATCGGTGAGGCGGATGAGCGGAGCCACCGCATAGATGATGGTGGCGATCAGCGCCGGGGTCTTGCCCAGACCGAAGAGCATCACCACCGGGATGAGGTAGACGAAGCTGGGCATCGTCTGCATGATGTCCAGCACGGGATGCAGCACGGCCCGCACCCAGTCCAGCCGTCCCATCAGGATGCCGACCGGGATGCCGATGACGACCGACAGGAAGGTGGCCATCAGCATCAGCGCCAGGGTCTGCATGCCCGCGTCCCACAGGCCCAGCAGGCCGATGATGCACAGCAGTCCGCCCATCAGCAGCGACAGGCCGATGCGGCGGGTGAGCAGCCAGGCAATGACGATGACCGCCAGCACCACCGACCACCACGGCGCCGTGCGCAGCAGCTTCTCGAACCAGGCCAGCCAGCGCTCGAAATGGTCGGACAGTGCCCCCAGCGAGTCGCCATAGTCGGTGACGATGCCATCGACGAACTTGTCGATGCCCTTGCGCAGCTTTGCGGGGTCGAAGAGTTGGGGGAACATGTCAGAGCCCCGCCTTCACGCGCTCGGCCACGTCGGCCGGCACCCACTTCGTCCAGATATCGGCATGGTTCTTCAGGAACCAGTCGGCCACATCGGGGGCCTCCAGCGATTCCTCGTCCATGTGGGCCAGCATGCCGTTGACCACATCCACCGGTAGCGACACCTTCGACAGGAACTCGGTGGCCTTGGGCGCCTGCTCGGAGAACTTGGTGTTGACGGCTGTCAGCACCGGGTTCTCGGGGTAGTCCACCACTTCGGGGTTGGCGCAGTCGACGTCGGTCAGGCACTTGTGCTTGGCCTTGTCATAAGGCGGGAACTTCAGCCGCACCAGATCCATCGAACCGACCACCGGGGTGGGCGACCAGTAGTAGAAGACAATGTTGCGCTTGCGCTTGTAGGCCGAGGTGAGCGCGGCCTTCTGGGCAGCACCGGTGCCCGGCGAGAACAGGTTGAAGGTTTCTGCCAGCTTCTTGTCGGCCTTGAAGATCTGGCTGGTGACCACCTCGCAGCCCCAGCCCGCCGGGCAACCGTAGAAGCGGCCCTTGCCGGGGTCCTCGCTGTCGGCAAACTCGTCCTTGAACTTGGGCAGGTCCTCGATGGACTTCAGATCCGGCAGGCGCTCGGCCACATAGCGTGGGATGTACCAGCCCTCGGCGCCCATGAAGGCCGTCCCCACGGCCTTGACCTTGCCGCTTGACTCGGCCTTGGCCCAGGGTTCAGCGATGCTGTTCTGCCAGATCTCGCTGTTCACCTCCAGATCGCCGCGTCCCAGCGCAGCCAGCGCCGGCAGGGTCTCGGTGGGCAGCACGTCGGTCTGGCAACCATAGCCTTTTTCCAGGATGCGCCGCTCGATCTCGGTCAGCACCAGGTTGGATTCCCAGTTCATGCCGCCGAAGCGCACCGGATGGCTGACTTCGCAGCTCGGGGCATCGGCGGCACGGGCCTGGGTCGCGCCCAGCAGCGTGGCGGCTCCCAGGGCAGCCACGGCCAGCAGGCGCCAGGCAGGCGCCGACGGGCGCGCAATGGGCCATGCCGGAGACGAGGCCGAAACGGCAGCGGGTGACAGCAGGTTGGAACGTGACATGATGGACTCCTCTTCTGGATGGGAGGCCCGACGATGCGTCCTGGCGGACGAAGCGACGCCGACCCTCTGACCGGCCGCCCGTGCCTGAGCGCGGGCAGAAAGGACAGACCCGCCCGAATGAAGGCGGTCCATGCCCTGCAATACCGGTGCAGGGTGAAGGGGATACGGGATGTATCCAGGGAAATGCCTGGGCCGAGGGTGTGGAAACAGCAGAAATCCCCCGAATGGGCGCCACAAAGGAACTCCCGCAGGAGCATGGACGCCCCGTCACGACCTGGCACAGCGGATGAGCCGAAATACGCTACAGCACCGCTCTGCCAAGGTGACATCTGCCCGGCACACGAAAGAAAGGAACAGCCAAATGACTGACCGAATATTCCCGGCAGAGGAATGATGAAATGGATGATTGCCGGGAAATTATCGTTGCATGACGGATGTCATTATATCAACCCCGATCATGCAGATCGCAAAGACCCCATAGTGTGGCTTCAAACGGGGCCCCAAAGAGCTGTCGATTTATTTTTCAATCACCCGAAATCAAGCGCCACAAGCCGATCCACAGAAGATGGGAACAAAATGCCGGGCGACATTTTCACCCCATCACATTCGGGTATTCCCCATGATTTCATGAGGCCTGGAAACAAGAATGGCGCCATCTGGCGCCATGTAAAGAGGGGCTACGGATGCGTTCGGAATGCCTTCCGGGCCCTGCTTCAAACCAAGCCGGCCCTGCGTCTGGCGCAAGGCCGGGCCTGGTCAGTCACGCAGGTCAGTACCCGTCCGGATTTTTCTGCTGCCAGTTCCAGCTGTCGGCACACATCTGCTGCAGATCACGCTGCGCGCGCCAGCCCAGCAGCTCGGCTGCAAGCGACGGATCGGCGTAGCACTGCGCCACGTCGCCGGGGCGGCGATCGACGATCTGGTACGGGATGGGCCGTCCGCTGGCCTTCTCGAAGGCCTTGACGAAGTCCAGCACCGAATAGCCCTTGCCGGTCCCCAGGTTCACCGTCCAGGCGCCCTTGCCGGCCACCACCTTCTCCAGCGCGGCCAGATGGCCCAGCGCCAGGTCCACCACGTGGATATAGTCGCGCACGCCGGTGCCGTCATGCGTGGGGTAGTCACCGCCGAACACCGAGAGCTTCGGTCGCTTGCCCACCGCCACCTGGGTGACGAAGGGCATCAGGTTGTTGGGGATGCCGCGCGGATTCTCGCCAATGCGGCCCGAGGCATGGGCGCCCACCGGGTTGAAGTAGCGCAGGATGCCGATCGACCACTCGGGCGAAGCCACGGCCAGATCATTGAGCATGTGCTCGATGTGCCACTTGGTGCGACCGTAGGGGTTGGTGGGGCCGGTGGGGAAGTCTTCGCGGATGGGCACGCTGGCCGGATCGCCGTAGACGGTGGCCGAGGAGCTGAACACCAGGCGGCGCGCCCCGGCCTCTTCCAGGCATTCCAGCAGCACCACGGTGCCGCTGACGTTGTTGCCGTAATAGGCCAGCGGCTTGGCCACCGATTCGCCCACGGCCTTGAAGCCGGCGAAGTGGATGGTGGCGTCGACCGGGTACTGGGCCAGCAGGCGACGCAGCGTGTCGCGGTTGCCCGAATCGCCCTCCACCAGGGCGGGGCGGCGGCCGGCAATCTCGGCAATGCGGTCCACCACCTGGGGCGAACTGTTGCTGAAGTCGTCGAGGATGACCACGTCATGGCCAGCGGCCAGCAGCTCCACGACGGTGTGGGAGCCGATGTAACCGGCACCGCCGGTCACGAGGAGAGTCTGTTTTTCCATGGGAGGCTATTTTTCCAGATCACCCGGCCCGCGACAGGCGGGCCGGACACCAGGCAAGGGTTATCGGGTCCGCGCACGGATCTCGACGACACAGCACGAAACATGCCATAAACCACCCGGAAAGGCCATGGCACAGGCCACAGAAAACCGGTGCATGGTCCGAAGCGCCCGGAATCGGATCTGCCCCGCCAGGGTCAGATCAGCCCCAGGAACTCGCGCCGCAGGCTGGCATTGCGCAGGAAGGCGCCCCGCATGACGGATGACGTCATCTGGCTCTCGTCCTTCACGCCGCGCCAGTGCATGCAGAAGTGGTCGGCCTTCATCACCACCGCCAGGCCATCCGGCAGCAGGCGCCGCTCCAGCTCGTCGGCCAGCGTCTTCACGGCTTCTTCCTGGATCTGCGGCCGACTCATGATCCAGTCAGCCAGCCGTGCATACTTGGACAGGCCGATGAGGTTGGAATCGGCATTGGGCAGCACCCCGATCCACAGCCGGCCCATGATGGGGCAGAAGTGGTGCGAACAGGCCGAGCGCACGGTGATGGGCCCCACCACCAGCAGCTCGTTGAGCTTCTCGACGTTGGGGAACTCGGTCATGGCCGGCGCCTTGCGGTAGCGGCCGGCAAACACCTCGTTCAGGTACATGCGCGCCACGCGCCGTGCCGTGTCCTGCGTGTTGTGGTCCGACTCGGTGTCGATGACCAGCGATTCCAGCAGCGCCTGCATCCGCTCTGCCACCTCGTCCTGCAGCGCGTCCAGCTCGGCCTCGTCGTGGATGAAGTCGGCAATGTTGTCGTTGGCGTGGAAGCGCTGGTTGGCAAACTGCAGCCTTTCACGGATGGCGACCGACAGCGGCCGACCTTCGGGCGAGGCGTCAGCGCCCTCAGCCCCCGACGCACCCACCGGCAGAAGATGCCCTGTTCCCACCGCAATGCCCAGTGCCTGCGCAGGCGACGCGGATCCGCCCCCGGCCGTGGCATGGCCAGCCTCGGCCTGGACGGCAGCTCCTTGAGTGTGCTCGGGCAGCGAACCTTCCTGGCTCACGGCAGGCGCCATGCCCGGCTCTCCGCTCGACGGGCTGTCGGCATCCATCTGCAGATCCTGCTGATCGAACAGATGGCCGCCGCGCTTCATCTTGGTGAGCAGGTAGCGCTGGTTGTGGGCATTGACCCCGCCCTTGACCCCTTCACGCTCCACCACATCGATGCCGGCGTCACGCAGTGCGGCAATCTTGGCCGGGTTGTTGGTCAGCAGGTTGATGTGCGTGCAGCCCAGCGCCTTCAGCATGGCGGCTGCCACCTCGAAGTGGCGCTCGTCCATCCGGAAGCCCAGCGCGTGGTTGGCATCCAGGGTGTCCATCCCCGCATCCTGCCGCCGGTAGGCACGCAGCTTGTTGGCGATGCCGATGCCCCGCCCTTCCTGCGACAGGTACAGCACGATGCCGCCGCCGTCCTTCGCCAGCCGCTGCACCGTGCCGCGCAGCTGATCGCCGCAGTCACAACGCAGGCTGCCAAAAAGATCGCCCGTCAGGCACGAGGAATGCAGCCGCACCCGCACCGGCTCATTGCCGTTGAAGTCCGGATTGCCGACGATGACGGCGACATGCTCGAAGTCACTGTCCTTCTCGCGGAAGACGACGAAGCGGCTGTCGATGGCGTGATCGCCACCGGTGTGTCCGGCGAATACACCCGGCTGGGCAGCCCCCGTCCCGACGGCACCGACCGGCTGGACCCCATCCCTCCGGGCTGCAGCCGCCCGATCGGCCGCCCAGGCGCTGGCCAGCGGCACCGGGGCATCGCTGACCTGTTCCAGCTGGACGGGGCGAGTGGCCACAAAGGCCTGCACTTGCGCCGGGTCGACGTGCATCAGACCAGCGTCCAGCAAGGCACGTGCATCCTCCGACAACAATTGGCAGCAGACCACCGCCGGCGCCAGACGGGCCTCACGGGCCAGTGCCAGCGCCTCGCGGGCCAACGGCAAGGGCGGATTGATTCCCTGATGAGGCATCGTCCACCAGGGTCCGTCGCCATCGGGTTTGGCCAGCCCGGTTTCCTTGCCTGGTGCTCCCCAGTCCGAAGCATGGGGGTCCCCCGCCAGGGACAGCACGCGGTAGCGCAACTCCAGCGCCGCCTCACGTGGAATCGTGCCCTCCAGCCCGGCATAGGCCCGGATCCATGACAGATCCTCAATATTGGGCTGCTCCTGCGGCGTCATGAGCAGTTCGAAAGGCTGCTCGAAGCCCTGGCGTTCCAGGTTATTGCCTTTCTGGGGCAGCAGATTCGACCAGCCTTCCCGACGCGCCAGCGCCTCGATCCGCTGCCCGGACAGCAACAGGTGAAAGTCCACCCTCCCCAACTGTCGCAACCGTTTCCAGCCTTCGGGCGTCAGCGTCTCCACCGCGGCAAACAGCCAGACCTGGGAGGGAGCCAACCACGTCGGCATGTTGTCGATGGCCTTGCGATCGGCAATCAGGACTGGCCGCCCTCGCCGCAGTTCAGTCACCGCGCGGTCAACATGGATGGAAAGCCGCTGGCGCTGCCAGTCGGACAGGAAGGAAGAGTCTTGAGTGTGCATCCGACGATTGTATAGAGTGTTTGGCCGGATTCTCCGCGCCAGGTACGCGCCACGACACAGTCGTCGGCATCGATGACAGCCGTCTCAGGACAAGATGCATCCTCCTGAAAATCAAGCCCGGCTGACAAATGGTCGCCAACCGTTGCGCATTCTGCGAAACCGCTGCAACAATAGGGCCCAGGCAACCCCCTTCACGGCATCAGGTCATGCTTGCAAGCTGACCTCATCCCGGGAAGAATTGCCAGCGGCCGGTTTGAGGATTCCAATACGAATCGTTACCATTGCGCGGCACATTCCAGAACAAGCCGCCCGGTAGCGCGCAACGCCCGGAACGCCTCGACACCGTCCGTCCGAACGCGCCTGCGTCCGCATCCTGCTGGTTTTCCGGCAAGTCCCAGGAGCACGCCTGTTCGGGTCGTGCTTCTGTTCGCTCTCTTGCCGCATGGGTTCCACCCGGAGACAGCCCCTGCCTTGCCCTGAGCACGTCGCCCCTGATGGGCAGGCCAGTCTCTCGGCCAGGTGACAGGGCAACGGTCGCCCCATGCCGTTTTCCCAGCAACCTCCATCCGCTCTCGTGTGAAACCACCGTCCTCCCCTCCGTCGGCTCCGGGCGCCTCCTCGCAGGCCCCCCAGACAGCCGACCGGCGCGAGGCCCGCGCCGTGGATCTGGAATCAGCCCTCGCGCTGGACCGTCCCCCACCGCGCTGGCACATGCTGCCCGCCTTCGGCGGGGTCCTGTTGCTGCATGCAGCACTGCTGTACGGCATCAGCATCACCGACGACGTGCTGCAGGCTGCCAGTGGCGACGATCAGCCCGTCTATGTCGAGCTGGTCAACGCGCCGCAGCAGCAGCCCGTCATTCCCGAGCCCACCGTTCCTCCGCCGCCTCCGGAACCCGAGCCCGAACCTGAGCCGGAGCCGGAGCCCGAACCGGTCGTGGCCGAGCCGCCGCCCGCACCCGAGCCGGCCCCGGTCTACGAGGTGCCCAAGCCCAAGCCGAAACCCAAACCGAAACCCAAGCTCAAGCCCAAACCGAAGCCGAAGCCGAAGCCCAAGGAGCCACCTCCGCCGCCCAAGCCTGCGCCCGAGCCGCCCCCGGCCGAGCCTGCACCACCTGCGCCTTCCAACCTGCCTCCGGGGCCACCCACGCCTCCCGTGCAGGGCGAGCCGAATGCGCCGGCCGGTGCCACGCCGCAGCCAGGCTCCGGCACGCCGGGTCCCGCCGGTCCGCCGCCGGTGCTGGGCTCCTCGCAGGTCACCTACATCCGCCAGCCCAAGCCTGTGTACCCGGCGTTTTCCAAGCGCGCCGGCGAGACCGGCAAGGTCATGCTGCGCGTGCTGGTCGACGTGAATGGCAGGCCCAAGGAGATCAAGCTCGAACAATCCTCGGGCTCCGACCGCCTGGACAAGGCCGCCATCGATGCGGCCCGCAATGCCCTACTCTCACCCCACAAGGAAAATGGCAAGCCGCGTGAAGCCTATGTGCGGATGCCGATCGTCTTCGAACTGGAGAACTGAACGTGAACGATACCCCCACCCTCGGCTTCGCCCACTTCCTGGCGCAGGGCGACATCGTCAGCAAGGCGCTGCTGGTCATCCTGCTGGGCATGTCCGTGGTGTCCTGGACGCTGATCCTCGTCAAGGGCATCACCCATTTCATCCGCAGCTCGCGCGCCGAGCGCTTCCTGAAAATGTTCTGGGAAGCCCCGTCCATGCAGGCCGTGGCCAAGGACATCGCCGCCCATGGCGTGCATGACCCGTTCTCGCGCGTCACCGCCAACGCCCTGCAGGCCATCCAGCACTATGCCCGCACGGCCCCGACCAACCGCATGGCGGACGCCGGCACCGCGGCCGACCTGCTGACCCGCACCATCAAGAAGGTGCTGGACGAGGAAACCGTGCGCCTGGAGAACGGCCTGTCGGTGCTGGCCACCGTAGGCGCCACCGCCCCCTTCTTCGGCCTGTTCGGTACCGTCTGGGGTGTGTACCATGCGCTGGTCAACATCGGCCTGAGCGGCTCCGGCTCGCTGGACAAGGTGGCCGGTCCCGTGGGCGAGGCGCTGATCATGACCGGCCTGGGCCTGGCCGTGGCCCTGCCGGCGGTCATCGGCTTCAACTGGCTCACCCGCCGCAACCGGGTGCTGACGGCGCGTCTCGACGCCTTTGCCTTCGAGCTGTTCACCTTCCTGTCTTCCGGCAAGACGCTGAGCGGCCACACGCACGTCGATAACAGCAAGCCGCAGCAGGCTGCCTGAGCAAGCCCGTCATTCCAGTTCCAGGGGCGCCAGCCGCCACGGCGGCGCCCCCTCACCGAAGGATCGATCCACCATGGCCTTTGCCAGTTTTGATTCCAAGAACAGCAACACCCCGATGGGCGAGATCAACATGGTTCCGCTCATCGACGTGATGCTGGTGCTGCTGGTGATCTTCATCGTCACCGCGCCGCTGCTGACCAACTCGGTCAAGCTGGCGCTGCCGCGCGCCACCACCAACCCCACCGAGAACAAGCCCACCACGATCGAGTTCTCGATCGATGCGGACGGCAACCTCTACTGGGGCCATGACCAGATCAGCCGCGAGGAGGCCGCCGAGCGCTTCAAGAAGGCCAGCACCGAGGAGCCGCAACCCAACGTTCACCTGCGCGCCGACGAGAACACGCCCTATCGCTACGTGGCACAAACCATCGTCGATGCCTCCAAGGCCGGCCTCTCGAAAGTGGGCTTCATCACCCAGCCCGAAGACGAGGCCAAGTAACCCTCTTCGTTCCCTGCCCGTACAGCCCCCCATGCAAGACCCCTTCGCCCTGGACACCCTGACCGCTGCCGACACGCACGCCTGCTGGCAGCTGAGCCAGGCGCTGCGCTGGCCTCACCGTGAGGCCGACTGGCAGCAGTTCATCAGCTGGGCGAAGGCACACGGCGCGCCCCTGGCCGTGCGTGTCGACGGGCAACTGATCGGCTGCGGTTTGGCCTGGCAATGGGGGCATGATCAGGGCAGCATTGGCATGGTCATCGTCGACAATGCCTGGCAACGCCGAGGCATTGGCAAGCGCCTTTTCAAGGGCTTGCTGCAGGCCCTTGATGGCCGTGACGTGATGCTGCAGGCCACCGCCCAGGGAAGGCCGCTGTATGAATTGCTGGGCTTTACGGCCATCGGCCATGCCCGGCAGTTTCACGGGCACTGGCAGCCCCCCGCAGAGGCCGGGCCCACGGTCTCCCTCGCTACCGACGAGCGGACCCGGCTATTGCAACCGCAGGACCTGCCCGCCCTGCTGGCCTATGACCAGCGTGAACGCGGCCTGACGCGCCCAGCGCTGCTGCAGGCCCTGCTGGCACAGATGGATGCCGATGAACGCTGTGCCGTGAGCGTGGACGAGCAGGGCCATCTGTGCGGCTACGGCATCCTGCGCCGCTTCGGACGCGGCTGGGTGGTGGGCCCCCTGCTGGCCGATGGCGCAGACCGCGCCGTGGCACTGGTGAAGCGGCTCACCCAGGAACGGCCTGGCGATTTCATCCGGATCGACTTGGCGGCGGACACGCGCGCCTTTCCGGACAGTCAGGCTCAGGCTCAGGCTCAGGCTCAGGCTCAGGCAGGGCATGATCGCCCCTCCACTCAAGGCGATGGCCATGACGCCGACATCCTGGCCCACTGGCTGCAGGCCCATGGCCTCGCGCTGGTGGACCAGCCCACCACGATGATCCGGCTGGCCGCCAGCCGGTCAGAGACCGACACCCCAGCAGGCAACGGGCCACAGGACGTGCCACAGGCACGCACGGCCACCGTCTGTGCCTTGGCCGCGCAGGCGCTGGGCTGATCATCGGCTGCGGCATCGACGCAGCTCTCAAGGACACTGGCTAATCCCAGCCCCCGCAAGACAGACAACCGCCCCATTCCGTATCGGACCGCTGCCCGTCCAACGCCGATTGACAGGCACGGCCTGGCACCAGGTTGTCGGCACTTCTGACAAAGCAAGATTATTCGTACGAGCCCGCTTGACCGAGGCCGGGAAATTCCGGAATCTTCGCCCCTTTCAGGGTAAGCCCTAACATCTCAGATGGCATATCCGACAGCAAACATCACATTGATTACTATAAGCAATTATCAGAAATGACGAGTTTCATTCGTCTTTCCATCACGCTACGATCAGACGGATCCCATTCCGGGAACCGGCCGGCTCTGTAGTCCTGGCCCCGTAGCCACCTCTCCCGCGTCGGGGCCTGCCCGGCCCCTCCCTCCACCCTCTTGTCAGTTCAAACCATGGCAAAAACCGTTTCGTTCTCCAAAACCGTGCTGGCGGCCGTCGTCGCTGCGCTGTCGATGGGGGCCGCCCAGGCTGCCCAGAAGGAAGTGACCGATATCCAGGGCCGCAAGGTCAAGATCGAATCACCGGCCAAGCGCGTGCTGCTGGGCTTCTACTTCGAGGACTACATGGCCGTCGGCACCGAGAAGGCCTTCGACAAGGTGGTCGGCATCTCGCGCGAGGCCTGGGAAGGCTGGCGCCCGGCCAACTGGGCGCTGCACACCGCCCATCGCCCGTCGCTGAAGGACCTGCCCGACGTGGGCGAGGTGGAAGTGCAGAGCTTCTCCGTCGAGAAGACCCTGGCGCTGCGCCCGGACGTGATCGTGCTGGCCAAATGGCAGTACCTGGGCCTGGGGCCTGACGTGGATCGTCTGGAACAGTCGGGCATCCCCATCGTCGTGGTGGACTACAACGACCAGGATCTGAAGAACCACGTGGCCAGCACGCTGCTCCTTGGCGAGATCACCGGCCAGCAGGCCCGTGCCAAGAAGATTGCCAACGAGTACAAGGAAGCTGTCGAGACCATCACCAGCCGCATCGCCAAGGCCGGCAAGGCCAAGCCGAAGGTCTATGTCGAGTTCGGCAACAAGGGGCCGAGCGAGTACAGCTTCTCGTACGGCAAGAACATGTGGGGTCCGATGATCACCACCGCCGGCGGCGAGAACATCGCGGCTCCGTTCGTGGAGTATTGGGGCCCGCTGAACCCCGAGCAGATCATCGCCTCCCGGCCTGACGTCATCCTGATCTCCGGCACCGAGTCCAAGAAGAACCCCAACGCCATGCTGATGGGCGAAGGCGTGGAGAAGGCCGAAGCACAGAAACGCCTGGAAGGCTACGCCAAGCGTCCGGGCTGGGGCAGCCTGCCGGCCATCAAGGACAAGCGCATCTACGGCGTGTACCAGGGCGCCTCGCGCAGCATCACCGACTACCCGTCGATCCAGTACATCGCCAAGGTGGCCTACCCCGAGCTGTTCAAGGACATCGATCCGCAGGCCAACTACATCAGCTTCTACAAGCGCTACCTGCCGGTCACGCCCAACGGCACGTTCTACACGGGCCTGAAAGACGCCAAGTGATCGCATGAACGCCCCTTCCCCTGCCAATCCGTCGGGGAAACTGCAGCAGGCTCTGGCCGTCCAGCGCCGGCGTGAATCTCGCCGGCTGCTCTGGATGGGCATCCTGCTGCTGGTTCTCCTGGGCACCGTGCTGGCCGACATCTTCACCGGCCCGTCGCTGCTGCCCTTCCGGGAGGTCATCGACATCCTGATGCACCCGCCCTTCCCCGCACTGGGCTTTGACCACCCCGATACGGCCAACGGCCTCGTCACCATCGTCTGGGACTTCCGGCTGCCGGTGGCGCTGATGGCCATCGTGGTGGGCGCGGCCCTGGGCCTGGGTGGTGCCGAGATGCAGACGCTGCTGGACAACCCGCTGGCCAGCCCCTACACGTTGGGCCTGGCGGCAGCAGCCGGCCTGGGCGCCGCACTCGGTCTGCACGCCAACGCCATCGGCATCTCCATCGACCCGCTCATCAGCGTGCCGCTGGGCGCGTTCTTCATGTGCATGCTGGCCGCCTCGGTGCTGTTCGGCATCGCCATGTTCCGCCAGGTCAACGCCCAGACGCTGATCCTCGCGGGCATCGCACTGCTGTTCCTGTTCCAGTCGCTGATGTCCATGCTGCAGTTCATGTCGTCCCCCGAACTGAACCAGCAGATCATCTTCTGGCTCTTCGGCAGCCTACAGCGCAGCTCCTGGTGGTCGCTGGCCATCACCGGCACGGTCACCGTGGTGTGCACCATCCTGCTGATGGCCGATGCCTGGAAGCTGACGGCCCTGCGCCTGGGCGAGGCCCGTGCGCGCAGTCTGGGCGTGGACGTGGCCAAGCTGCGGCTCAAGACACTCGTCCTGGTCGCACTGCTCACCTCCACCGCCATCAGCTTCGTCGGCGTCATCGGCTTCATCGGTCTTGTGGCCCCGCATATCGCCCGCATGCTGGTGGGCGAGGACCAGCGATTCTTCATCCCGCTGTCCATGCTGTGCGGTGCCGTCATGCTGTCGGCCGCGTCGGTGCTGTCCAAGATCATCGTCCCGGGGGCGCTGTTCCCGGTCGGCGTGGTCACGGCCATCATCGGTGTGCCCTTCTTCTTCTGGCTGATCCTGGGATGGAGGCGCGGTCATGCTTGAAGTCGAGAACCTCCACCTGCATGCCGGCACACACCCGGTGGCCTGCGGCTACTCAGTGCAGTTTCACCCCGGCGAGGTCACGGCCATCATCGGCCCCAACGGCTGCGGCAAGACCAGCCTGATGCGTGCGCTCTTCGGCGAGCTGCATCCCAGCGCCGGCCACATCCGCCTCAACGGTGATGACCAGCGCGAAGAGCGGCTACCTGTCTGGCGCCAGCGCTTCGGCTACATGCCGCAGGACACCCGGCTGGACCTGGATCTCTCCACCCTGGAGGTGGTGATGCTGGGCCGGCTGGACCGCCTGGGCATGCGGGTCGACGACGACACCGTGCTGGCAGCGCTCAACGCGCTGGAAGCCGTGGGCCTGCTGCACATCGCCGAGCGCCCCATCTACGCGCTCAGTGGCGGCCAGCGGCAGATGGCGCTGTTCGCCCAGGTGCTGCTGCGCTCGCCCGAAGTGATGATGCTGGACGAACCGGTGAGCGCGCTGGACATGCGCTACCAGGTGGTGCTGATGGACCACCTGCACAAGCAGACCCGCAAGCACAACTGGATCACCGTCACCATCCTGCACGACCTGAACCTGGCGGCGCAGTACGCCGACCGGCTGGTGGTGCTGGACAAGGGCAAGCTGCAGGCCTACGGACCACCGGCCGAGGTCATCACGGCCGAGCTGATCCAGCGCCTGTACGACGTGCCGGTGGACGTGCAGATCGACCGCTTCGGCCATCCGCACGTGCGCACCATCCGCTACCAGGCCGAGGACGACGCCGTGCCCCCGGCAGCCGCCCAGGGCACGGCCGGCATCGCCGGCTGATCCTTCGCCCGTCAGCCCCGTCCGGCTGGCCCAGGGTCAGCCGGACGCCACGTATTTTCCCTGCCCGTGCATGCGCTGTACGGGCACTCCTTACCGGAAACCCCGATCATGAAAAAGACCCTGACCGCCCTGGCCGCCTCCGCAGCACTGCTGATGCTGGCCAACCCCGCCCACGCCGCCGAGCACGTCGTGAAGATGCTCAACAACGGCAAGGAAGGCGGCATGGTGTTCGAGCCCGCCTACCTCAAGGTGGATGTGGGCGACACCGTCATCTTCGAACCCACCAACTCGGGCCACCAGGTCCGTTCGCTGGCCGTTCCCGAGGGCATCACCCCCTGGAAGAGCGAGCTGGACAAGCCCTTCACGCTGAAGGTGGACAAGGAAGGCCTCTACTTCTACGACTGCCCCCCGCACCTGATGATGGCCATGATCGGCATCATCCAGGCCGGCAAGGCCACCAACCGCGAGGCCGTGGAAAAAGCCTTCAAGGCCAACCGCGGCCGCATGATGATGAACGGCAAGCGGGCCGACAAGCTGCTGGAAGCGATTCAGTAAACCCGATCAGCGCCGCCGGGCCGGGCGTGCCCGGTCCTGGCGTTCCCGCTCCGGGCGGCCTCTGCCCGGGCGTTCCCGGGGCGGCTGCCCTTCGGACGGCCGCGTCTGGGATGGCCGGACCTGGGGCGCGCGATCCCGTCCGCCCTGCCCCGACGTCTCCATCCACCAGCCCGACTGGGCGTCCTGCCCCAGCAGCTGCCACAGCACGGGCATGGCTTCCTGCAATTCGGCCGCCAGCGTGTAGGGCGGGTTGATGACGAAGACGCCGCTGCCATAAAGCCCGTAACCGTCCTCGGGCGGCGCGCCCACCTGCAGGCGCACATCCAGCCAGTCGGTCACGCCCTGCAGCCCGGGCAGCTGATCCAGCAGCAGCATCAGCTCGCGCCGGCACACCAGCGGATACCACAGCATCATCGTGCCCGTGGCAAAGCGCTCCAGCGCCTCCATCAGCGTGCGACGTGCCTTGGCGTAGTCCCGCTTGTCCTCGTAGGAGGGGTCGATGACCACCAGCCCCCGGCGCGAGACGGGCGGCAGCAGCGCCTTCAGCCCGGCAAAGCCATCCTCGCCGAAGACCTGGACCTGCCGCCGATGCGCGGCCTCCAGGTTGTCGTGCAGGACCCGGATCTCGGTCGGGTGCGCCTCGAAGCAGCGCAGCCGGTCCTGCGGTCGCATCAGCTGCAGCGCCAGCCAGGGAGAGCCCGGATACCAGCGGGGCAGCCGCCCCGTAGGCTGAGCAGCACGTCGGGCCACAGGTCGGCTTGTGCCGCCTTCGGCTGTTTCGGCAGCCACGGCGTCACCGGCTGCTTCGTCATGGCGCCCTGTTCCGGCCGATGCCCTCCGCTGAGCCGCACGCTCGCGGGTGGCTTCCTCCTGCTCGGCGTCGAAACGCGCCACCTCATCACGATAGTCGGCCAGCAGCGCCGGCAGCTTCCGGGCCTGCCACAGCGCCTCGATGCCACTGCGGTATTCGGCGTTCTTGCGTGTCTGGGCCGCATCCAGCCGGTAGCGCCCTGCACCGGCGTGCGTGTCGAAGACCCAGAACGACTTGTCCTTCAGGGTCAGGTGGCGCAGGATGGCCACCAGGATGGCGTGCTTGAGCACATCGGCATGGTTGCCGACATGAAAGGCGTGGCGATAACTGAACATGGGCGCGGCGATCCGGAAAGGGGCGACGAAAGCTCGTCGGCCCCCAATGATCGCACGGGCGTCACTGCTCGTCTTCGGGCTTCACGATGGTTCGCACGCGCTTGTGACGGACGACCACCACACCGGCAGGCGGTGCCGCAGGCCGGCGCGGTGCCACACCGGGACGCGATGCCGTGAGCCGCGAGCCCTCGATGCGGCCGCCGGCCTCGCGGTTGATCTCGACACGCGGACGCGCGGGGCTTTCGATGGCTGGCTGACGCCAGGTGCGCATCGGCGCCCCTTCGCCATCCGGACGGCGGGACTGATCCATGCCATCGGCCTGACGGCCCGCCGAGGGTCTGGCATTGCCGCGCACCGGCTTGCGGCTGCTGGCCTTGGCACTTCCACCGCGCTTCTGCGCACGCATCACGCTGCTGACGGCATGGTGATAGAGCGCCACGTCGCCACTGCGGGTCTGCAGCAGCAGCATGTTGGAATCGAAGGAGCGGATCTGCCCGTGCAGGCAGGTGCCGGTGACCAGATAGACATCCACCCAGGTGCGCGCCCGGCGCAGGCTGTTGAGCGTGGAGAACTGCTGGTTGAGCAAGGACGAATCCGAAGACGGCTCCTCGGCCGTTGCGGACGTGGACTGCCTGGATGAAGGCGCCGCCTCTTCGGCGGCCGTCGTGGCCTGCGCGACCGGCTCCGGTGCTGCCGATTCCGCGTTCAGTTCGGCTGCATCACTTCCGCTCACAGACTTCCTCCATCGATCAATATCACATGCGGGATTTATTCCTTCATTATCAGCCCGATCCGTCCCGCAGGGCAAACCCCAGCCCCTTGTATCCCACGATTTGCGGCGAGTCGCTTTCTTTCGGCAACATTTCGCACCATCGGGACAACATCCTGCCCTTCGCGTCATCCCCGGTGGCACGCCATGCCGGGACTATCCATCGTCATCTGCGGGGAAACCAGCCCTGCCCCGGAGCGGCACGCCTGCTAAGCTCACGAAAACGCATCGCAGTACATACAGGAGACCCGCCATGACCCCCAATCCCATCGACGACCCCACCCTGATTGCCGAAATCGCCCCCACCGGCAAACTGCGCGCCGTCATCAACCTGGGCAATGCCGTGCTGGCCCGGCGGCAGCCCGACAGCGACGAGCCCGCCGGCGTGTCGGTCGACCTGGCACGCGCCTTCGCCCGCCTGCTGGGTCTGGACCTGGAACTGATCCCCGTGAAAGTGGCGGCCGAGGCCGTGGCCGCCGTCACCGAGGAACGGGCCGACATCGGCTTCTTCGCCATCGACCCGGGCCGTGGCGCCGGCATCGCCTTCACCGCCCCTTACGTGCTCATCGAAGGCGCCTACCTGGTGCGCAACGACTCGCCGCTCACCGACAACGCCCAGGTCGACGCTCCCGGCAACGACATCGTGGTCGGCAAGGGCAGCGCCTATGATCTCTACCTCAGCCGCCACATCCAGCACGCCAGCCTGGTGCGCGCCGCGTCGTCACAGGCCGTGGTCGACACCTTCCTGACGGGCAACCACCAGGTGGCCGCCGGCGTGCGCCAGCAGCTGGAGACCGACGCCGCCCGCGTGCCCGGCCTGCGCCTGCTGCCGGGCCGCTTCATGGTCATCGAACAGGCCATGGGCCTGCCCCGCGGCCGCAGCGCCCGTGCCGAGGCCCTGCTGCGCAGCTTCGTCGAGCACGCCAAGGCCAGCGGCGAAGTGGCCGCCGCCCTGCAGCGCAACCAGGTCCAGGGCGTCTCCGTGGCCCCGCCCGCGCGCGGCTGAGCCCCCCATCGGATCCTCTCCTTCGCATCAGCATCACCCCGTCACGGGCCACCGCCCCCACAGTCTGTCCTCGGCACCCTGTCATCCACATCTCCGGGCAGGCGCGGGGCGGATGGCAGGATGCCGGTGTCAGGCGCGGCTGACACAAAATCGAACAGATCCATGTCCCCGGTTGCTGCCAATTGACAGCCGGCCGGGGCAGAAGGCATGCTTCGCGCCGGACGGTTCCATTCGGCAAAAAAACCCGATACACCATCGCCATTCATCAAGAATGGCCAATTTGCGCATACCATTGAGGGTTTCTACTGAAAACGGCCTCACCGACGGGCCGGGCCCCTGCCCGGTCGGCCCCTTCACAGGCCATCCCGCGCGCCGCCGCCCGTCCCAAGGACTGACATGACCGAGTTCGTTCCCCAAAACAGCTACACCAAAGAAGAACTGATCGCCTGCGGCAAGGGCCAGCTGTTCGGCCCCGGCAATGCCCGGCTGCCCCTGCCCAACATGCTGATGGTCGACCGCATCGTCGAGATCAACCGCGACGGCGGCAAGTACGGCCGCGGCGAGATCATCGCCGAGCTGGACATCACCCCCGACCTGTGGTTCTTCGGCTGCCACTTCGAAAGCGACCCCGTCATGCCGGGCTGTCTGGGTCTGGACGCCATGTGGCAGCTGGTCGGCTTCTTCCTGGGCTGGACCGGCGCCCCCGGTCGCGGTCGCGCCCTGGGTTGCGGCGAGGTCAAGTTCAGTGGCCAGGTGCTGCCCAAGCACCGCAAGATCACCTATCACATCCACATGAAGCGCGTGATGAACAGCAAGCTGGTGCTGGGCATCGCCGATGCAGAGATGAGCGTGGACGGCCGCAAGATTTACGAAGGCAACGGTCTGCGCGTGGGTCTGTTCACCAGCACGGACGACTTCTGAACCCCGTGCCGAGGAACCCCGCCCATCGCCTGTCACGCAAGCATCCGGGAGCCAAAACATGAAACGAGTCGTCGTCACCGGTATAGGCATCGTCTCCAGTCTGGGCAACAACTGCCGGGAGGTCCTGGCATCGTTGCGCGCGCTGAAGTCGGGCATCACCTTCGACCCCGTCTATCGGGACATGGGGCTGCGCTCCCAGGTTGCCGGCAACATCGCCCTTGATCCCAAGGAGCACATCGATCGCAAGATCCTGCGCTTCATGGGCAATGCGGCCGCCTACACCTACATCGCCTTGCAGGAAGCCATCGCCCAGTCCGGGCTCACGCCCGAGCAGGTTTCCAACATCCGCACCGGCATCGTCGCCGGCAGCGGTGGCGCCTCGTCGTCGACGCAAGTGGAGCTGGCCGACGTGCTGCGGGCCAGTGGCATCAAGCGTGTGGGCCCCTACGGCGTCACCAAGTGCATGGGCTCCACCGTCTCGGCCTGCCTGGCCACGCCCTTCCAGATCAAGGGCGTCAACTACTCCATCAGCTCGGCCTGCTCCACCAGCGCCCACTGCATCGGCAACGCCGCCGAGCTCATCCAGCTGGGCAAGCAGGACATCGTCTTCGCCGGTGGCGGCGAAGAAGTCTCGTGGCAGATGAGCATGCTCTTCGACGGCATGGGCGCCATGTCCTCGCGCTACAACGACACCCCGGAACTGGCCAGCCGCGCCTACGACGCCGACCGTGACGGTTTCGTCATCTCCGGCGGCGGCGGCATGCTGGTGCTGGAAGAATACGAGCACGCCAGGGCGCGCGGCGCCAACATCCTGTGCGAGCTCACCGGCTATGGCGCCACCTCCGATGGCTATGACATGGTCCAGCCCTCCGGCGAAGGCGCGGTGCGCTGCATGCAGATGGCCCTGGCCCAGCACGGCGGCAAGATCGACTACATCAACGCCCACGGCACTTCCACCCCGGTGGGGGACACCCGAGAGCTGGAAGCAATCCGCACCACCTTCGCCAACGGCGACATCCCGCTCATCAGCTCCACCAAGTCGCTGTCGGGCCATGCCCTGGGAGCCGCCGGCTCCAACGAGGCCATCTACTCCATCCTGATGATGCAGGATGGCTTCGTCTGCGGCAGTGCCAATATCCAGAAGCTCGACGAGAAGGCCGAGGACATGCCCATCCTGCGCGAGAACCGCGACATGAAGCTTGACGCCATCATGTCCAACAGCTTCGGCTTCGGCGGCACCAACGCCACCCTCATCTTCAGCCGGGTCTGACCCACCGGGGCCAGCCCCAGGTTTCCCTTCCCGGTCCCTGCCGCTGCCGGGATGGCGGCCGACCGGGCTATCACTGTCATCCTCAGGAGAATCTCTACATGGCTTACACCCTGCCCAAGCTTGGCTATGCCTATGATGCGCTCGAGCCGCACATTGACGCGCAGACGATGGAAATCCACCATACCAAGCATCACCAGACCTACGTCAACAACCTGAACGCCGCCCTGGAAGGCGCCGGTCTGCCCACCGACGAGCCCGTCGAGAAGCTGATCGCCCGCCTGGACAGCCTGCCGGAAGCCATCCGTGGCGCCGTGCGCAACAACGGTGGCGGCCACGCCAACCACACGCTGTTCTGGACCGTCATGGCCCCCAACAAGGGTGGCAAGCCCACGGGTGCCCTGGCCAGCGCCATCGACCGTGATCTGGGCGGCTTCGACGCCTTCAAGGACGCCTTCACCAAGGCCGCCCTCACCCGCTTCGGCAGCGGCTGGGCCTGGCTGTCGGTCAGCCCCGAAGGCAAGCTGGTGGTCGAAAGCTCGGCCAACCAGGACAGCCCGCTGATGGGCAAGGCTGCCGGAGCCAGCGGCAACACCCCCGTGCTGGGTCTGGACGTGTGGGAACACGCCTACTACCTGCACTACCAGAACCGTCGCCCCGACTACATCGCGGCCTTCTACAACGTCGTCAACTGGGACGAAGTGGCCCGTCGCTTCGACGCCGCCAAGGCCTGATCGGCCAGCCCGGTGGCAGGTACCCCCTGCCGCCGCGGCCTCTGGGCGCAAGCCGTCCAGCCCTCGGCATCGGTTTCCCGATGCCCCACCAACCCGCCTTCCGGCGGGTTTTTTTTCGCCCTTACTTGTGCTCCGACGCCACGGACATGAAATGCCTTCCATCAGGATTTTCAGCCCGGCAGTCCAATACCCGTTGCATACCGGTCACCCGAACAAGGACGGCCCCACCATAAAAAATCAGGCCGCAAGTCAAAAACCCGCAAAGGAACAGCGCCAACAAGACAAACAGCAGACGAGGCTGGAACACATTGGACAGAAATCCGAGCGGAAAGCCGGAAATTCACATCGATAAAAACGGCTCCGTTCACCCCTGAAAATCGGCCATTCATTCCGGACATGAAACTGCATGACACATGCCGCCACAAAACAACAAAACAGTCTGAAAGACAGATCCCCTGCAGAACACCTGCCTCCTTCCGTCACCCCTCGTTTTCCATCGATCGATTGCCTCCGAAAAAGCGTTCCTTTCACGCTGAAAACGGCTGCCGAAAATTAGGCCCCTCAAGAGAGAACCGACACAATGAAAATCCGCTGGCCGAGGACCGGAAACGCATTTGTCACCGTCACGCGATCGTGACATCGGCATGAAGGGTAATTGCAAGCCGCACTACCCGACATGAGCGACGCGGTTTCAAGGGCTCTCGCAGGCGGTTCACGTTCGGACAACCGCCCGTGCTCCTGCAGATCCGAAAAGCGCCATGGATGCGCTTTCTGCACACAGGAGGACGGGTACACGGCAGGCGTGGCCTGCACCCTGCACACAGAGGGCTCAGATGAGCGGCAATCAGAAACAGGTCAAGCGTTCCCGTAAGCAAACAGCCCGTGCAAAGCGGCATGCCCTGCGCTGGACAGCGCCGCTGCTTGGCGCCTATGCAATTGGTGCGCCCAGCGGCTGGGCCGACACACTGGACGCCACCACGCTGGAATCCGGTCGTAGCGACCTGCAGCGCGCCATCCTGCCCACGGCACCGGCCGGAATCATGCAGGACATCACCCCCATCGAACCGCTGAAGGACGGCATTGCCCGCATCACGGTCGAGGTGGACCGCAACAACGTGCCCGCCGATGGCCAGAGCCCCGTGAAGCTGCGCATCCGCGCCTTCGACGCCGACAACCAAGGCGTCATGGGCGAGAGCTTCGTCAACGTCGAAGTCTCGGCCGGACGCCTTCAGCTGCCCGGTGCCCGAAGCGATGAGAAGGGTCTCTTCCCGGCCGACCTGAATCCGCTGGAACCCGGCATGCGCGTGGCACTGACCAATGGCCACGCCGAGGTGCTTCTGCTGGCGCCCCACACCCCGCAGACCGTGGAACTGCGCGTGTCGGCCGGCCCCGTACGTGTGGAAGGCCAGATCGACTTCGTGCCCGAGCTACGTGACATGATCGCCGCCGGCTTCGTCGAGGGCGTCATCTCGCTGCGCCGTGACCGTTCGCTCCGTCTGGACGAGGCACGCCCCAGCGACGGCTTCGAGGACCAGATCCAGAACTGGACGCGCAGCAGCGGCAACGGCAAACGCACGGCCGGCGCCCAGAGCGCCTTCTTCCTGAAGGGCAAGGTTCGCGGCGACATGCTGCTGACCATGGCCTACGACAGCGAACACCCCGACAACAACCGCCTGTTCCGCGACCTGGACCCCGAGCGCTGGTACCCCGTCTACGGTGACAGCTCGCTGGTGGGCTTCGACACACAGAGCAACAGCCGCCTGTACGTGCGTCTGGACAAGGACCGCAACTACCTGCTGTATGGTGACATCACCACCGGCAGCGGTTTCTCCGAACGCGCCGGCCAGGGCAAGGTCGCCCGCCTCCAGAACCGTGACCTGGGCCAGTATGAACGTGCCATGACCGGCGTTCGTGGCCACATCGAGGGCAAGAAAGGCTTCTTCGACAGCTTTGCTGCCCACGACAGCCTGCGTCAGGTCGTCGAGGAATTCCCCGGCCGAGGCATCTCCGGCCCCTACACCGTCACTAACGCCGCCAACGCCGTGCTGGGCACCGAGCAGGTGGTGATGGTGGTGCGCGACCGCCATGCCCCGGCACGCATCCTGGAGACGAAGCCCCTCACCCGCTTCATCGACTACACCTTCGAGCCCTTCAGCGGCCGCATCCTGCTCAACCGGCCTGTGCCGTCGCTGGACGAGAACCTGAACCCGGTCTCGCTGCGCATCACCTACGAGGTGGACCAGGGAGGCCGCAAGTACTGGGTCTATGGTGCCAATGGCCAGTTCCAGCCCACCGAGGGCACCGACATCGGCGCTGCCTGGGTGAAGGACCGCAACCCGCTGGCCCCCTTCGAGATGGGCAGCGCCAACGTGGGCGCCACCCTGGGCGAGAACGGCTGGGTCCGCGCCGAGATTGCCCGCACCCGCTCCAGCGCCGACTCGGTCAGCGGCCGTCGCTACAACCTGACGCCCAACCAGACGTCCGCTGAAGTGGCCGGAAACGCCTGGCGCGCCGAAGCCGGTTACGAAGGCGACAAGGGGGCCATCGGAGCCTGGTACGGCCAGAGCGACATCGGCTTCAACAACCCGGCCTCCTCCTTTGCCGGCGGCCAGCGCCAGGCCGGCGTCGAGGCCCGCCGCGTGCTGCGCGACGCCGTGGCCCAACCCCGGACACAGGACACGGCAGGCGGCGCGGCAGCAAGCACCGATGAAGCCCCGGCCGACGCAGCCCCCGCCGACGCCACCTCCCCGACCGCCAAGGACGCATCCAGCCATCAGGTTGGCGTGGCCGTCTACACCCGTGGCCACTTCGTCACCGACCGCCAGACCGATGCCGAACGGACCCAGATCCAGGCCGGTGTGCAGCTGGACCTGTCACCCCGGGTACGTGTGGAAGTCGGTGCCAACCGTGTTGATGAACAGGCTGGCAACACCGGCCAGAATGGTCTGGTCACGGCCAGCAACCTCACGGCCCCCTACGGCATCGGCATCGTCGACCAGGGCTTCGGCGGCGGCATGTACGGCAGCAGCAACACCGCGCTGGACCCCATCCGCGGCGAGACGCTCTACAACACCGGCGCCAGCTGGAGCACCGGCTATGGCAGCAGCGTGGGTACCGGACTGGCTGGCGTGCCGGTGGAATACACCGCTGCCCAGCTGGGCCTGTCGGTCCTGGCCACCGACCGCTGGCGCATCGGCGCCGAGGTGGAGCAGGACCTGAATCACCACGAACACAAGCGCGCAGCCCTGGGCACCAGCTACCGCCTGCAGGAAAAGACGCGCCTGTTCGGCCGCTACGAATGGAACACCGGCCTGTCCAGCGTGGCCACCAGTGCCACCGTCACCGACCCGCAGACCGGCGCCCAGGTCGCCAGCCCCTACCGCAGCGATGCCTTCGTGTTCGGTCTGGACACCGAGTACATGGAAGATGGCACCCTCTACAGCGAATACCGCATGTATGACGCCATCAGCGCCCGCCAGGCGCAGTGGGCCAACGGTATCCGCAACATCTGGCGCCTGTCGCCCCGCCTGTCGCTGCAGACGGGCGCCGAGCACCTGAAGGTCCTCGACGGCACCGACCGCAGCGCCACCGCCATCACCACCGGCATCCAGTGGCAACCCAACGAACGCTGGCAGATCGCCAACCGGCTGGAATGGCGACACACCGGCGGTCAGCGTGCCGCAGGCACCACCGCCACGGCACAGGCCGATCCGTACCTGTCCGGCTACGACAGCTGGCTGTCCACCATCAGCCTGTCTCGCAAGCTCAACCGTGACTGGACGGCCCTGGTGCGCAACTACTATCTGCTGAACGATTTCGACAGCAGTGCGGCCAAGCGCTACGAGAACCGCTTCCAGCTGGGCTTCGCCTACCGGGACACCGACACCAACCGGGTCAACACCCTGTTCCGCTACGAATACTGGCGACGACGTGACCCGGTGCTGCAGGCCGTGGCCGACGCCAGCGCCCAGCCGCTGTCCGATGGCTACCTCAAGCACATTGCCAGCCTGGTCTCCGACTGGCATCCGGACCGCAACTGGTGGCTGACCGGTCGCCTGGCCGGCAAGCGCCAGACTGACCACTTCTCCAGTGGCGACAGCCGCTTCCGCGCCTGGCTGGCGGGTGGACGCGCCACCTACAGCCTGACCGAACGCTGGGATGTCAGTGCCCTCGCCTACCGGATGTGGAGTCCGCACCTCAACAGCCAGAACGCCTTCGGCGCCGAACTGGGCTACCTGCTCACCTCCAACCTTTGGCTGTCGGGCGGCTACAACTGGGCCGGCTTCCGCGATTACGACCTGGCCGGATCGGAATACACCAGCCGCGGCGCCTATCTGCGCCTGCGCTTCAAGTTCGACGAACGCCTCTTCCGCGGCAGCGACCCGAGCGTCAACCACACGCTGGACCGCTGACCCGACGCAGCCACGACTGCCGCCCAGGCTTTCTCTCTGTTCCCGGCATGGGCAGGACCCTCGCGCCTCAGCGTGAGCGCCTGCCCATGTCCGCTTTCTCTCGGTGAATCCCATGACGCCACTCACCCCGAGCGCCCTTCCCGACCTGCAGACTCCGGCCCATCCGTCGTCCCACAGAAAGTCGCCATTGGCCACCGCCCTGCTGGCCGCCCTGGCGATATGGTCGTTACCGGGTCACGCCGCCATCACGAACGTCGGATATACGCTCACCGCCGACGGCACACCGGGCTGGGACCCCACCGACGGTCCGGGCCTGGACAGTGGCCCGAAGAATGGCATCGTGCGCACCCATGACGAGATCAACTACCAGGTTGCCATCTCCTATGCCGGCGGCACGAAGGATGTGCTGGTTGAAATGACCCTGCCCCGTGGCGCCGATGGGAAACCCATGGCCGAATGGCCTGCCAGCGCCCCTGCAACCTGCCTGCAGGGCAAGTCCAGCGTTTCAGCCGATCGCCAGAAAATGATCTGTGCCGTCCCCGACTACACCGGGGCCGGCACCAATTCCGGCAACTTCACCGCCATGGTTCTGGGGTCGAACAGGAACGGCACCCAGCTGCCCGCCCCCACCCTGAAAGTGAGTGCCGTCGGACAGGCCGGACTGTCTGCTGCCAGTCTGCCTCCCGCGCTGACCATCAGTGCAGCGCCCACCTATGATGTGGTGATCGACACCAGCTACAACGGCAATCCCAAGGCCTACGGTTTTCAGGGTGAAGGGGGCCCGAACGGCAAGGACGGTTTCTACCACCGCATGCTCGTGGGTCTCCTGGCCCGCAACCCCAACGGCAACGGCAGAAAAGGCGTCGAGCAGCTTGATCCCACCAAGCCCATCGAGATCGCCCTGGATGTCAGCGGCTATCCCCAGTCGGTTCGACTGGACAACTGGCGCACGAAAGACAATACGTCCCCAAACAATATGCCGACCGGCAGCTTCGCCGACGGCTGCGGCAGCGTCTGGGACGGCCGCCCCAGCCTTCTGGCCGGTGAAGCCATCAACGTCCACCAGCGTGTGGGCGACACGGGCGCACGCAACACAAGCAACTGGATCGTCGCCAACGGCGGCGATTGCGCCGCTGTACCCACAGCCAATGGCCTTCCGGACAACCAGACCGTCCGCATCCGTCTGACTGGCGTGGATACCACGTTGGCCCGAACCCCGACGGTGAAACGCAGCGGCGAATCCATTCCACCCGACGAATACTGGGTGGCCAACAAGGCCGTTGTGTTCTGGACCGACCTGGCCGAGTATCCGCCAGCAGTCCCGGTACAGCACCAGCTGTCCCTGCGCGAATTCAAAGCCACTTCCATCAGCGGACAGGCGGCCACCAATGGTCGTACCAGCAATGATTCGTTCACGTACCAGATCACCAACCGGATGCAGGGCTATGCCAGCAAGGTCTACAGCCCTGATCTGACCCTTCCCCTGCCCACCGGGACCGCAGCTGACCCTGGCTATTCGGGAGATTCCATTATTGACTACGCGGCTCATGGCCAGCACGTGAAGAGCCGGGTGGGCTTCAACAATCAGGGCAGCGTGGCCTACAGGAATCTGACGCTGTGCGACATCATCGATCGCACCGCCTTCGATCCTGGTCAGAACTTCAGGGCTGAACTCGATACTCAGGGCCTCAATCCCCGCGTCCAGTACGGCGTTCGCGCCGCCGGCCCCTCCTTTGCCAGCACTGACAGCGCCATCGGCCCACTGCTCCGTGACAACTCGGGTCTGGGCAGCTCCGAGTACGCACAGGACACCTGCGCCGGCCCCGGCATCACCTGGCATGACACCGTTGCGCAGGCCGAGGCTGCCGGTGGCCTCACCTATGTCCGGGGAAGTCTGGACAGCCTGCCCGGCGGCAAGAGCGCCTACCTGCACATCTACGGGATACAGCTGCGCAAGACCTGGGCGGAGAGCATTACCGTCCAGATCCCCGGCACGCAGCTTCGCCAGAAAGGTGCCGAGATCGCCGAGGGCAGCGTCATCCGCAATCGTGCCGTAGTTCACGCCGACAACGTGGATGCCGCCACCCTGAGGGACATGAACGCCCAATTGCGTGACCACCTGCAGGTCACCAAGGCGCGCACCACCACCCGCATCACCAAGAAGATCATCGAGCCGGCCAACGCCACCCAGCCCGTGGCGGCCGGCACCACACTCACCTTCCAGCTGCAGCCGCGCTACGCCACCGTGCTGCCGC